>Ga0105103_10000795_pt1 | contig 17812 bp, 17 predicted proteins | sample PPLLaktember2015_2_FD_79107 | JGI IMG/M metagenome (GOLD analysis project Ga0105103, IMG submission 79107) | Freshwater sediment microbial communities from Prairie Pothole Lake near Jamestown, North Dakota, USA - PPLs Lake P7 Core (6) Depth... | ecosystem: Environmental > Aquatic > Freshwater >...
GAATTCGGCGGCGGCTGTGCAAAGCCGACGTTCGGCCCCTTCCTACGAGTGCGCTTCCCCGACCCGTTACCGACCTACGTCCGGTCGCTACCAAAACGCTAGCGATGTATTGCGAGAAGGACCGCGCCTCATCGAGGAGCGCGAGCGCATTGGGGAAGCCAGGCTCAGGGCCCTTAAACAAGCGGCCCGCCAGGGCTGGGCGGATGTCTCCGCGGGGCGGTACGCCGATGTTGCCGATGATCAGCTTGAGGACTTCGTTGGGCAGATGGGTCGCCGTGCCGCCCAGCTGGCCACGACGGCGAGCTGATGCTTCGCTATCGGCTGTCGGACGCCGCCCAGATAGATGTCATCAACATCCTTGCCTGGACGTACGAGCAATTTGGCGAGGCCGCCCGGCTGCGCTGTGAGAGCCTGATCGTCGCGGCGTTACGCGACGTGGCGACACAGCCGGACCGGCCGGGCAGTATTGCGCCGCCCGATCTCGGCGCAGGTGTTCGATCGTGGCACCTGCGCCTGAGCCGGGATCACGTGGGTACCAGTGCGACGGTAGTCCGCCTGCCGCGCCACTTCCTCGTTTACCGCTTTGAGCCCGCCCTGCTCGTGGTCGGTCGGGTACTGCACGATGCCATGGAATTGGCGCGGCACTTGGACCCCGATACGTCCCGGGAATAACAGCTGGCGCGCGTTCGCCGACCGTTCGCCCGCAGCAAGCTTGGTGGGGGCGCAACGACAACGCAGGCGTCTAAGAAGGCGGCCCGTGGCCGGTACCCGCGCCTGGCCGCAAGCACAGGTTCAGCTCCAGGCGCCGGATGTTGGCGGTGCGCCGAGAGTTGCCCTTCGGGTCGTGTCGGGGGCCCGGGGTTCCGTATCACGCGTTGCCCTGTCGCGCGGCCGTACGCGCGGCGCGCTCGCTCAGGGCGCCGGGGAAGTACAGCGCCGTCAGGCTGGGCGTGTGCACGGGCACGAAGCCCTCGCGCTGCGGTGTTGCGCCGGCAAAGCGGCGCCAGTCCGATTGCCGGTGGATCTGGTCGCAGGTTTCGAGCAGGCCGATGGTCTCGCGGTCGCCGAGCAGCACGCCCTGCACGCGCAGTCCGAGCTGGGCCTTGGCCTGGTCCAGCCGCTGCAGCATGGCCGTGGTGCAGCCAAACTCACCGTCGCTGACAATCAGCAGGTCGGCACTCTGCCAGCGCTCGCCGTGCACCAGCTCGACCACGCGCTCCAGCGGTGCCTGCAGGTCGGTGCCGCCATCGAAACTGCTGCCTATGAAATCGAGCAGCTTGCACAGGCCGTCGCGGCCGAGCTCGAGCTTGGCTTCGATGATCTCGCCCGGCCCGCCAAAGGCGATCAAGTGGCAGGCCCGTTGCTCGCGCTGCGCCACGCGCAGCACCTCGAGCACCACCGCCTTGGCGATGTTCTCGGGCGCACCGCGCATCGAGCCCGAGGTGTCGACGCAGACCAGCATCGGGCCGCGCTGCAGCGATTGCAGCGACGGTTGGACGGCCTGCGGATGCCGACGCGCTGCCGGGTCGGGCACGGCTTCGAGCAGCACCGCCTCGCTCTCGTAAGTGAGCAACCGACTCTCGGCCAAGCGCGCGCGCCACAGCTTGTGCAGCACCGCATGGCGAATCTGCAGCGCCTCGCTCGACAGCATGCGTTCAATGCGGTCGGAGTTTCGGATGCCCTTCAGCTCGCCGGGCCCATCGCCCAGGCGTGTCTCGCGCAGCGTCACCGGCTGGGCACGCGCCGCGCGCGGCAGCGCTTGCGGCTGGGGTGCAGGCGGCTGGCCGGGGTGCGCCTCGGCACGGCCCAGCCGGCGGATCAGCTCGGCCAGCGGCCGCAGGTGCGGCAGCAGCGCGGCGATGCGCAGGGCCTCGTGCCATTCGCGCGAATTCAGATGGCCCTGCATTTCGTCGCGGCGCATGTTCGGCAGGTCGCCCAGGCCCTGCAGCAGGGCCAGCACCGCTTCCCAGCCGGCCCGCTCGACGCTCCACTCGGCGTGGAAGGCGTCACTGGCCGCGGCAATGGCGGCATCGCGCGGCAGGCGCGGCTGGTGGTCGGGAATGCGGTCCAGATGCCACAGCAGCGTGCGCAGCACTTGCAGCACCATTGGCGGGCTGGCGTGGCACAACGCGGGCAGGCCGAGCTCGCCAACCACCGTGCGCAGCACATGCAGTGCTTGCGGGTCGCCGAAGTCCCATGCCGCGTCGGGCAGTTCGCCACGCAGCAATGCCTTGTTCCACAAGCGCAGGTCGTGCAGGCGCTGGCCACAGTCGCCAGCCGCGCTCACCAGCCCAGGCAGCCACAGATCGCGCGGCAGGGCCTGCAACCGGTCATAGGGGGCGTCGAGGTCGCGCATCGCGCCGCCTTCGAACCTCAGGCCGGCAGCGGCAGCGGCACCGGCTGCGGCTCGACATCGTGGGCCGAGCTGTCGAGTGGCAACTCGGCGAACCCCCGCCGTGCGGCCTGCAGCCGCTGGACGAAGCCATCGAGCCGTTGCAGCGTGGCCGCTTGCGTCGCGCACCAGCCGACGGCCAGCGCGCTCGGCAGCCACACGCGGCCGGCCAGCGCGCGGCGCGTGGCCTCGGCCTGTTGCCGCAGCGGCGCCAGGTGTCCTTGCGCGCGCTGCAGCACCTCGTCCACCTGGGCCAGTCGTGCCGCCACGTGGCCGGTGCTGAAGCGCTTGCGCGCGAAGGCTTCGAGTGCCTCGCTGGTCATACGCAGCATGCCGGTTTCCGTTGTGCCGCCCAGGCTGCGCGCCAGCGCGATCTTGCCGGCTCCGCCGTCGTCGGTGTCGTTCTCGATGCTCTGCTCGATTTCCAACTGTTTCTCGAAGGCCTCGACGGCACGGCCGAGCCAGGGTGCGTCCTGTGGTGCGGCCTGCGCCACCTGGTCGACGAACCACTGCTGCAGCGGTGCCACCTGCGCCGGCTCGGCGGCCAGCGCATAGGGCGCGAGCCACAGGTCCCAGGCATCCAGCGCGCACCGGCCCTCGCTGAGTGCCGCAGTGCGCATCAGGCCGATGAGCTGGCGCCAGCGGCGGTCGGAGACGGCGATGCCGCGCTCGGCGACCAGGGCGCGCAGTGTTCGCAGCTGCTGCAGCACCTCGTCGGGCAGCGCGATGCGCTCGCGCGCGGCGCGCAGCGCCTGCAGTTCGGCGCGCGTCAGCGGCTGCATGGGCGCAGCCGTGTCGTCGGGCAGACGCAGCAGGGACTCGAACGCACTGTCGCTGACGGCTGCCACCGGCACGCGCAGCAGGAAGCGGTCGTAGAAGGCGCGCAATGCCTCGTCGGCCGGCACTTCGTTGCTGGCGCCGATGACGCTGACCAGCGGCGTGCGCGTGCGCCCGGTGCCGTTGTCGAACTCGCGTTCGTTGAGCAGCGTCAGCAGCGCGTTCAGGATCGCCGAGTTGGCCTTGAAGACTTCGTCGAGGAAGGCGATGCCGGCGGTGGGCAGGTAGCCGGCGGTCAGGCGCTCGTAGCGGTCGTGCTCCAGCGCCTTCAGCGACAGCGGCCCGAACAGTTCCTCGGGCGTCGAAAAGCGCGTCAGCAGACGCTCGAAGTAGGGCGCATCGTCGAAGGCCCGATGCAACCGCCGCGCCATGGCACTCTTGGCCGTGCCGGGCGGCCCGATCAGCAGCACATGCTCGCCAGCCAGCGCCGCCAGCAGGCACAGCCGCACCGCGTCGGCGCGCTCGAGCAGGCCATGCTCCAGCGCGGCCAGCAGCCGCTGCAGGCGGTCGACACTGGGCAGGGCGGGGGTATTCATGCCTGGATTGTGGCGCGCCGCATGCTCACTCCGACAGCAGCCGGTTGACGAGTTCGGCACTCGTCGCCGCGGCGTACTTGCGCATCAGCCGTGCACGGTAGACGTCCACCGTGCGCGGGCTGATGGTCAGCCGCTTGCCGATCAGCTTGCTCGTCAGTCCGTCGATCAGCAGCGCGGCGATCTCGCGTTCGCGCGGCGTCAGCTCGACGCGCAGCTGACGCCGCGACGACAGGTCCTCGAAGGCCCAGATGCCGGCGGCATGCGGCTGTCGCGGATCGAGCGCTCGGCCGGTGACATGGCACCAGAACAGCTCGCCCGCCTGCGTGCCAGCCACGCGCTTCATCACGCGGTCGTCGGCATACCAGCCGTTGGCATCCAGGCTGGCGACGATGCGCTGCCCGGTGCGTTCGTACTCGTCGTGCGTCGGGTAGAGCAGCTCGAAGGACTGCCCGACCAGCTGCTCGCGCGTGGAGCCAAAAATGGCCAGCGCCTGTCGGTTGCAGTCGATCATCAGCCGCTCGCGCGACAGCACCATGCCGATCGGTGCCAGCTCGAAGGCGGTGCGGTAGTCCAGGGCCTGCGGCATGTGGCGCGCGATGGGGCTACATCAGGGCGTAGGTGGTGGTGGCATGCGCCGCCAGCTCACCCTTTGCATCGGTGATGTGGATCTCGCCGAACACGATCTTCCGGCCCATGCGCAGCACGCGGGCCACCACCCGTGCCTCGCCCGAGTCGCCGGCGACCGGGCGCAGGAAGCTGGTCTGCAGTTGCACCGTGGTCATCGGCCTGAATTCGCCCAGGTGCGTGCAGATGGCCAGGATCATCGCGGTATCCGCGGCCGCCATCATCGACTGCCCGCACAGCACGCCGCCGCCGTGCACATGTTTGGGTGCCACCGGCAAGGCCAGCACCACTTCGCCGCGGCGCGCGTCATGCAACTGCAGTTCCAGTTCAGCCACCCACGGCGCCACGACCGAGGCCAGGATGCCGCGCAGGGCGTCGATGTCGATGGCGGGGTGCGGGGTCATCGAAGCTCCTGCGCTGGATTAATCAATTCTACGTAATGACTACTTAACGCATTACGTAGTACCCTGAGCAGCTGCGACAAGGCAGCCTGTGCTGTCAAAGGACCACGGCATGAGAAAGATCTTCCCGAGCGCGGCCGAGGCGCTGAAGGGCATCGTCCGCGACGGCCAGCTGATGGCGGTGGGCGGCTTCGGCCTGTGCGGCATCCCCGAGGCGCTGATCGCCGCGCTGCGCGACAGCGGCGTTAAGGGCCTGACTGTCATCTCCAACAATGCGGGCGTCGACGGCTTCGGCCTGGGGCAGCTGCTGCAGACGCGGCAGATCAAGCGCATGATCTCCAGCTACGTCGGCGAGAACAAGGAGTTCGAGCGCCAGTACCTGGCCGGCGAGCTGGAGCTGGAGTTCACGCCGCAGGGCACGCTGGCCGAGAAGCTGCGCGCCGGCGGTGCTGGCATCCCGGCCTTCTTCACCCGCACCGGCGTGGGTACGCTGGTGGCCGAAGGCAAGGAAACCCGCGAGTTCGACGGCAAGACCTACGTGATGGAGCGCGGCCTGGTGCCCGACGTGTCGCTGGGCAAGGCCTGGAAGGCCGACACCAGCGGCAACCTGATCTTCCGTCGCACTGCGCGCAACTTCAACCCGGCCGTGATCATGGCCGGCAAGATCAGCGTGGTCGAGGTCGAGGAGATCGTGCCCACCGGCAGCTTCGACCCGGACGCGATCCACCTGCCCGGCATCTACGTGCACCGGCTGGTGCTGAACGCCAAGCCGGAAAAGCGCATCGAGAAGCGCACCACCAAGCAGAACCCGAAGGGAGCCTGACCATGCCCTGGACGCACGACGAGATGGCCGCACGCGCGGCCAAGGAACTGCAGGACGGCTACTACGTCAACCTGGGCATCGGCCTGCCCACGCTGGTGGCCAACTTCGTCAGCCCCGACATCGAGGTCTGGCTGCAGAGCGAGAACGGCATGCTCGGCATCGGTCCATTCCCGGATGACGCCGAGGTCGACGCCGACCTGATCAACGCCGGCAAGCAGACCGTGACCACGCTGCCCGGCACCAGCATCTTCGGTAGCCACGACAGCTTCGGCATGATCCGCGGCGGCAAGATCAACATGGCGATCCTGGGCGCGATGCAGGTCACCGACAAGGGCGACCTGGCCAACTGGATGATCCCCGGCAAGATGGTCAAGGGCATGGGCGGCGCGATGGACCTGGTGGCTGGCGTGAAGAGTGTGGTCGTGCTGATGGAGCATGTGGCCAAGAAGAAGGACGGCGGCTTCGACCTGAAGATCCTGCCCAAGTGCACGCTGCCGTTGACGGCGGTGGGCGCGGTCGACCGCATCATCACCGACCTGGCGGTGCTCGACGTCACACCGCATGGCCTCAAGGTGGTGGAGATGGCGCCGGGCGTCACCCGCGACGAACTTCAGTCCAAGACCGGCGTGCCGTTGCAGTAACGCCGCCGCCCCGAGCGCGCTGCGCCGCATGTGGGGGCCGATGACGGCGACGACTGCCTGGCGCGGCTGGGCATCGTTGGGCCTGGCCGCGTGGCTGGCCGGCTGTGCCGCTGCACCGCCCGCGCCCGCGCCACTGCCCGAGGCAGCTTCGGGCAGCGTCGGCAAGGCGCTGCAGAGCGCATTGCGCTTCATGGTTTCGGCCGCCCACCCGCTGGCCGTGCAGGCTGGCGTGCAGGTGCTGCAACGTGGTGGCTCGGCAGTGGATGCCGGCATCGCCATGCAGTTGGTGCTGGCGCTGGTGGAGCCGCAGGCCAGCGGCATCGGCGGCGGCGCCTTCGCGCTGCACTGGGACGGCCGCACGGTGCAGGCCTGGGACGGTCGCGAGACGGCGCCTGCCGCGGTCGACGAAGCCTTGTTCCTGTCCTCCGACGGCAAGCCGCTGGCCTTTGCCGAGGCGGCGGTGGGCGGCCGGGCGGTGGGCGTGCCAGGTGTGCTGAAGATGCTGGAACAGGCGCACCGGCAACACGGCCGGCGCCCCTGGGCCGAACTCTTCGAGCCGGCAATCATGCTGGCCGAGCAGGGCTTCGCCGTCAGCCCTCGGCTGCATGCGTTGCTGGCCACCGACGCCGCTCTGAAGCAGGATGCACGCGCCGCCGCCTACTTCTACCGTGCCGACGGCACGCCGCATCCGGTCGGGCATGTGCTGCGCAATCCAGCGCTGGCGCAGGTGCTGCGCACGCTTGCAGCCCAGGGCGCATCGGCCTTCTACCAGGGCCCGCTGGCCGAGGACCTGGTGGCGCGGGTGCGAGGCCACGTTGGCGCGCCAGGACGCCTGAGCCTGTTCGACCTGTCAGCCTACCGCAGCCTGGAACGCACGCCGCTATGCACCGACTGGACCACCCGCTACCGCGTCTGCGGCATGCCGCCGCCGTCGTCGGGGCACCTGGCGATGATGCAGATCCTGGGCCTGCTGCAATACACGCCGCCGCTGGCGCAGCCGCTGGTCGACGGCATACCCGGCGCTACCTGGCTGCACACCTACACCGAGGCCGCCCGGCTGGCCTTTGCCGACCGCGCGCTGTATGTTGCCGACCCGGCATTCGTCAACCCGCCGGCGGGCGACTGGGCCAGCCTGCTGGCCCCGGCCTACCTGCAGCAGCGCGCCGCACTGATCGGCCCGCGCGCGATGGCCACGGCGCCGGCGGGACAACCCGACGCACGCCGCGCGGCGCTGGCGCCGCAGCCAGTGCAGGCCGAAACGGGCACCAGCCATATGAGCATCATCGATGCGCGGGGCCAAGGCTTCAGCCTGACCACCAGCATCCAGACGGCCTGGGGTTCGCGCATCCTGGCCGACGGTGGCACCGGCCTGGGCGGCGGCTACCTGCTGAACAACCAGTTGACCGACTTCTCCTTCGTCCCGCGCGACACCTCTGGCACGCCGGTGGCCAACCGGGTCCAGCCCGGCAAGCGGCCACGCTCGAGCATGAGCCCGACGCTGGTCTTCGAGCGCGACGGCGGCCGGCTGCTGCTGGTGGCCGGCTCGACGCTCGGGCCGATGATCATCCACTCGATGGCCAAGGCCAGCCTGGGCGCACTGCAGTGGGGCATGGATGTGCAGCAGGCCATCGATCTGCCCAACTTCGGGCCGATCGACGGACCGCTGCTGCTGGAAAAGGGCCGCTTCCCGGCGGCCACTCTGCAGGCGCTGCGCGCGCGCGGCCACCGTCTGGTCGAAGCCGACCTGCCCACCGGGCTGCAGTTGATCCGCAGCGACGACGGGTTGCTCCAGGGCGGCGCCGATCCGCGCAAGGAGGGCACGGCGAAGGGCGATTGAGGCGGCGTCGCACGCGCGTCACAGGCAGCGTGCAGAATGCTCGTCGGGGCTGTGCGTTCGGTCACGACGGGGCGGGCGGCGCGCGAACATGGGATTGCTGCTGCGGGGCCGGTGTGCGAGCCTGACGATGACGCAAGCACGCGTCCTTTCAATTTTCGGGACAGACACACCATGACTGAACTGGGCGACAGCCTCGAGCGCATGAGCTTCATGCAGCTGCTGCTGCTGTTCGGCTTCGTCACCTGTTACGTGGTGGCATTGGGCGGGCTGTTCGGCAGCTCGGTGCGTCTGCGCGCCGCCGCGCTGGCGCTGCTGCAGGCGGTGGGGTTCGCCGCGCTCACCGATCCTTGGGTGCACGGCGCCTTGCTGGTGATCTTCGTGGTCGCTGGGCTGGGCCTGTTCGTCATGCTCAGCTGGCTGCTGGCGCGCTTGCTGGCACCGCGCCAGTTGCCGCCGCCTGTGGTTGCGCAAGCCGAATCTGCGCCCGACTCCACGACCCAGCCGCCGCAGCCGCCGCGACGTCATGCTGATGCGCTCGGCGCCGTTTCCAAGCTGAGCGCACGGCGCGCCCGCGCCACGCGCTAGGCGTCAGGCGCCTCGAAACCCACGTTGAAGTCGTTGCGGCCGGTGCGGTCGCGGCCGCGCAGCAGCCACAGCGGCCGCGTGGCAAAGGCCACTGGCACGCCGGAGCGGCCCTGCACCGGGTCTAGGTCGCGCTCGAAGACCGAGCTGCCCGGCATGTAGCGCAGCGCCACGCCGGTGCGGCGCTGGGTGGAGCGGTTGGCCTGGGCGCCGTGGATCATGTACACGTCGTGCATCGACATCTGCCCAGGCTGAAGTTGCAGGTCGACCGCGGTGGTGGCGTCGAAGCTCTCTTCGGGCAGGCGCTGCTGCAGTGCCACGTCCTGCCGCTCTTCGTGCAGGTGGGGGTGGCTGGTGCGCGCCAGGTGCGTGCGCGGGATCACGCGCAGGCAGCCGTTCTCGGTGGTCGACGGGTCCAGCGCCACCCATACGGTACAGGTCGCCAGCGGTCGGATCGGCCAGTAGTGGCCGTCCTGGTGCCACGGCGTCTCGTGGCCGTCGCCGGCCGGCTTGCAGAACACATGGCAGCCCCACAGGATGATGTCCGGGCCGATCAGCTGTTCCACCGCGTCGAGGATCTGCTCATTGCGCGCCAGCGCCAGGAACTCGGCCTGGCCGCGCACTCCCTCGGCGTTGGCCCGGCCGCCGCTGCCAGACAGATGCGCGCTGACCAGCTTTTCCGGCCGCACGCCAGGGTTGTCGCGGAGCAGCCGGTCCAGCGCCCCGCGCAGGTTGTCCACCAAGGGCGGGTCGAGCCGGAACGACGGCACCAGGAAGCCTTGCTCATGGTATTGCCGCACTTCGGCTTCGCTCAGCAGCGCCATCGCCTCAGCCCCTCATGAACAGCGTGACCAGCGGCTCGTCGCCGACCTGGCGGCTCCAGTGGCCATGCAGCTTGTCGTCGAAACTGGCGCCGGCGGGCAGCGTGTCGGCCGAATAGAAATGCTGGCCCGGCGCGAAGATGCGCGAACTGCCATCCTGCAGGCCGATTTCCATGCGGCCGGACAGGATGAACACCCATTGCGGCGTGCCGGTGCAATGGAAGCTGCTGCGAAAGCCCACCGGGCTGTGGCGCAGCTGGTAGCCGCCCGAGGCAAAGAGCGCCGATAGCCTCGCCTGCGGCGTGCCTTCGTCGAGTGCGATGCGCTCCTCGCGGAAGCGCGCGCGGCCGTCGCTGTCGCTGTAGAGCACGGTCTGGTGGAATTCGGGCATGGGGGAATGCTCCTGTTGCACGATGCCGTCGACGATCTGCTGCGGTGTCCGCACCACGTCGAAGGCGAGGGCAGCCTCGTCGGGCTGTGGCGGCTCCAGCGTGGCCAGCTGGCTGTCCAGCAGCGAGGCCGGCATGTAGTGCTCGGTGCGCGCAGCAATGCGCGCGGCCAGCAGTTCGCGGCTGCCGTGCAGGAAGACCAGCACCAGGTCGGGGGCGCCCTGGCGCAGCAGGTCGCGGTAGCGGCGCTTCAGCGCCGAGCACGACAGCACCACGCCTTCGCCAGTGGCACGGGCCTGGGCCAGCCGCGTGCTCAACGCGGCCAGCCAGCCCTGGCGGTCGGCGTCGGTCAGCGCCTGGCCGGCGGCCATCCGGGCCACGTTCTCGGCCGGGTGGAAATCGTCGCCGTCCAGGTAGGTGGCGCCGCGAGCCTGGGCCAGCAAGCGGCCGACGGTGCTCTTGCCGCAGGCGCTGACGCCCATCACCACATGGATGCGGGCGCGCAGGGCGTCAGTCGATGCGCTGGCCACTGCCTTCGTCGAACAGATGCGCCTTGGCGCCATCGATCGCCAGGCCGATGTGCTCGTCCGGCTGCACTGCCGTGCGGCCGTGCAGCACGACGATCAGCTTCTCGCCCCCGACGTCGAGCAGCAGTTCGGTCTCGGCACCCGTCGGTTCGACGACGACGACCTTGGCGGCGATGCCCCGGTCGGGCGCGGTCAGGCCGACATCGCCGGGACGGATGCCGTAATGCACCGCCTGGCCGTCGCGACCTTGCGCCAACTCGCCCACCGGCCAGGCGTTGCCTTGCGCCTCGACGAAATTGCGTCCGTCGCGGCGGCGCAGCGTTCCTTTGAAGACATTCATGGCCGGGGAGCCGATGAACTGCGCCACGAACAGGTTGCCCGGGTGGTCGAACAACTCGAGCGGTGTGCCGATCTGCTCGACGATGCCGTCGTGCATGACGACGATGCGGTCGGCCATGGTCATGGCCTCGATCTGGTCGTGCGTGACGTAGACCGTGGTCGTCTTCAACCGCTGGTGCAACGCCTTGATCTCGGCGCGCATTGCCACGCGCAGCTTGGCGTCCAGGTTGGACAAGGGTTCGTCGAACAGGAACACCTTCGGGTCGCGCACGATGGCGCGGCCCATCGCCACGCGCTGGCGCTGGCCGCCGGACAGCTCGCGCGGGAAGCGGTCGAGCAGCGCATCTAGGTTGAGGATGCGCGCGGCGTTGGCGACGCGCTCGTCGGTGGTCTTGGAGTCGGCCTTGCGCAGCTTCAGGCTGAAGGCCATGTTGTCGCGTACCGTCATATGCGGGTACAGCGCGTAGCTCTGGAACACCATGGCGATGTCGCGGTCCTTCGACTCCAGGTCGTTGACCACCTTGCCGTCGATCATGATCTCGCCGCCGGTGATGTCCTCCAGCCCGGCCAGCATGCGCAGCAGCGTGCTCTTGCCGCAGCCCGACGGCCCGACCAGCACGACAAACTCGCCGTCGGCGATGTCGAAGCCGATGCCGTGGATGACCTTGACCTTGCCGTAGGCCTTTTCTATGTTGCGGAAGCTGACCGATGCCATGGCGAATTGTCCGGGTTCAGCTCTTCACCGCGCCGGCAGTGAGGCCCGACACCATGTAGCGCTTGAAGGCGTAGTAGATCGCTGCCGGCGGCAGCGCATAGATGAAGCCGGTGGCCATCAGCAGCTCCCAGGGCGAATCGTCGGCCGCGAGGAAATTGCCCAAGGCGACGGCCAGCGTCAGGTCTTGCTCATTGGACAGCAGCAGGAAGCCGTACAGGTACTCGTTCCAGGCCAGCAGCAGCGCATAGGTGCCCACCGCTACCAGCGACGGCACCATCAGCGGCAGGTACACCAGACGGAACAGCTGCAGCGGTGTCGCGCCGTCGATGCGTGCCGCCTCGTCCAGTTCCCAGGGCAGCTTGTCACTGGCCTGCTTCAGCACCCAGATGCAGTAGGGCGAGGCGATGGTCACCATCGCCAGCACCAGCGACCAGCGGTTGTTGAGCAGGCCGTAGGTGGCCATCGTCTTGTACATCGGCACGGCCAGGAAGGCCGCGGGGATGAAGTAGGTGAACAGCGCCAGGTTCATCACCGTGCGCCCGCCGGGCACCTTCAGGCGGCTGATGGCGAAGGCGGCGGTGGTGGCGACGAACAGCGTGATCAGCCCGACCGCCACCGCGATCCACAGCGAGTTGCCCAGTTGCAGCCAGAAGTGGTTCAGGTAGAAGTGCTTCTGCTCGAACACCAGGCTGAAGTTCTGAAGCGTCGGGTTCTTCGGCCACAGCCGGCCCGAGGTGGCCTGGTCGCGCTCGGAAATCGCGAACAGGAACATGTGGTAGACAGGGATCAGCGTCCACAGCAGCACCGGGATGCCCACCAGCAGCAGCTTGGCCTCGGTGGTGACGTCGCGCCACTTGAGCTTCATTGCACGCTCCGCCGAGCCGCCTCAAGGAGCGTGTGCGCCCCCAAGGGGAGCAGCGGACGCAAGTGAGCGTGGGGGCTCATTTCGACAGCCGCTTCATCATGAAGTAGACGATCGGCAGCACCAGCGGCAGGCTGACCACGATCGCGGCCATGGCCAGCTCGATCTGGTCCAGGCGCAGGTAGCGGATGCCGAGCGTGGCCAGCACGTGCGTCAGGTCGGCGGGGCCGCCGCCGGTGAGCAGGTAGACGCTGTTGAAGTCGCCCAGCGTCCAGATCGTCGACAGCAGCGTCGAGGTCAGGTACAGCCCCTTCATCGACGGCCAGGTGATGTAGCGGAACTTCTGCCAGTTGGAGGCGCCATCGACGCTGGCCGCCTCGTACTGTTCGGACGGGATCGCCATGCGTCCGGCCAGCAGGATCAGCGTCCAGAAGGGCAGCGACTTCCAGATGTGCATCAGCATCGACAGGCTCAGCGCCAGCGTCGGGTCGTTCAGCCAGTTCGGGCCATCCAGACCAGTGAGGCGGAAGTAGGTGCTGTTGATCACGCCCCACTCGGGGTTGAGCATGAAGCGCACCGACAGGATGGTCGGGATCGACGGCACCGCCCAGGGCAGGATGAACAGCACCGCCAGCACCTTGATCCACCAGCGCGTGTGCAGGAAGAAGCCCGACAGGTACAGCGCGATCATCATCTTGATGTTGATCGCCACCACCAGGAAGACCACCGTGTTGATCGCGGTGCGGAAGAAGATCGGATCTTCGAACAGCTTGCTGTAGCTCGCCGGGCTGCGCGCCAGCCACAGCCCGTAGCTCACCGGAAAGAGCACGAAGACCAGGAACACCAGCAGATAGGGCACCACGAACAGGCGGCCCCAGAAGCCCCAGGTGCTCAGGGGCTTGCGGGGCCTGGGTGTGGCCAGCGTGGCGGTGTTCATGCGGATGATCGGACCAGGGCAGGCGCTGCGTGCCGCCCGGCCGGGACTGCCCTCGGGGCCGGCATCAGCGCGCCGGCCCCCCGCAGGCTCAGTTGGCGGCCACCACCTTGATGCGCGCGATCATTTCGTCGACAGCCTTGTCCACCGGCACCTTCTCGCTGAGGACGCGGTTCATGGCCTTGGCCCACACGTTCTCGTTGTTCAGCACCGTGAACTTGTAGTTCTTGGTGAATTCAAAGGGCGTGGTGCCGTTCATGAACTGGTTGTACACGGCCAGGCGGTGCGGGTCGCTCTTCCAGAACGCGCTCTGCTGCGCGGCCTTGGTGATCGGGAACCAGCGGCCGAGCGAGCCCTCGACGTACGGCGTCAGGTTGGCATCGTCGAGGATGAAGGCGACGAAGGCCTTGGCGCCGGCCTTGTTCTTCGCGTCCTTGAAGATCACGCCGGTCTTCACCGCAGCGCGGTAGGTCATCTTCGAGCCGTCGGGCTTGTTCGGGAAGCCGGACGTGGCGATCAACTCGGTGTAGTTCTTCTTCGCCGTGGCCCGCTGCGCCTCGGTGAGCGTGGCGTTGTTCATGTCGTCCAGCCACTTGGCGGCGATCGAGATCGTCGCGTTGTGCGTCAGGATGATGGTCTTGTTGTGAAAGGCGACGTTGTTGTCCGGGTCCTTCCAGGCGGTGGACGACGGCGGCGTGCAGCCCTTGCCGTAGACGTAGGTGTAGTCGGTCATGGCCTTGATCAGGCCCTCGCGCACGGTCGGGTCGTCGACCAGCACCTTGCCGGAGTCGCTGACCAGCTTGACGTTGTAGGCGTCCATGAAGGTCAGGAACGAGTAGAACGAGTCGCTCGAATCCACGCCCATCGGGAAGCCGGTGCCGAAGCCGCGCTGGCCGGACTTTTGGCGGTAGGCAGGCTGCACCTTCTCGCACCAGAACTCCCAGTAGCCCTTCCAGTCCTTGGGGATGTCGCTTTCCTTGAACCCGGCTTCGGCCAGCATGTCCTTCCAGTACTGGATGTGCATGGTCTGCTGCTTGATCGGGTAGGCGTAATAGGCCCGCGTCTTGGCCACGTCGTTGTAGAGGAAGGTGGTCGACAGCGCCTGCGGTTCGAACTTGGCGCGCATCGGCTCGATAATGCTGCTCACGTCCTCGAGCTTGCCTTCATGCGCCCATTTGGCAGTGACCTGGAAGTCGTAGACGTCGCCATAGGCCACGTCGGGGGGGTTGCCTGCATCGAGCGCCGCCACCGACTTCGGCACCATTTCCTGCGGCGCGTACAGCGACAGCTCGACCTTGTACTTCGGGTACTTGGCCTCGAACTTCTTGATCGCGGCGTAGAGCGCGTCGTCCTCGGCCTTGTAGAAGCCCTTGCCCCACCAGACGGTGAGCTTTTCCTGAGCTTGGGCGAAGGCGGGGCTGGCGGCGACCAAGGCGCCTCCGAACAGCGCGGCGGCGGCAATCTGCTTCAGTTTCATCGTGATGTCTCCATGCGTTGAGTCGGTGCCTGCAGGGCCGTGCTCGACCGCTGCAACGCGCGGATCATAGGGTCCGCCGCAAATCGACAACACCGGAAGTACCCTTGCGCGGCGCCGTAACCGCGCCGTAACCCGTAGCGCCGGCTCAGTGCCCGCGCCAGCGTGGGGCGCGCTTTTCCAGGAAGGCCGCAATGCCTTCGCGGCTGTCTTCCGAGGCGCGCACGTGGGCGGCGGCCTCGGCGCTGAGCTGCCAGGCCAGCGCATCGCCAGCGTCGAGCGACTGGTTGATGACGCGCAGGCTTTCACGCACCGCAACAGGGCTGTTGGCGCAGATGCTTTCGGCCAGCGCCAGCGCGCCGGCCAGCGCGGCGCCGTCGTCGCACAGCTGGTTGACCAGGCCGAGCGCGTGCGCGCGTTCGGCGCCGATAGGCTCGCCAGTCAGCACCATCTCGCGTGCCAGATTCAGCGGCAGCGCGCGCGCGCCGCGGAACACGCCGCCGTACAGCGCCAGCAGCCCACGCTTGACCTCGGGCAGCGCAAAACGCGCGCGGCGCGAGGCCACTACCAGATCGCAGGCCAGCACCATCTCGAACCCGCCGCCGTAGGCCAAGCCGTCGACCGCGGCGATCAGCGGCTTGCGCCGCTGGCGCCGGATCAGGCCATAGGGGCCGCCGCGCTCGGTGCTGTTGCGGTCGGGGTCGGCCAGATCGCTGCCGGCGCTGAAGGCGCGGCCGTTGCCGGTGAGCACGCCGGCCCACAGCTCGGGCTCGTCCTCCAGCAGGTTCATCGCCGCGTCCAGGCCGAGCGTCATCTCGTGATCCATGGCGTTGAGCTTGGCGTCGCGGTCCAGTCGGACCAGCAGCACGCGCCCGCGGCGTTCGGTGATGACGGGCACGCTGTCAGTACCCTGGCGGCGGCTGGAAACCGCCGATCAACCCGGCCAGCTGCTCAGCCAGCCAGATGGTGCTCAGGTCGGCGTACTCCGGCCCGACGATCTGCACGCCCACCGGCAGGCCCTCGGGCGTGAGCCCGGCCGGCGCGATGGTGGCCGGCAGGAAGGACGCGGTAGCCAGCCCGGCCCAGAACAGCTGGCCGAAGTAGGGGCGCTCGACGCCGTTGATGCACATCGTGCGTGCCGGCAACGGCTCGCTCTGGTCGTGCGGGAAAGCGGCGGTGGCGGTGATCGGCATCACCATCAGGTCGTAGCGGCCGAAGAAGTCATGCCAGGCCCAGCGCAGGTGCTCGCGGTGGTGGTTGGCGTCGAACACCTCCTTGAAGCTGGCGGTGGAAACGCGTAGCGCCATGGCGTGGTCACTCAGGTCGTCGTCGCGCAGCCGGGTGCGCGCGGCCACCAGATCGGCGTAGTCGGTGCGGCGCGCCGCCATGTTGGCCTGCAGCAGCAGGTTGTAGACGCGGTGCGCATGGGCCGGGTCGAAGTCGGGCCGGGCCTTGAAGTCGGCCTTGGCACCCGCCTTGGCCAATGCGCGCGCCGCGGCTTCGATGCGTGCCTTGACGCTGTCGTCCACCGGGGCGATGGGCTCGTCCAGCCAGACGGCGACGCGCAGGCCCTTCAGTGCCTTGGGCGGCACTGGCAGCTTGTACTGCAGACCGCGGGCGTTGAGCACATCCGGCCCGACGGTGAGCTTCAGCGCCAGCGCCAGGTCGCCGGCGCTGCGCGCCAGCGGGCCGATCACCGACAGGTCGGCCTCGGCGCCGGGCTTGGGCGCCAGGCTGTGGCCGCGCTTGGGCACGATGCACCAGGTGGACTTATGGCCGTACACGCCGCAATAGGCCGCCGGGTTGCGGATGCTGCCGCCGATGTCGCTGCCGTATTCCAGTGCGCTCAGGCCCGCGGCCATCATCGCCGCGCTGCCGCCGGACGAGCCGCCCGGCCCGCGCGTCAGGTCCCACGGGTTGTGGGTCGTGCCGTAGACCGCGTTGTAGCTCTGGAAGTCGGCCAGGTTCAGCGGCACGTTGCTCTTGCCGAAGACCACCGCGCCGGCCGCCTTGAGCCGGTCCACGGCCAGCGCGTCGGTCGGGGCCGCGTGGTCCTTGCGCGGCAGGTGGCCCCAGGTGGTGGGCTGGCCCACCAGGTCGAAGCTCTCCTTCACCGTCATCGGCAGGCCGTGCAGCGGGCCCCAGAGCTCGCCCTTGGCCAGCGCGCGGTCGGCGGCGCGGGCGCGGTTCATCGCCGCCTTGCGGTCGTCGACCACCAGTGCATTCAGTGCCGGGTTGAAGCGGTCCACGCGCTCGAGATAGGCCTTGAGAAGTTCGACGCTACTCACCTGGCCCTTGCGCAAGGCGGCGGCCTGCGCGCCGGCCGATCCGAAGGGGAAGGACTTCAAGGCAACGTTCATCGGGTCACCTGCGGGTCCAGCGGGTAGATCGGCCGGCGCAGCCGTTCGAAATAGTGCTGACCATAGTCGGAAGTACACACGCCGACCCCGGCGCATTCGACCACGGCCTTGGCCAGGTGCGACATGCCGGCACGCCAGTGGATGCGGCTCTTCAGCATGACATAGCGCTTTTGCATCGGGTCGATGCCCAGCGACAGCAGCGTGTTGACGTCGAAGGGCTCGACATGGCGCGAGAACAGCACGATCTCCACCCGGCCAGTGTCCAGCACCACCGCATGGCCCATGTCCTGCTGCGTGCCCGCAGCCATCGGGCCCTTGGCGCGGTACTTGCCGTCGAAGATCGTCTTCACGCGACCGCTGACCTGCAATGGCTCGCTGGGCTCGGGGCACATCGGCATCTTCAGCTTGCCGCCAATCGACAGCGTCAGCGTCGCGCCAATGCCGGCGTCGATGCACTGCTGCACCGCCTGAGGGTCGAAGATGCCGAAGGCGGCCACGTGGTCCAGCCGCTGGCGCAGGATCTCGGCCAGCACGCGCGTGGTGTCCATTGGCCCGCCGCTGGCGGCGTTGTCGTAGTGGTCGAGCAGGAACACCGGGCCCGGGTTGCTCGAATCCGTCATGGCCTTGGCGCGCGCCACCGATTGTTCCAGCGGTTCCAGCTTGTAGACGAAGGCCTCGCGCTGCGCCCAGGCCGCGTCCAGCAGCTCGTCGCGCAGCC
>Ga0105103_10000797_pt1 | contig 17801 bp, 16 predicted proteins | sample PPLLaktember2015_2_FD_79107 | JGI IMG/M metagenome (GOLD analysis project Ga0105103, IMG submission 79107) | Freshwater sediment microbial communities from Prairie Pothole Lake near Jamestown, North Dakota, USA - PPLs Lake P7 Core (6) Depth... | ecosystem: Environmental > Aquatic > Freshwater >...
CAGAGTACCGGGCGACAAATCCATTTCGCATCGCGCGTTGCTCTTTTCGGCGCTGGCCGAGGGACGCTCGGTGATCTCAGGCTTATCGATGGGGGGTGATGCCCTCAGTACGCGATCATGTTTGGAATCGCTGGGAGTCATCGTTCGGTCGGTGAACGAAACGTTGGAGGTGACAGGAGCAGGGTTACATGGGCTGAAGGAGGCTCCGGCTGCATTGGATGCAGGGAATTCCGGGACCACCATGCGGCTGCTCTCTGGCATTCTCGTCGGTCAGCGGTTTCCATCGACCATCACGGGCGACGACTCGCTGCGTCGCCGGCCCATGAAACGCATCATCGACCCGTTGAGGGTGATGGGGGGCATCATCGGGGGAAATGAGTCCGACACGGCGCCGCTCCACATCGAACCGAGCCAGCAGCTGCATGGAATTGATTATGCCATGCCAATAGCGAGCGCTCAGGTGAAGTCCGCCATTCTGCTTGCGGGGCTCTATGCTGAAGGGACGACGAGCGTGCTGGAAGCGATCCCCACTCGCGACCATACCGAACGGATGCTCGGCCTTCGACGGTCACGCACGACGGACGGAATGCGTGTCTCTGTCGAAGGAGGGTGGAGGATCGCTCCGCGGGAGTATCGTATCCCCGGGGATCCATCAGGAGCGGCCTTCCTTGTCGCCGCGGCATCACTGGTCAAGAACTCGGAGATCGCGATCACCGACGTGTGCTTGAATCCTTCCCGCATCGCCTACCTTGGCCATTTCCTTTCGTTGGGAGCCAGCATTCAGCTTCAACGGATTCATGATGTCGCAGGAGAACCGGTCGGCGATATCGCCATCCGATCGACCCAGTTGCAGGGGACCCTTCGAATCGACGCGAGTACGGTCGCCGACGTGATCGACGAGATCCCGATCCTTGCTGTGACCGCGATGGCGGCCGGATGCGGCGTCACAGTCCGCGATGCCGCTGAATTGCGAAAGAAGGAATCAGACAGGATCGCGGCGCTCGTGGGCAATTTCCGGGCTTTGGGGGTGGATGTTGAGGAATATCCGGACGGTTTTGCATTTGAGCCGAAAAACGGATTAATTGGCTCGGAGATCGAGACGCATCATGATCATCGGATCGCGATGTCGTTCGGCGTTGCGGGCTTGGTGATCCCCGGTATTCAAATCAAGAATCCAGAGATCGCTTCGATCTCATTCCCTGGGTTCTGGAACGCTATCGGACGAGACAAGGAGTAGCACACCGTGGCAAGTGTTCGGCTTGAGAATGTTCAGAAGGTGTACGACAACGGCGTCGTAGCCGTGCATACATTGTCGCTCGAGATCGCGGACAAGGAATTCGTGGTTCTCGTTGGTCCTTCGGGATGCGGAAAGACCACCACGCTTCGGATGATCGCGGGCTTGGAAGAGGTCAGTGCGGGGAGCATCTGGATCGACGGCCAGCGGGTCAATGACATCGCACCGAAGGACCGTGACATCGCAATGGTCTTCCAGAACTATGCGCTGTATCCTCACATGTCCGTATATGAGAATATGGCGTTCGGTCTCAAACTCCGAAAATATCCGAAGAAAGAGATCGATGAACGAGTCCGCGAAGCAGCAGCGATCCTCGGGATGGAGGCCTATCTTGATCGCAAGCCCAAGGCCCTTTCCGGCGGTCAGCGGCAGCGCGTTGCAGTCGGCCGAGCGATCGTGCGCAAGCCGAAGGTGTTTTTGTTCGACGAGCCGCTCAGCAACCTGGATGCCAAGCTTCGTGTGCAGATGCGAACGGAGATCTCGAAACTCCATCAGCGGCTTGGCGCGACGATGATCTATGTGACGCACGACCAAACGGAAGCGATGACCATGGCCGACCGCATCGTTCTGATGAAAGACGGCCACGTTCAACAGATCGACAGTCCGCTGGATATCTACAACAAGCCCGCAAACAAATTTGCGGCCGGCTTCATAGGCAGCCCGGCAATGAATTTCTTCGAGGGATCGCTTCTCCGGAAGCAAGGATTCTCGTTCGTCGAATCAGACGGGACGCTCTGTCTTAAATTGGACAAAGGAGTAACAAAACGTTTAGGAGGCCGGAACGGGCAAAAGGTCGTTCTCGGTCTCCGTCCTGAGCATATCGAAATGACCGCCTCGAAGAAGTCCGGAAGAGCGCGAAACGGGGGAGCGATGGGGATCGTCGAAGTGGTGGAGCCGATGGGGAACGAGGTGTATGTCTACTTCAAGACGGCGGACGGGGGAAAGCAGTATGTTGCGCGTTTACATCCGGACCAGGCGCCGAAGGTCGGGAATCGCGTGCATCTCTCAGCGGACGCAACGAAGGCGCATTTCTTTGACATCGCAACGGAGCTTTCTTTGTAGAAGATATCGCTCCGCATTCGGTGTGGGGGGTGTTACAACGTGACGACCTGGTGTTTGAAACGGTCGATCACCAATTCGCCGTCGATCCAGCGAATGAATTCCAACCCGTACTTGTTCAGGAAGTACACGATGTTCAGCGAGCGTTCCTGCAGCGCCCCTCCGGGGAAGAGCGCGCCTGCTGCACGCTCGACCTGTCGTAACGCCGCTTCATGTTGCCTCTTCTGAGCTGCGATCGCCTTCTCCTTCAGCACATTCAGATTCTGAACTGACTTGCCAACGGTCGTATCCAGCGGTCCAAGGAGCGTTTGGTCCAGCGCCTGCAAGGTCGGCCGGAGTTGACTGAGTACGCGTTCGAGGTCTTCTTGCGACGTTGCGAATACGGCGTTCAGGTCGAGGTCCGAGATATGGACCGCAACCTGCTGCTTCAAGAGCTCTACATCTCGGAACAAATCGGCGAAGCGAAGCTGGAACCGGTGGATCGTCTTCTCGATCCGTTCTTCCAGGATCGTCATGCTCGCGCGGGGATAGATGATCGGCATGACGAGATCGAATTCGCGGTAAACAGGACCGAATTGTGCAAAGTACGCGATCTCCGCGGGGCCGGCGACGTAGGAAACTGTGGGGAAAAGGGCGTCTTGACAAATGGGACGGAGAACGACATTCGGGCTGAATTGCTCAGGGAACGTCTGCAGGAGCTGAAGCAGGTCGTCCTGCCGGAAATGCTGCCGCACGCCTTTCAATGTGAAGCCGTCAGAATGCGGTTCGATCGGATGCCGGCCTCCATTATGCAGGAGGAATAGATTGATCGGGCGCGGCTTCACTTGCGCGTGGAATCGTTTCTCGAGCGCTTCGCTTTGGTCGATGACGAGCTGACAGGTCCGAGACCCCGCGGTCAATTCGTGATGGAAGACCGGCGCAAGCAGTTTCTTGGCACGCGTGTCCGCGGGATCGAAGAAGATGAGCCCCGAATCTTCCACGAGCACGTTGAACAGGTGCACGAATGCTCGGTTAAAGGTCATCCCGCGCTGATACGCGGTGCGAAGCAATTCAAGCACCTTGGGCGTGAATTCCGTTGGCAGGAGCAGTCGCTCAAGTTCCGCAAACAGCGCATCAACTGATTCCGAGAGTTCCATCGAACCGACCGATCCCATGTTCTTTCCGGGAACGAATCCAGGAACGGCATATCGGAGGGATGAGAATTCATTCGACGCGGAGAAGAAGGAAACGCCGGAGATCTCTTCGACGTCATGATCTTCTCCTTCGAGCCAAAACACAGGCACAAACTCGTACTCAGGAAAACGGGAAGAGAGCGAATGCGCCAGTTTGATCGCGGTCAGCGCCTTGTAGATCGTGTACAGCGGTCCTGTGAACAGTCCGACCTGCTGTCCGGTGACTACGGCGACGCAATTGTCGTTGATGAGTTTGTCAATGTTCGCAAGTGTCCGCACGCCGCATTGAAAGTTGCGGTTCTGATCCTGAAGGATCTGCACGAGCGATGAACGGTCCAGCGTTCGTGCGGAGACCCGCTGCAGAACAGTGCGCCAATCCTCGTCGTTGCGGTAGTTGCCGTTGAAGAACGGGGCGACGGCATCGAAGTTCCCGACGTATTCCAGGAAGAGACGTGAGAATGTCTCCCCGGATGAGAGTTCGTTGTATTCGATGAAGTGCATTTCAGGATGCCTTGTGCGTTCCGAGGCGGAGAACGACCTCAGTCATCAAGCGTGTAAACATCACCTGCACGCGATTTGCCGTGTCGGTGACCTCCTGGTGGGAGAGCTTCTCAGCAGAAATGCCGGTTGCCATATTGGAGATGAGCGAAATGCCGGCGATCTTCAGTCCCAGCCTCCGTCCAGCGACGATCTCGGGGACGGTCGACATTCCAACCGCGTCCGCACCTAATTGTCTGAACATCTGGATCTCGGCGGCGGTTTCATACGTCGGGCCTTTGACCCAACAATATGTCCCTTCGTGCATGCGGACCCCGCAGGCCATGGCGGCATCGCGAAGCGACTGGGTCGTCCGCTCGTCCAGCAATTCCCCCGAACCGCCGCGTGCGTGCATCCTATTCCGAATTCCCGGATCGCGGGATGTCTTGATAGCCGGGATCCGCTCGAATGCCAGATTCAGCGCGTCGCGAATGATCATGAGATCGCCCGGCCGGAAACGCCGGTTGATGCCGCCGGCGGCGTTTGTCACGATCAGGGTCTTTGCACCCAGCCCCGCTGCAACTGCGGTCGGCATGATGACCTTGAACAGGTCCTGCGTTTCATAGAAATGGACCCGCCCCTTGAAGACCAGCACCGGCTCAGAGACCCTATCGCCGTCACGGACCCTTCCAAACACAAGCTTGCCCGCGTGTCCCTGAACGGAAGTCGTGGGATAGTGGGGGATGTCTGCAGAAGAGATGATCGTTGGGTTCTCGACTCCGTCAGCAAAATTCCCCAAGCCTGAGCCGAGGATGAGGACGATGCGCGGCTTTTCCGGCACGTGCTTCTTCAGATACCGGATCGCTTCGCGGATCTGTCGTTCAAAGTCGTTCACGGTTTCGCTCAGCTTGCGATGAGGATGCCCGCGATCGTTGCGGTCATCAAGGTGGCCAGCGTTCCTCCAAGGACCGCGCGCAGTCCCAGGGAGGCAATGTCCTTCTTCCGTTCGGGAGCCATCGGGCTGATCCCGCCGATCTGGATCGCGATGGAAGAGAAGTTTGCAAATCCGCATAGCGCATACGTGGACATCAGGATACCTTTTTCCGACATCACGCCGCTCTTGAGCAATGCAGAGAGGTCCAGATAGGCGACGAACTCATTCAACACGACCTTTGTGCCGATCAGGCTTCCAAAGTTCAGCGCGTCGTTCCAGGGAACGCCGATGCCGACAGCGACGAACTGCAGGACAAGACCGAACAACAACTGCATCGAAAGCGGTTGACCGAATTGTGCGGTCAGATAGGCATTCATGCCAACAGCGTCACCAGCCCAGAGCAAGAGGTGGTTGAGCATCGCGATGAGTGCGATGAATGCGAGAAGCATGCCGCCGACGTTCAATGCGAGCTGAAGTCCGTCCGATGCACCGGTGGCCGCCGCTTCGATGACATTCGAAGCGTTCTTCTCGACCTTCAGCCGAACGACGCCTTTTGTCTCGGGTTCGCCAACCTCAGGAAAGAGGATCTTGGAAATGGCGAGCGATGCTGGAGCAGCCATCACGCTCGCAGCCAGGAGCTGGACGGCAAACTTGAGCTGCGCTTGTGCCAGGGGAAGACCCTGCGCGTCGGCGAATGCCTGCCCGAGCATCTGGATATAGCTTGCCATCACGCCCCCGGCGATCGTTGCCATGCCGCCGACCATGATGGTCAGGATCTCGGAGTTGGTCATCTTGCCGATATACGGACGGATGAGCAGCGGTGCCTCTGTTTGCCCGACGAAAATGTTGGCCGTGTTCGAAAGAGACTCCGCGCCGCTGGTTCCCATGGCCTTCGCCATGAACCATGCCATGCCTCTGACGACAAGCTGGAGAATCCCGAGATAATACAGAATGGATGTCAGCGATGAGACGAAAATGATCGTGGGGAGGACTTGGAATGCGAAGTAGAAGCCAAGGCTGTCGGTGCCGGAATTCAATGCCAGCCGGCCGAAGACGAACTCAGCCCCCTTGGTCGTGAATCCCAGCAGGCTCACGACGACAGAACCCATCCAATCCACGCCATCCTTGAGCCAGCCAAGAGGGAAGAACCAGCCGCGAAGCGTATCACTGTGGATGATGAGGACAGCGAAGATGAACTGAATCGTCAGGCCGCTGGCGACGAGGCGCCAATTGATACGGCGCTTGTTGTTGGAAAAGAGGAAGGCAATCCCAACCAGAAAGAGGATGCCGCCGATACCGCGAAGGACAGATGTGAGTTCCATGGATCATTCCTTCGGCGGCTGGTGGCAACTGCGGCAGCGCGCCTCATATATGTCCTTGGCGCCGACAACAACACGGTCCTGTTGGGTCCCTTTGCGCTGGGTGCGGTCAGCAGGATTTCCGCAGACGACACAGATGGCCAGGGTCTTTGTAATGTATTCGGCGACTGCAAGCAACTGGGGCATTGGTTCGAACGGCTTGCCACGGTAGTCTTGGTCGAGGCCTGCCACGATCACCCGTTTCCCCTGGTTTGCAAGGGTTTCGCAGACTTCGACAAGATTCCCCTTGAAGAATTGCCCTTCGTCCACGCCGACCACTTGGGCATCAGCAACCGTCGAGAGGATCTCTGAGGCATCGTCAACGACCTTGGCCGTGAGCGATTGGTCGCTGTGAGAGACGATATGCTCGGCGCTGTAGCGTGTGTCGATGCGCGGCTTGTAAACGGCGACTTTTTGCTTGGCGATCTGCGCACGGCGAAGACGCCGGATCAATTCTTCGGTTTTTCCGCTGAACATACACCCGCAGACCACCTCGATCCAGCCGGTATTCCGCGGCACATTGTGCAATGCCGATGTATCCATTTGGTCTATTTCTTCCTTTGAACGCGGTCGAGATTGGAGGAGGTAAACGCCATTGGTAACAAGGACTTAAGCTTGACCGTCTTGAGTTGTTTCTTGCTGTTGATCATGATGAAGTCGATGTTGCCTGCGAGATCGTAGAGCACCTGCCGGCAGGCACCGCATGGAGGCGTGAACTCCGGGTCATCAGAAGCCACCGCGATCGCTTCGAACTCGCGAACCCCTTCGGAGTAGGCTTTGAAGACCGCGGTGCGTTCGGCGCAGACGGTAAGGCTGTAAGAACTGTTTTCGATGTTGCAGCCAGTGAATACCGTGCCGTCTTTGGCCAGTAGAGCTGCGCCTACGCGAAACTTCGAATAGGGGGCATGTGCCTGGTAGCGTGCTTCCTGGGCCAACAATGCCAAACGCCTCGTTTTCGTCTTGTTCTTGGTCATGATCCAAGCCGTAATTGTGGAAAATCGTCAAAAAATATAGGGAACTATGGACCCAGAAGCAATGAACGAATGGGGGAACTCACGAGATGATGGTCTGGAGGAATGAACAGCGGCCAGAAGAACACCGTGAGAATGCTCTCCTGGCCGCAAGGGTGTTGTGGTATTACGCCTGAACAGCGAGTGAGGCAGAGCCAACGATGCCAGCGTCGTTGCGGAGCTTGGCCTGCACGATCTGGACTTTTTCGGCCGGAATGGTGTACGCCCGTTTCTTCAGCTCCATTCGGGCAGGACCCAGGATGAGGTCTCCTGCGTTGGCAATCCCTCCGCCGATGACGAAGACCTCGGGATTCAGGACGTTCGTCAAGCTTGCGAGCGCGATGCCGAGCAGTTTTCCCGTCTCTGCGAGCACCTCGATCGCGAGCGCGTCCCCAGCCCCGGCGGCCATGCTGATGGCTTTGGGCGTGATCTCTCCATTTTCGAGATACCGATCGATTGAGGTCGGAATCGATTTCTGCTTGTATGTCTTGAATCGTGTCACGATCCCATCGCGTCCAATGTAGCGCTCGAGGCAACCATAGTTGCCACAAGGGCAATGGAGACCATCTGGGTCGATTGACAGATGCCCGATCTCGCCGGCCGTGAAACATGCACCACGATACAACTTGCCGTCGAAGATCAATCCGCCGCCCACACCCGTGCCGAGCGTCAGGCATACGACATCCTTGTACCCCTTTGCTGCTCCGTAATACATTTCGCCCAGTGCCATCGCGTTCACATCGTTGTCGAGGATCGTGGGAACGCCGAGATGCTTGGTGAGCCCGGGTGAAAGAAAGACGTCGTTCAGCGCAGGGATGTTCACGACGTTTCGCACTTGGCCCGTGATCGGGTTCACCAAGCCGGGTGAGCCGATACCGGCTCCCGCGACGTCCTTCATGGAGAGCTTGGCGCGCTCGACCACCGTGCGTGCACATGTCGCCATGTATTCGACCATTCCTGCGCCGTCCAGCGTTCCTGCCGTCTTGAAGGAATCCTTGTGGAGGATGACTCCTTGTTCGTTGATGAGGCCGACTTTGATCTCGGTCCCGCCGAGATCGATGCCGATATAATGCTTCACGGATTGCTCCTTTCAGTGGTATATTCGTTGCCGATCTTTCGGGCTCGCACGGGCTTGTCCAGGTTGATTCCGAGCGAAGTGCCGACCTCGATGAGGACGTTCCAGCAGGCGAGCAGCTGCAGATACGCATCCATGCCGGAGACGGACGGGATCTGAATGGTGGGGAAGATGGTCTTGCGCGCACTCACGGCGATGACGGTCAAGCCGACTCCCTTCACGAGGACGTCCTGGAACTTCTCCTCCTCCGCTTCGAACGGGTCGACCACGATCACCACTTCGCGCGCATCCATGACCTCTTCGATCCCGTGAACCGCGTACGTTCCTTCCAGATAGGCGCTCTTCTTCCGGGTGATCTCATTCGTCTTCAGTGTCGCTTCCTCTGCAACGCCGTCGTTTCGCCCTGCGAAAAAGATCACTGGCGCCTCTGCGATCGTTCGCGTGATGGTAGGGTCGATCGGCAATTGCAGCGTCGCATCAGCGGCATCGGCGAGCGCGCGAAGCGTTGAGTGCGTCAGCGTCTGTCCGCCGAACGCGAGCAACAGCGCGTGGTAGAACAACGCTTGCTCAACGACGCTCTTGGTCGCCGCCACGGCCGCTTCCGGACCGCAGGAGAGGACGAACGTTTCCTCTGAGAGTTCGGCGATCGGAGCGCCAACGGTTGCAGTGAGGCCGAATTGCGCGGCAGAAGGCCGGGCTTTGAACAACGAGATGAGTTCCTTTGTCTTCCCGGAATTGGATGCTCCGAAGAGCGTGTAGTCGCTGAGACGGGCCTCTGCCGCCTGACGGCATCCTTGCGTATGAAGGGTCAGGGGCGTTCCGGAATTCAACGCCTGGCTGATGGCGTGCTTTGCGGGAAAGATGCGGGACGAACCTTCTCCCGTCAGGAAGAGGCGGTTTGTCGCGCGAAGCGACCGAAGGACGCCGTCAAGCGGTTTGGAGGCGAACGAGCGGATGATGCCGGGCGTCTCCATCATTTCCCGGACGAGTGCAAATGGAGCGTATCGTTGTTCGGTGAGATTCATCGTTCTATCCTTGAGGCGTTCGCGTGATCAGCGAACGGGGTGAAAGCGAAGCCGGGCGTATTGCGGCAATGGACCGATCAGCGGCGCGACGTACGCGCGGAAGGCTTCGGTGACCATCATCCCGCCGGCTGCAATGTAGTTCTTCGGAAGCGGCTTCGTCTTCGCTGCGACTTTGTTCAGCGGGATCGTGCCGAGGGCTGTCTTATACGGCTTGCTGCTTCGTCGCACGATCGTGGTCATCAAGCCCGATTCCCCGCGGACGGCAAGACGAACTGCCTGTTGTCCGAGGCGGAAAGCTTCAGCGACGTCGACCGTGACGGTGCGATCAGCGGCACACATGGGAAGCGATTCAGGAACCTGGAATTCACCACGGAACTTGAATGCATCGCCGATCATTCGGTGGAGCATCATCGCCGCAGACGTTCCCCCCATTGCGCCGAATTCGATGTTCGAGAATCCGTCCTTCACCTGCGATGCGGAGACCGGTGTTCGGTCGGCGTAGACGATCCCTTCACCGCAGATGATCGAAACGTATCCGTACTTCCGATGCGCCGTCTCAACGGCGCCGAGGAATGTCTCGCGATCGAACGGGATCTCAGGCATCAGGATGATATGCGGCGGATCGGATTCTTCTTTCTTGGCGGCGTACGCGGCCGCTGCGAGCCAGCCGGCATCGCGTCCGATCGTCTGATAGACGACGAATTGATCGACGTGTTGCATGTCCCGTGCGAGGATGCCAGCCTGCAAGACCGACAGCGCGACAAAGCGTGCAGCGGACGGGAATCCGGGTGTGTGGTCGGTGCCGAAGAGGTCATTGTCAACCGTCTTGGGACAGCCCATTCCATACAACTCATAGCCGTTTTGACGGCAGTACGTCTCGACTTGGTGGACATTCAGCATCGTGTCGTTGCCGCCGATGCCGAAGAAATACCGGATGTTATGTTTGCGTAGGATGTCGAGCACGCGGGGCATGTCCTGCTCTGAAAGCTTGTACCGCGAGGATCCGAGCGCGCTCGAAGGGGTTGTTCGCAGCGCGCGTAGCGTCGCCGCCCTTTCTTTCCCCAGGTCGACGAGGTTCTCGTCCATCAATCCCTTCATTCCCCAATGACAGCCCAGAACCGTTCGGATGCGTTTCTCTGCGAGGCCCTGAGCGATAATGCCCGCGAGGCTCGCGTTGATGACGGACGTCGGACCTCCGGTTTGTGCGACAAGAGCGTTACCCTTCATGTGAGACGTTGTCCTTTCGAAATGCAAAACAGGATAAGACTGCGGACGAACTGGCGATACAAGGAACCGACCTCGATGAAGCGGTCTTCCCATTCCAACCGGACCCGCTCGGCGCCCCAATCGACCATGCCGCCGATCCAGTGTGGAGCAAGATCGAATGCGAGAGCGGCCGAAAACCCGTTTCCCATGTTCATCGAAAGAAGGAGCGGATACGATTGATGCGACAGTGTCGCTGCGAACGGCGCGGATTGGATCTCGAGTCCCCGGCCGACGAGGTGGAGCTTTGCCCCGAGCTTCGGATGCAGTTCATTGAAGCCGCCGATGATGGGGGGACGTTCCCAAGGCATTGCCTGAGCCCAGGGGCTCCCTGCGTGCGGCGTGACGAGACATCCTTGCGCGAAATTTCGGCGGTCATCGACGGCGGGGATGGTCGTAGGGAGCACGCTCTCCAGTGGAGTCCCGCAGTACTCCCGTCCGAGACCGGCGAATGACTCCCAACCGCCGATCATCAGCAGGGATGCGCCTGCCGTCACAACATCCTTGAGTGCAGAGAGCTGCTCCGGAGCGAGCTGCCGTCGCGGATAGTCGCTGAGGATGAAGAGATCGTAGGCACCAAACGGGAGAGCAGGGAAGCGCTCCGTCGACGGGACGTAGTCGAGCGCGTATCCTTCCGCATAGAGAATCGTGGAAAGATAGACGCCCGCACGATCGACATCATCGTCGCCCGCGTACAAGATGCGATGACTTGGTTGCTCGGGGAGCGTGCGTTTCACGGCTGGTGCAAAACTCGCGGAGTCAGGAAACAGGAGCGTCCCGCTCCGGCCAGTCGAAGCGGGACAACGCTCCAATGATGATCAGAACAACGAGACGTAGTTCTGCGGATGATAGAACGAGTAGGAAACCGGCTTCATGAACTCGAAGGGACCTCCGTCGCGTCGGATCTGGACGAGCTGTGCGATCTGCTCCTGGGACTGATACGCCATGATGCCGTCGAGCTTCTTCTTGAACAGCTCTGCATCGGCTTCGATCTTGATCTCGGGCGATTCCGGGAAGTCGCAGTACACCATGTACTCATAGGCGAACGGCGTGTGGGTCGTCACAGGACCGAGTTCAGGCCAGATGTTGCCGGAGGCATGGAACAGCGAGATGAGGACTTCCTGATACACGATCTTGTGATCCGGATGCAGATCTGCTCCGGTTGGCAAGAAGATGCGTTTTGGGGCGATCTTGCGAAGGTAGTACGTGAACGCGTTCTGCAAGCCCGTGTGTCCTTCGATCACAGGGTCACCCGGCTTGGCTTTGCGGCGGCCAATGTAGGAGTTCAAGTCGCAGTCGGGGAATTCTGCATAGAAGATATTCTCCTTGGGGAGGCCGAGGATCTGGAACGAAGCGGCAGTCTCCTTCTTCCGAATGTCGACGATGGAATCCCGCTGATCGACCTTGCAGTACCCCATGCGGCCGTCTGAGGCGACCAGCGCGTGCACCTTGACGCCTTCCTTGATGGCAGCCTGCAGCAGGAGTCCGGCGCCGATGACGATGTCATCGTCATGCGGACCGATAAACAACCAGGTCTCTTCCTCTTTCTTCCAGGTAGAAAACAGCGTTTCCATCTTATCGGTGATAACCATTCCTCGTTTTGTGCGGCGGAAGTACTTCATGGTACTGAGCTCCGGATATTGTGAGAATCGGGTAGTGCATGAATCGGTGAGTCAAAAAATATAGTGGACAATCATCAAAAAGCCAACGGATCGCCGCCTTGAAAATCAGCCCTCCGTTGGGTATATTTCAACATATGAAGATCCCACCTCGACTGCGGCGGGCGATTCGAATCGCCGCGATCATCGCGCTCACATCCATCGCGCTCTTCGTCCTTCTCGACGATGTCATCATGCCTGCGTATGTTCAGCAAGGCAAGACAACGCTCGTTCCGAACGTACTCGGGATGTCGCTCGAAGATGCGAAGACCGCCATCCTGCTCGCCGGGCTTGAACCGAAGGAGGCAGAATACAAGCTCGATCGTCAATATCCTGAAGGGACCATTGCATTCCAGAATCCGCCGGCCGGTTCGGAGGTCAAGTTTGACCGCGGGATCTACCTCACCATCAGCGGCGGGGAGGCAAGGGTTGTCGTTCCGAATCTCCGCGGCCGCTCGGTACGGGATGCCACCTTCAATCTCGAACGATTTGGTTTGAAACTTGGCGAGATCACTTACGAAGCATCCGACACGCTCTTCGAGAATACCATCATCGCGCAGGCGATCGCCCCCGATTCCAAAGCACGGCAGGGAACGCTCATCGACGTCACCGTCAGCCTTGGCAAGATCGGCGACCGGCTCCCGGTTCCGTCGGTCACGATGAAGACTCTTTCGGAGGCAGAGAAGATGTTGCTGACCGAAGGGTTCTCGATCGGAAAGGTGACCGTTCAGGTGAGCCTGGATCTTCTTCCCAATACGGTCATGGAACAGTATCCTCGAGCCGGAGAACTCGCGGCCAGGGGACAAGCCATTGATTTGATCATCGCACAGCGAGCCGCCTCCGGGGCTGGCCACGAGAACTGACGTGAAGAGACCTATTATCGCCCCATCGATCCTAGCAGCGGACTTCTCCCGATTGGGGGAGCAAGTTGCCCAGGCGGAACGCGCCGGAGCGGATTGGTTCCATCTCGATGTGATGGACGGACGGTTCGTTCCCAACATTTCTTTCGGTCCGGCCGTGGTCCGAACGGTCCGGGATGCCACCAAGCTTCCGCTCGACGTGCATCTCATGATCGAGCAACCGGAGCAATACATTGACGCGTTCCGTTCGGCGGGAGCGGACGTCATCACCGTCCATCAGGAAGCAAGTCTCCATCTGCATCGCGTGCTGACCTCCATACGCGAGACAGGCGCAAAGGCAGGGGTCTCCATCAATCCGTCCACACCGGTCAGCATGCTGGAGCCCATCGTCGCCGAGGCCGACCTTGTCCTCATCATGTCGGTCAATCCGGGATATGGCGGGCAGAAGTTCATCCACGCGGCACTCGACAAGATCGCGCAAACCCGAGCGCTCATCGATCGCTCGGGGAGCCGGGCGCTGCTTGAGGTGGACGGCGGCATCGGACCGGAAAACGCGGGCCGTATCGTCGCTGCCGGCGCGGACATCCTTGTGGCGGGGACCTCCGTGTTTCGCCAGCAGGACATGGCAAAGGCGATCGCATCGCTGCGCATCCCATTTACGACCACGTAGGAACACCCACACATCATGAAACTTGCGATCACGAACGTACAGATCATCACGCCGTTCCGTATCATCGAGCACGGTACGCTCTTGACGGAGGGAAAGAAGATCGTTGCCGTTGGGCGTAAGAAGGACGTATCGATCCCGGCGGGGTACAAGGTGCTTGAATTCGACGGAGCGATGCTCACACCCGGTTTTATCGACCTCTTGGTCCATGGCGGGGGCGGGTATGGTTTCGCGGACATGAGCGTCGAGGCCGTCGAGCATATCTCGCAGCATTTCTTCCGGCACGGAACGACGGGACTGCTGGCCGCGCTCTACAGCAAGACGGAAAAGGACATGGTGGCGGACGTCAAGCGGATCGCGGAGTTCTGCCAGCATTCCAAGGGTTCCAAGAACGTCTGGGGGATGCATCTCGAAGGGCCGTTCATCAACCGCGACCTGCACGGTGCGATGAAACCGGAATATCTTTGGATGCCGAGCGTGGATGGATGGCGGCAACTGCATGACGCGAGCAACGGGTACATTCGCCTGATGACCATCGCTCCGGAATTGCCGGGTGCGGATGAGGTCATGCGGGCGGCGGCACGCGACGGTGTCGTGCTTTCCATCGGCCATTCGTCGGCGAACTACCAGGAGATCCTCACGGCGATCGACAACGGCGCCGCTCAGATCACGCATATTTTCAACGCGATGAAGCCGTTCCATCATCGTGAGCCGGGGGTTGCACTCGGCGCGTTGCTGCACAATGAGCTTAAAGTCGAACTCATCGCAGACGGCATCCATGTGCATCCGGCGGTGATGAAACTCATCTACAAGATCAAGGGCGACGGCGGCATTCTGCTTATCACAGACGCCATTCGCGCGTCGGGCATGCCGAACGGGGAATACACGTTCATGGATCAGGCGATCCACGTGAAGAACGGAAAGGCGTATCTCCCGAACGGAACGCTCGCCGGCAGCACGTTGACCATGGAGCAGGCCGTGAAGAACATGGTCACGATGGTCGATGTCCCCATCACGGATGCCGTTCGCATGGCCTCGCTCAACGGGGCGAAGGTCCTTGGGTTGGACCATAAGGGGATCATCAACGTCGGCAAGGACGCGGACCTTGTGGTGATGGACAACAACTTCGAGGTTCTTCTGACCCTGTATGAAGGGTCGGTCAAATATGCGAAGGACCAATCTCTGCAGTAACCCCTCCCGACTCCCGTCGCACCGGACTCCCCGAGGCCGCATTTCGGAAACGAAAGCGGCCTCGCTGTATTTCTGCCCCGGAATTCCTTCCGCGAGCAAATAGTTCTTGACTTGCTCGCCCCGAAGCCTTATATTATTTAGGTCGATACACAAAAACACCTTAATAGATTAGGACTTGTGATGAAAGCGGCTGACGAAGTACGACTTGATGAGATCGATGTCCACATCCTGGAACTGGTCCAAAAAGATGGGCGCATCAAGCGGAACGAGGTCGCGGAAAAGGTCGGCCTGTCGCTCCCGTCCGTCAGCGAACGGCTCCACAAACTCGAGGAAAGCGGGATCATCCTCGGATACTACGCGCGCGTAGATGCCCGGAAATTGGGTCGGGACATCACCGCGTTCGTCGTGGTCACGGTCGATTCCTCGCGTCATTTCCACAATTTCGTGGAACACGCCGCCGCGCATGACGAGATCCTTGAAGTACACGCCGTCACAGGAGATGGCACGCATCTTCTCAAGGTTAGAACGGAAAACACCGCAAGCCTCGAAAAACTGCTCGCACGCGTCCAATCCTGGCAGGGCGTGACGAAAACGGCGACGAGCCTGGTGTTGTCCACGCAGAAAGAGACCTCACGAATTCGAGTACACGCAACCAAGTAACGACACAACCATCAGGAGGCGTATGGCCGCAAAACCCAAGTCTTCGTCCCACATCAGCAAAGTGATGTCGCTGATCAAGAGCAACGGCGTCAAGATGGTGGACTACAAGTTCACCGACATGCTCGGACAGTGGCACCATATCACGCATACCATCGAACACTTCGACGAGGACACGTTCCGCGACGGGATCGGGTTCGACGGCTCGAGCATCAAGGGCTTCCGAAAGATCCATGAGAGCGATATGCTGTTGTTCCCGGACCCCGTGACGGCGTTCATCGATCCGTTCATGGCCGTCCCGACGGTCAGCTTCATCTGCAACATCGCCGATCCGCTGACGCATGAGAGCTACACCCGGGATCCGCGCTATATCGCACACAAGGCGGAGGCGTATCTCAAGAGCTCGGGTCTCGGTGACACGGCGTTCTTCGGTCCCGAGCCGGAGTTCTTCATTCTCGACAACGTCAGCTTCGACCAGTCCCCTAACCGCGCATACTACGAGATCGACTCGCAGGAAGGGGCCTGGAACACCGGCATTGAGGGGAAGAACCTCGGCCATCGACCGCGGTACAAAGAAGGATACTTCCCGGTGTCGCCGCTCGATACGCTGCAGGACCTCCGAACGGAGATGGTGCTCACCATGCAGGCGATCGGCATCCCGGTCGAAGTTCACCATCATGAAGTCGCGACGGCGGGCCAGACCGAGATCGATATGCGCTTCGATACGCTCGTCAAAATGTCCGACAATCTCGTGGCCTACAAATATGTCACAAAGAATGTCGCGAAGAATCACGGGAAGACCGTCACCTTCATGCCCAAGCCGATCTTCGGCGACAACGGCTCGGGGATGCACGTGCACCAGAGCATTTGGAAGAACGGGAAGAATCTCTTCTTCGGGAACGGTTATGCGGGCCTGAGCGACATGGCGCTCTACTACATCGGCGGATTGCTAAAGCACGCTCCCGCGCTTTGCGCCATCACGAACCCCACGACGAATTCATACAAGCGCCTCGTCCCGGGATTCGAAGCGCCGGTGAATCTGGCCTACTCGATGCGCAACCGCTCGGCTTCCGTCCGCATCCCGATGTATTCGACGAGTCCCAAGTCGAAACGGATCGAATTCCGCTGCCCGGATCCCTTGTGCAATCCGTATCTCGGATTTGCAGCGCTTCTGATGGCGGGATTGGACGGCATCATCAACAAGATCGACCCGGGCAAGCCGCTGGACAAGGACATCTACGACATGACGCCCGAGCAATTGAAGGATGTGCCATCCGCACCCGGATCGCTGCCGGAGGCGCTTGCGGCTCTCAAGGATGATCACGAATTCCTTCTCCGCGGCGATGTATTTACGGAGGACTTGATCGAGACTTGGATCGAGTACAAGACGGTGAAGGAGGTCCAGCCGATGCAGCTGCGGCCTCACCCGTTCGAATTCATGATGTACTACGACGCATGATCTGATGCGTCTGCGTCGTCTGAAGTCCCGGTCGTCTTTGCGATCGGGACTTCGCCGTTTGTGACCCGTCTCCTTGCATTTCGCGCCCCTTCTTGCTATGTTGCCCGCAACCTCCCGTGGACTTCAGCCGCCTGAAATACGACATCGACCACCGCGTCTGCCGCATCGTGATGAGCCGTCCAGACGAAGGGAACGCTTTGGACGACCAGCTGATCGCCGAACTGACGAAGGCCATCACGCGGGCCCAACGTGATGCCGATGTGAAAGTGATTCTCCTGTTGGGAGAAGGAGAGGCCTTCTCGCATGGATTGGACCCGCGGCACCTGCGTCACCTCTCCTCGCTCGACTTCAATCAGAATCTCGAGGATTCCTCGAACCTGATGCGTCTTCTTACACAGATCTATGCGCTCCGAAAACCCGTCATTGCTGTAGTGCATGGACCGGCGTACTCCACAGGATGCGGCCTCGTCGCCGTCTGCGACCTTGTGCTTGCGGCACGTGAGACGGCGAAATTCGGTTTCCCCGAGGTTCGGATGGGGCTGGTGCCGGCCATCGCCTTGCCGTTCCTCGTACGCCGGTTGGGGGAGGGCAGGGCACGCGCATTGGTCCTCCGCGGAACGCCGGTATCGGCGGAGGAGGCCG
>Ga0105103_10000798_pt1 | contig 17794 bp, 18 predicted proteins | sample PPLLaktember2015_2_FD_79107 | JGI IMG/M metagenome (GOLD analysis project Ga0105103, IMG submission 79107) | Freshwater sediment microbial communities from Prairie Pothole Lake near Jamestown, North Dakota, USA - PPLs Lake P7 Core (6) Depth... | ecosystem: Environmental > Aquatic > Freshwater >...
GTGGAGATCAAGGTCGCAAAGGACGGCCTCGCGGTCTATGTCAATGAATCCAATCCCGTGAAGGAGCTTTCGGTCCAGCAGATCAAAGACATCTACACGATGAAAACCACGAACTGGAAGCAGATTGGCGGACCGGATGCGAGGATCATTCTGTACGGACGCGAGAACAATTCTGGGACTTACGTGTACTTCAAGGATAACGTCCTGAATGGCGAGGATTACGCGGCAACGATGCAGAGTCTGCCGGGGACGGCGGCGGTGGTGAACGCTGTATCCAAGGACAAGTTCGGGATCGGCTATGGCGGAGCGGCATACGGCAAAGGGATCCGCGAAGTGATGGTGAAAAAGGAGGCTGATTCGCAAGCCTATGCACCGACGGAAGCGAATGTGAAGAGCGGAGACTACCCCATCTCGCGCTTCCTGTATATGTATGTCCGCAACAGGCCCAGCGGCGCGATGAAGGAGTATATCGACTGGATCCTGAGCGCGGAAGGGCAGGCACTGGTCTCGAAGGTCGGATACTTCCCGGTTCGCTGAATCCTGGCTTCGGACAGCGTCCCATGGCCCCGGCTCTGCATCCCTCCGGGGCCATCTTCATTCGATGAGTTAACAATTCCTTAATGACAACATCCTTCAATCCCAGCGAAACAAATAGTACATTTTACATCCTTCGAATGACGGGAACGAATGAGCGAACCGGGTAAAAAGCCACCGCTAAGCCTCCGGAAGCGATTCCGCCTTGACGATTTTCTCGCTGAGAAGGTCATCAAGTCCGTGTCGTTCCTTTCGTTCGCGTTCATCATCCTCATCTTCGTCTTCGTCTTTCGCGAAACCGTTCCTCTCTTCTTCCCTTCGGAATCCACGGTCACCTTCGATCCGACGGAACAACAAGAAACCTACGGCGAGGAACCGTCGACCGGGGAGACCGCGGATCTCACCAGGGAAGGGAATTCGCTGGAGACCTCCGGGCACGAGGGGGAAGCATCGCTCTCGAATCTCCTCGGTCCTGAGTGGCAGCCGGTTTCCAGTGTCCCCAAGTATGGCTTGATCCCGCTCATCATGGGGAGCCTCAAGATTTCCCTCGTCTCAATATTTATCGCGGCTCCATTGGGCATTCTTGCCGCGTTGTTCACTGCGGCGTTCGCTCCGAAATGGGCGAAGGAGATCCTCAAACCGGTCATCGAGCTCCTCGCGGGATTTCCGTCGGTGGTGATCGGCTTCTTCGCGCTCATCGTGATGGCGACGGTCGTTCAGGATCTGTTCGGCCTTCAATATCGGCTGAATGCGTTTGTCGGCGGACTTGCGCTTTCCCTCGCCGTCATCCCCATCGTCTACACCATTTCTGAGGATGCCCTCGCGACCGTCCCGAAGTCGATCACGGAAGCGAGCCTCGCTCTTGGCGCAACAAAGTGGCAAACGATCCTGTATGTGGTGCTCCCCGCAGCGACACCCGGCGTATTCGCCGCCGTTCTCCTCGGCGTCGGTCGCGCGTTTGGCGAGACGATGATCGTTCTGATGGCGACCGGGAACGCCGCCATGCTCTCGTTGAATCCGTTTGAACCGGTCCGAACGCTCTCCGCCACGATCGGCGCTGAAATGGCCGAAGTCGTGTTTGGCGGAACGCATTATGGGGTTCTCTTTCTTATCGGCTCTGTGTTGTTCCTCTTCACCTTTGCGTTGAACGCCTTCGCGGAGATCTTCATTCGACAACGCTTGGTCAAACGCTTTAGGGGGAATTGAGATGTCGCGCCGAAGCCCCCTCCTCGGGTTCTCCTTTATGACGGCGACAGGGCTCGCCTCGCTGGTGATTGTCAGCGCGGTCGTTCTTGTGATCGTCGATATCGTCACGGAGGGCATGCACACCTTGTCGTGGCAGTTCCTGACCGATGAGCCGCGCGAAGGAATGACCGCCGGAGGCGTCTTCCCAGCCATCATCGGCACGTTCTACCGGGTCATCCTGATGTCCATCGTCGGTGTGCCGGTCGGGACCATCACTGCCATCTATCTCACAGAGTATGCGAGCCAGCAGTCGGTCTTTGCGCGGTTGATCCGCTTCGCCGTCAACACGCTTGCCGGCGTTCCCGCGATCGTGTTCGGATTGTTCGGACTTGGCTTCTTCGTCCAATTCGTCGGTCAGAACATGGATCAGGTATTGACGGGCGGCGCGGATCTTCGATGGGGTCAGCCGAACCTTCTCTGGGCGAGTTTGACGATGGCCCTGCTGACTCTCCCCGTTGTGATCGTCGCGGTCGAAGAAGCGATCCGCACTGTGCCGCGCGAATTGCGCGAAGCGAGCCTCGCACTCGGAGCGACCAAATGGCAGACGATCTGGAAAGTGGTGCTCCCGAATTCGATGACCGGAGTTCTCACTGGAGGCATCCTTGCGGTCAGCCGCGGCGCCGGCGAGGTCGCACCGATCCTGTTCACCGGTGCGGCGTATTTTCTTCCTCACCTTCCGGGATCGCTCTCCGACCAGTTCATGGAACTCGGCTATCATGTGTATATCATGGCGACGCAGTCGCCCGACGTCGAGGCGACCCGCGGCATCCAATACGCAACCACGCTCGTCTTGCTTGTGTTCACCTTTTCCCTGAACCTCGTCGCCGTGCTGCTCCGCTATCGCATCCGCAAGCGGCTGAGGACCTGAAGCCCGACCATGGCCATGACCGAACCACAGATCCGTCTCAGAGCGGAGAACCTGAATATCCACTACGGGACCAAGCATGCCATCAAGGATGTGAGTCTCGACATTCCGTCGAACCAGGTGACGGCGTTCATCGGACCGTCAGGATGCGGCAAGTCGACGTTTCTGCGCGCCCTGAACCGGATGAATGATCTCATCGAAACCGCGCGAACGACGGGGAAGGTGTTGTTCGACGAAACGAATGTGTACGACCCGGGCGTCGACGTCGTGGAACTCCGGAAGCGGATCGGGATGATCTTCCAGAAGTCGAATCCGTTTCCGAAATCCATCTATGAGAATGTCGCTTACGGTCCGCGCATCCAGGGGGAGGGCGACAAACGGAAGCTGGACGAGATCGTGGAGCGATCGTTGCAGCAAGCGGCGTTGTGGGGGGAAGTGAAGGATGATCTGGACAAGAGCGGGCTGGCATTATCGGGGGGACAGCAGCAGCGGTTGTGCATCGCGCGGGCGCTTGCGGTCGAACCGGAAGTCATCTTGATGGACGAACCGGCCAGCGCCTTGGACCCGATCGCCACGGCGAAGATCGAGGAACTCATCTTTGAATTGAAGGAACGATACACGATCGCCATTGTCACGCACAACATGCAGCAGGCGGCGCGCGTGAGCGACCGGACGGCGTTCTTCTACCTGGGGGAATTGATCGAATACGATGAGACAAAGCGCATGTTCACCGCGCCATCGAAGAAGCAAACTGAAGATTACGTCACAGGTCGGTTCGGATAATCCGGGATCATCGAAGGGAGCACAGCGGGAATGGAACGTCGGTTTGAGCGTGAGATCGAGAGCCTGAAAACTTCGCTCATTAAGATGGCGAGTGTCGTTGAGGACAGCGTCGCCTCGGCGGTACAGGCGTTGTTGAAGGAACAGAAGGATCTGGCCGAGAAGGTGATCGCGGGGGACGAACGCGTGAACGAGCTCGAGCTTGAGAACGACAACACGATCGTCGACCTCCTGGCGCTGCAGCAGCCTGTGGCGAGCGACCTTCGGTTCATCATCGCGGCGCAGAAGATCAACAATGATCTGGAGCGCATCAGGGACCACGCCGTGAACATCGCCGAGTCCGCGCAGACGTTCGCGGCCACGCATGAGCAGGAGCCTCTCCTCGAAATTCCGAAAATGTGCGATATCGCACGGGGAATGCTGAAGGATGCCATCGACAGCTTCATCAATGTCGATCCCATACTTGCGAAACGCGTTCTCGAGCGGGATGACGAGATCGACGACCTCAACAAGAAGATGATTCGCGCCGTAATCGAGCTTATCAAATCGGACATGAAATCGCTCGAAGTTGGCCTCGAACTGACGCGGGTCAGCCGGAATCTGGAGCGGATAGGCGATCTGACGACGAACATTGCCGAAGAGGTGATCTTTCAGGTCCAGGCTCGCGTCGTGAAGCATCATGCCGAAGACCGGAGTGATGTGCACAAGATTCACTGATTTCAGTCGTCGCGCCCTCTGCTGACGCGGTCTGGGCGTGATCGAAACTCCCCTCGCCATGGCCGCACCTTGGAAAGTCCTCGATCTTGACCCCGATGAGCCGCTGAAGCGGGCGGTGCCGAAGCTGGCGCGTGCCCGCCTCCAGGAGACATTCTCCTACCAATCCCAACTCCTGAAGACCTACGACGCTGAAGTGGTTCATGACATGCGGGTTTCTGCTCGACGGCTGCAGACCGTCTTGCGGACATTTCACGAAGTTCTGCCGCGGAAGCGCGTCAAGCCGTATGAACGGCGCGTCGATGAACTTGTGCGGTTGCTGGGAGATGTACGGGAAATGGATGTCGCCCTGGCCGTTCTCACCGTGCCGATGAGCGCCTCACAGACCCGGCTGAGCGGGGTTGCGATCCTTGCAGCACGCCTCGAATATCACCGGAACGTGGCCCGGAAACATCTGACGCGCTTTCTCACCCGCCTGGATCGCGAACGGTTCAAGGACCGATTCTCGGACGTGTTCGGGAAGGAGCGGTGAGCAATGGGCCATCAGCAGAAGCTCAGCAAGCACCAATCGCTCCGATCGCAGATGTCGATGATCGTTCCCCGGCTGCTCGAGAAATTCCTCACATGGGAGGGTCGGGTGGTCTCCAGCGCTCGGCATCTCGAGGACCTTCACGAAATGCGTCTCGCCGGCAAACGGCTGCGGTACACCATGGAACTGGCCGTGCCCGCTTACGGGGAAGAATTCGAGCGCGCGTTGGAGAGGGTCAAACAGGTGACGCTGCTGATGGGGGAGATCCACGACTGCGATGTGCATATCAGTCTTCTGGTGGAGCATGCGCAGGAGGTGCGGATGTTGAACAAGATGATCATGACGGCGAAGTGGCGCGTCCAAACGCGTGAAGTCACGATGCTCGTCCGACGGCTCCGGAGTGACCGGAAGCGGTTGTATGAACAGTTGCGCGCGGAACTGAACCGATGGCGACAGGAAGATGTCCCACGGATGATCCGCATGTCGTGCGGAGGATAGTGCCATGCTTGTCTACGTATTGCGCCACGGGATCGCCGTTCCGAGAGGAACAGTGGCATTTCCCAAGGACGATCGTCCGCTGAGGGACGAGGGGCGGGAGAAGATGGCGAAGGCTGCCGGGGGCATTGCCCGGATCGTCGAGACCATCGACGTCATTGTGACCAGCCCGATGAAGCGTGCGGCGGACACGGCCCGCATCGCTGCGGAGGAGATGGGTGCGGAGCGGAAGGTCGAGATCTGCAACGAACTCGCTCCCGGGAAATCCGTGAAGAACCTGATGACCTATCTTGGGAAGTACAAAGGCTTGCACCACCTGATGATCGTGGGTCACGAGCCGGACATGGGCTTCATCGCATCGAGCCTGCTTGGTTCCACCGCATCCATCATTGAATTCAAGAAGGGGGCCTTGTGCTGCATCGAGGTCGCCACGCTTCCACCGAAGACCCCCGGCAAGCTCTTGTGGCACTTGACGCCGAAACAGCTTCGCATCCTGGGGAAATAGAGGCCAGTATGTCCCGATTCTACGAACAAGCACATCCATATCCCGGACGGCTCATTGTCGTCGAAGGGATCGACGGCTCCGGCAAGTCAACGCAGTTGCAGCTCTTGCAGAAGTGGCTGCTCAATTCGAAGTACCGGGTCTTCTTCACGGAGTGGAACTCCTCTGCGCTTGTGAAGGAAACCATCAAGCACGGCAAGAAAAAGAATTTGTTGACGCCGACCACCTTCAGCATTCTCCACGCCGCGGACTTCTCGGATCGATTGACCCATCTGATCATCACACCGCTGAAGGCGGGGATGATCGTCTGTGCCGACCGGTTCATCTACACGGCATTTGCCCGCGATGTCGTCCGCGGGGTGCATCCGGAGTGGGTCCGCAATCTGTACGGGTTCGCCGTCAAGCCGGACATCGGGTTCTACTTCAGGGTTCCGATCGACGTCTCCTTGAAGCGGATCCTGAATGGCCGGGTGGAATTGAAGTTTCACGAGGCGGGAATGGACCTGGGGCTGAGCGACGATCCCAAGGAGAGCTTCCGGCTGTTTCAATCCCGCATTCTGGAGGAATATGATCGCATCGCGGAGGAATACGGGCTGACGGTCATCAATGCGACGCTCCCCATTCAGAAGCAGCAGAATATGATCCGCGACATCGTGAAGGAGAAGCTGCGCGACTACGAGCCGATGCCGTTCCTCAAGAAGAAGGAGAACGTCTATGTCGCATAAGGACACGATCGTCGAGGGACTCCCTCTCCCCTATATCGACATGACGGACCTGCCCGGGAAGCTCATCGTCATCGAAGGAACGGACGGCGTCGGTCGATCAACGCAGATCGAAGAGATCAAACGCTGGCTTGAAGTGAAAGGCTTCGGCGTCGTCACGACCGGCTGGACCCGTTCGCCGTTGATGGGGAAGGCGATCGACGATGCGAAGTCGGGACACACGCTCAGCGTCAACACATTCACGATGCTCTATGCCGCGGATTTTGCCGACCGCCTCGAGCATGAGGTTATCCCGGCGCTCCGGTCCGGATTTGTCGTGCTGGCGGATCGGTATGTTTACACCGCGTTCGCTCGTGCGGCCGTGCGCGGAGCGGACAGGGATTGGGTCCGCAGCGTCTTCGGATTCGCCATTCAACCCGATGCCGTGTTCTACATGCGGATCAACGTCGAAGACCTCATCCCGCGCGTCATCAATACGGAAAAGATGAGCGAACGGTACTGGGACGACGGATCGGGTGAGGGGATCGATTACTGGGAATCCGGCATGGACCTTCGCCTTGGGGAGGACTTCTACGATAGTTTTGTCGAGTATCAGCGGCGCATCCTCGGTGAGTTCGACCGAATGTCTGCGGAGTTTGGATTTCAGGTGGTCGATGCATCCAAGACATTTGAGACCATCAATCGTGTGCTGAAACAGGGGATTCTGGGTGTTCTCGAGGAAGCTGATGGCCAAGCCGACGCGACTGGCCGCGATTGACATTGGTACGAACTCCTTCCACCTGATCGTCGTTGAGTCGACGCCGGTGGCGGGACGGTTCCGTATCCTGGGACGCCAGAAGGAGAATGTGCGTCTTGGTTCGGGGATGACGGACATGAAGTATCTGTCTGACGAGGCCATCGAACGGGGGATCAACGCGCTCCGGTTGTTCAAACGTGTCGCCGAATCCATGCAAGCCCCTATTCGCGCCGTAGCGACCAGTGCTGTACGCGAAGCGTTGAACAAGCAGCTGTTCATGCTCCGGGCGGAAACGGAAACCGGCATCCGCATCCAGATCGCCTCGGGCGCAGAAGAAGCCCGCCTCATCCATCTTGGTGTTCTGCAGGCTCTCCCCGTTTTTCGCAAGCGGTTGCTCATGCTCGACATTGGGGGAGGAAGCACGGAATTCCTGCTTGGGGAACGGCGCAACATCCTGTTCAGCAACAGCCTTAAGCTGGGGGCGGTTCGGTTGACACAGCGGTTCTTCCCGGACGGGAAGACGACGGCGAAATCGATCAAGGAATGCCGGAGTTACGTGCGGGGCTTTCTCGCGCCGGTGACGCGCGAACTCAAGAACCGCCGGAACGATGTTCGCGTGGGGAGTTCCGGGACGATCCTCAGTCTCGCGGCGATGATCCGGCTGCGACGTGACGGCGAAGCGGAAGGGCCGTTGAACGGGTTCACGTTTTCGAACGATGAATTGTTCGAAATGGCGGAAGACATCCTGAGCATCGACCGTCCCGAAGACCGATTGTCCATCGAGGGACTCGACGCATCCCGCGCCGATATCCTTCCCGCCGGGGTCATCATCCTTGAGCAGGCGATGCGGGAACTTGGCCTCCCGGACATAACCGTGTCGGAGTTTGCGCTCCGGGAAGGGATCATCCTGGACACGCTGGAGAAGCGGTTACCCCGCGGACGGGTAGATCACCTGCACGACATCCGTATGAACAGCGTGCGGCACCTGGCGGAGACGTTCCGGTATGAACAGCAGCATGCGGACCATGTGACGCGGTTGGCCTTGCGGCTCTTCGATCAGTTGAAGCCGGTGCATCGGTTGAGTGATCGGGAGCGGGAGTACCTCGAGGCGGCCGGTATTCTGCATGAGATCGGATTGTACGTATCTCACGCTCAGCATCATCGGCATTCGTACTATCTGATCCGCAACGCGGAACTCCTCGGCTTCACGGAGAACGAGAAGGAGATCATCGCGAACATTGCGCGATATCACCGGAAGAGCCATCCCAAGGTCAAACACGAGGGATTCCGGACGCTCACGCCGGACGAACAGAAGGTCGTCGCCCAATTGGCGGGGATTCTCCGGGTTGCGGATGGATTGGACCGGAACCACCAGATGAGCATACGGGATGTGCGAGCGCTCCGAACACGCAATTCCGTCAGACTCAAGCTTACGGTCGCCCGGGGAGCCAACGCAGAGTTGGAAGTGTGGGGAGCCGAGCGGAAGAAGGGGTTGTTCGAGGAAGCGTTTGGAGTGTCGCTTAAGGTCGATCCTCTGCGGTCGATGCAAACGATTCGAGCGCGAGATTGAGCTTCGTCCGAGCCCTACCGCATTCATTGACTTGGTCACAATTCCTTAGTACTCCCTTAACGTCCGTATGATGTGGACTGCGTATCTTGCTCCTGTCAAGCAGGAGAAGCTCGCATGCCGCAACAGCCCGGCGCACCGCCATCGTCCATCGATATCAACCGCATCCTCGAGGATGGCGTGCCACAGTTGCAGCGCCTCCCTTCCCCGTTGCGCAATGCGCTGGTGCGCATCCTGCGACGGATCCTCCGAGCCGACAAGATCGAATCGTTCCTCAGAGACACGACGAACATCCGCGGGATGGACCTCGTCGATGAGATCTTCGAGTTCATCGACTTCTCCTTCTACTTGTCGGCGCGTGAGCTCGAACGCATCCCCGTGCGCGGCCGGGTGGTCTGTGTCAGCAATCATCCGCTTGGCGGGCTGGACGGCCTGCTCTTGCTCCGGGCGATCGCACAGGTCCGTCGGGATGTGGTCATCGTTGCGAACAATACGCTCCTCGCCGTGGATGGCTTGAAGGACCTGTTTCTCCCCGTGCAGGTATTTGGCGGCGCCGCGTCGCGGGACCAGATCACGAAGATCGATGAAGCGCTGAAGCAGGAACGGGCGGTGATCTTTTTTCCGGCAGGAGAGGTTTCGCGCATGAGTGCGTGGGGGGTTCGCGACCGGCGTTGGTCGGCCGGCGCGGTACGCATGGCGCAGCGGCACCAGGCTCCCATCCTGCCGATGTTCGTCGAGGGGCGGAACTCACCGCTGTTCTATCTCGTCTCGTTCGTTGCGAAGGCGTTCTCCACGGTGCTCCTTCCCGGAGAACTCCTGAAGCCCCGTCGTCGAAACGTTCGTCTCCACATCGGGGAGCTCATTCCCTCCAATGCGCTTTCGATGCTGCATGCGAAAGCGGCAACGCGGCTCATCCGCAAGCAGGTCGAATCACTGCAATCGGGCAGGAAAGGACCGTTTCGCTCGGAGCCCGGAATTGCGCGGCCGATCGACCGGCAACTTCTTCGCCAGGAACTCGAGTTATGCCAGCGTCTCGGCTCGCCATCACCGGGAAAGACCCTCTATCTGGGAGACGCTCAGAGTGCGCCGTCGATCATCCGTGAGATCGCGCGCCTGCGCGAGGTGACGTTTCGACATGTGGGGGAAGGAACCGGGAAGCGATTTGACCTGGATCGATACGATCAGGACTACAAGCATCTGTTTGTGTGGGATGAGCAGGAATTGGAGATCGCCGGGGCGTACCGTCTTGGGTTTGGGTCGGAACTCCTCAAACGGCGGGGCGTTGAAGGATTCTACACACACTCCCTGTTCGCATTCTCGGAAGAGATGACAGCGATGCTGTCTTCCGCGGTCGAACTGGGTCGCAGTTTCGTGCAGCGGCAGTATTGGAACACGCATGTGCTTGAGTATCTGTGGGGAGGGATCGGTACCATCCTGGCTCAGCGGCGGGGAACCCGGTATGTGTTCGGACCGGTGTCGATCAGCAATGCGTACCCGGCGGAAGCCCGGGAATCGATCGTCTACATGTTTCGAAAGTGGTACAGCGCGCGTGAATCGCTGGCGCGGTCCTACTCGCCGTTCACGCTGTCTGCAGAACGGGAAGCGGAACTCGGGGAGTATTTCTGCGGGACGTCGTACACCGAAGACCTGAACCGGCTCAAGCTACGACTCCGGGCATCCGGTCTGTCCATCCCCATGTTGCTGCGACAGTACTCGGAACTCTGCGAGCCGGCGGGGGTACGGATCGCGGACTTCGGCGTGGACGAAAGCTTCGGGTCGTGCATCGACGGGTTCATCGTTCTCGACCTTGCGTATCTCAGCGAGGCCAAGCGCGAACGCTTCATCGAAAAGTATCGGGAGATTCTCCGGTACTCCTCCCAGGAGCGATCATTTCCGACTACCCAACAACTGGCAGAACTCGATTCACTCCGCTGAACCTCACGGAAGAGGTGCGGGAAGCACGAACGATGCCAGCGCTCGGACGGTTGAACGATTGCGCTCATCCACATACAATAGCCGTGAGCGGAATTCCTCCGGCTGATTCCTCAGCAGATTGAACGCCGAAGCGAAGATCTCCGCGGGGCTGTCCTCCGGATGCCCGCCGAACCTCGTGTTCCCCGAATATTCCGCATCGTGGAATAAATAGTACAGCGCCTGCCGTCCCGCCTCCACCCACAGCGAATCAAATTCTCTCCGCCTCTCGGTCGACAGCGTATCGTACGCGAGATGACCGAATTCGTGGTAGATCACCGACCGCAGGATCGTGATGTCGTCGTAGACCGTGAAATAGGCGGACGACAGGAGCAGGATCTTTCGCTGCCGCCCCGCCTCTCCGAATCGCTCAACCGAATGCTCGATGGCAACAGTGTCGATCTGCAGCGAGTCCGGAAATCCTGCATTCAAAGAGTCGATCAATTGACCGGCAAACTGGAGGGACGTGAAATGCTCCCGATAGAACGAGGTGCTGTCGTACTGGTTATAGCGGGCGATGATCGAATCGGGGGGAAGGGGGAGGAGGATCTCGATCAGGCGAAATTGCTCAAGAATCCGGCGCTCCTCCAGATCCTTCTGGAGTGTGGAAATGGAGCAGGAACCGGCGATGAGTGCCAGGAAAACGATTTGAACAACGATTCGGGTCACGGATTTCGCCTGCATTAAGCTTCTATTCTCCCTATACTACGAATATCCTTGGTCTGCTTCAACATTGCCGTCAGGAGGGCGGAACTATTCGTCATCCTTGGAGGTTCTACATGTGTCCTCGAGCTCCGCAGTTCCCCCCTGGAGATCATTCCTCCGGCGGTCAGGAAGCGTAGCAGATTTTGCTATGTACTGACCCGCAAACCGGTAACCCCAACAAGATGTAACACAATCACAGGGACGACGCATATGGCCATCGCCATTTTCTTCGTCGGTCATTGGTTTCTCTCGCTCTTCAGCCAAACCTTCTTCCTGCACCGGTATTCGGCGCATAAGATGTTCACCATGTCCCCGTTCTGGGAGAAGTTCTTCTATATATTCACATTCATCACGCAGGGGTCATCATTCTTGAATCCTCGTGCGTACGCCATCATGCATCGGATGCATCATGCCTACAGCGATACGGAGAAGGATCCGCATTCGCCGCATTACTTCCGCAGTATGTTCAAGATGATGATGCATACCAAGGATCGCTATCTCGATCTGCTCTTGAGGCGCGTGGAACCGGAAAAGGGATTCGACAAGAACATTCCGGAGTGGTCCGCCATCGACCGGTTTGCCAACATGTGGACGCCCCGCATCCTCTGGGGCGTCGGCTACACCGCGTTCTACGTTGCGTTTGCCACCGAGTGGTGGATGTTTCTGTTGCTTCCGGTCCACTTCCTCATGGGGCCGATACACGGCGCCATTGTCAACTGGTCCGGACACAAGTATGGCTATGTGAACTTCCGGGACACCGGCGATCTGTCGAAGAACTCGCTCCCGTTCGATTTTGTCACGTTGGGCGAACTGTTCCAAAACAACCATCACAAGTATCCCAGCCGCGCGAACTTCGCCGTGCGTTTGTTCGAAGTCGATCCGACCTATCCGATCATAAAGCTGTTAAGCTGGTTGGGCATCATTCAATTCACGCGCGAAGTCGCATCATAGGAGACGTATGACTCACGTTCTGTTGGTACTCCTCGGAGGATTGATCCTGGCTGGCACACTCATGCTGACGCTCTGGCTCGTCTATCGCCGTATCCGCAAGCCGCATGTGGTCGATGTTGCGTGGGGATTTGGCGTGGCGTTGGTGACAGCATTCTATGGCATCATGGGCGAAGGAGACGTCTACTCACGGGCGTTGCTCACCAGCATGGTCGCATCCTGGGGATTGCGCCTCTCGTGGCATCTGCTGGTCTCGCGCATTCTGCATCCGCACCGGGACCGTCGGTATGACGCGCTGGAGCAGAAGTGGCAGAAGAACATCGACTTCCGCTATCTCCTGTTCTATCAGTCCCAGGCCTTCTTCATGGTCGTCCTGACGGCACCGTTCCTCGCGGCGATGCAAGACCCCCGGCCAGGATTGCTTCCGCTCGAGATCGTTGGACTTGTGGTCTGGAAGATCGGCCTCGTTGGTGAAGCGATTGCAGACCGACAGCTTAAGGCTTTCAAAGCCGACGCGGCGAATGCGGGGAAGGTCTGCGATGCCGGATTGTGGAGTGTCTCTCGTCATCCGAACTACTTCTTCGAATGGCTGATCTGGGTCGGTTTCTTCTTCGTCACGCTCCCCGCACCGTTCGGCTGGCTCACGGTCCTGGGACCTGCGGTGATGTACTGGCTGCTCACCCGCGTCACCGGCATTCCGATGACGGAGGAACAAGCGATACGCTCCAAAGGTGATCTGTATCGACAGTATCAGCAGACAACGAGTCCGTTCTTTCCCTGGTTCAAGAAAACATCATGATCACTCGACTTCTCGAACGTAACCTTCTTCCCGATCCGCTTATCCGATTCGGTATTCGCCGTCTGCTTGCCCAGCGGTTGCGGGATGAGGGAAAAGGAAATCCAGAAGCGCAGCAGGCGCATTTGCAGCAGTTCGTGGAACGTTTGCGCGTGAGCCCGATCGCGGTCCACACGGCGGACGCGAACGAGCAGCATTATGAGGTCCCGACGGAGTTCTTCAAGCTGGTGCTCGGCCGCAACATGAAGTACAGCAGCGGCTACTGGCGCGACGGCATCACGTCGCTCGACCGGTCGGAAGAGGACATGCTCGCGCTGACCTGTGAACGGGCGGAACTGGCGGACGGCATGAACGTCCTCGAACTCGGGTGCGGATGGGGTTCGCTGACCCTCTTCATGGCGGCGAAGTATCCGAAGGCGCGCATCACGGCGGTGTCCAACTCGCGGACGCAGAAAGACTACATTGACGCAGAGGCGAAGAAGCGGCGACTCAAGAACGTGCGGGTCCTCACGGCGGACATGAACCGCTTCGTGATCAAGGAAAGATTCGACCGGGTCGTCTCCGTTGAGATGTTCGAGCATATGCGCAACTACCAACGGCTATTGGAGAAGGTCGCGTCCTTCCTCAAGCCGGAGGGCAAATTGTTCGTGCACATCTTCACCCACAAGGATTTTGCCTATCTGTTTGAAGTGCGTGACGAGTCCGACTGGATGTCGAAGTACTTCTTCACAGGGGGCATCATGCCGAGCGACGATCTGCTGCTCTATTTTGCGGACGACGTCGTCATCGAGAAGCACTGGCATGTTCCGGGCGAGCATTATGAAAAGACCTCAGAGGCCTGGCTCGTGAGAATGGATGAGAACGAAGAGGCCATCATGCCGATCCTTGCGCGGACGTATGGTGAGGCTCAGGCAACGAAATGGTGGGTGTACTGGCGGGTCTTCTTCATGGCCTGCGCCGAGCTGTGGGGATACAAGGATGGGAATGAGTGGATGGTGAGTCATTATTTGTTTCGGAAAAGATAGAAATCATAGTTCAGTGATTAGTCGAGGCTATTTCAGAATCGTCAAATGCAGATACTGCGTCACGGTGAGCCTGTCGAACCGTGTCGAAGCGTGAAGTTTGTCGGAAATCCAGCCTTCGACAAGCTCAGGCTGACTCAGACGTCTCTTATATTTGAGATGGCTACGAGTCGGTGGTTAGTGCCGAGCGTTGTCGAGGCATCAGGAGTCAGAGAAGATCTCATAGGAATACGTCATGATCGCGGCAATCACATTTCTTCTGTTCGCCTTCGGGCAGGCGCCTCCGGAACTACCATCGGGTGCGCCGGCGCTTCCGGCAACGTATGTCGGGAAGGCGTTTGATCTGAAATCGGGGGCGCCCGTCTATACCGAAGTGCATACGGAGATCCGGGAGGGAGACAAGCGGGTCGGCGTTGACACGGACTACAAAGATGTGGACGGGAAAGTCATCGTTCGGCGCACGGTCAGTTTCCGGAAACATCCGACCCTCGCGGAGTTCCGGACAGAGGACTTGCGCACAGGCGCGATCGAAGGCGCGGAGTATCTTGGAGAGGATGTCCGGCTCTACTATCGTGATGCGGGGGAGGAACTGTATAACGAGAAGCGCCTGGACATTCCGAATCCTGGAGCCATCGATGCGGGCTTCAACAACTTCGTTCAGATGAACTGGGACGCGCTGCGTGCCGGGAAGAAACTCTACTTCAACTTCGCCGTGCCGTTTCGGCTCGACTACTTTGGCTTTCGTGTATATCAGGAAGATGTTGTGGAAAAGGATGGGCGCACGCTGGTCCAGGTCATCTGCGACATCGACAATTTCGTCCTGCGCCTGTTCCTGAAGCCCATCGTTCTGACCTACGATGCGGACGCCCGGCGGCTGGTCTCGTACGAGGGGATCTCGAACATCGCGGGGACCGAAGGAACGAACTACTTTGTGCGGATCGAATACGATCCTTACGGACCGTAATAAGATACACCACAGAGGCACAGAGGACACAGAGGCCACGGAGTAGTTATTGTAGTGCGAGCCATCCAGTATGTAGATCTTCTTTTGTGGTCTCTGTGTCTCTGTGGTCGTGTGAACCACAGTACATTCAAATCCTTCTTTGTGCCCTCTGTGCACTTCGTGTCTCTGTGGTGTCTTTAAACACTGACAATCAGGAACCGAATATCGTGACTCGTGTAGGCATCATCGGAACAGGGATCTCGGGGATGGGATGCGCGTACTTTCTCAAGGACCGGTACGACATCACCCTCATCGAAAAGAATTCCTACATCGGCGGGCACACGAACACCGTCACCGTTGACGAAGAGGGGACCCCGATCCCCATCGACACCGGATTCATGGTCTTCAACCATGTGACGTATCCGAACCTCCTCCGGCTGTTCCACGAACTCGATGTGCCGACGAAGCCGACGAGCATGTCGTTCAGCGTTCAACATGTCCCGAGCGGTCTCGAGTTCAGCGGCTCAAGTCTCAATCATCTGTTCGCCCAACGGCGCAACCTGTTTCGTCCGCGATACTACCGCATGCTGATGCAGATCAACCGGTTCAATCACGAGGCACTCGAGGTCCTGTCCAGCCCCCGCTTTGGGATGATGACCATGGCGGAGTATGTCGCAGTGAAGGGGTACGGCGACGACTTCCTGCACAAGTATCTGATCCCGATGAGCTCCGCCGTGTGGTCGACGCCTCCAGATATGATGCTTAAGTTCCCGGCAGCGACGCTGGTTCGGTTCTTTCAGAATCACGGATTTCTTGGACTGGACACGCAGCACCAATGGTACACCGTCGTTGATGGAAGCCAGACTTACCGGGATAAACTCATCGCTCCGCTCCGAGGCCGGATCATCACCAACAACGGTGCGGTCCGGGTGAGCCGGACAGAGGAGGGTGCGGACGTGACGCTTGCCGACGGTCAGCGCGTTTCCTTCGATCGCGTGATCCTGGCATGCCACGCAGACGAGGCCCTGGAGATGCTCACTGCGCCAACGTCGATGGAAGCACGGCTCTTGCGGGAGTTTCCGTACCAACGGAATCGAGCGACCTTGCACACGGACGACCGGGTCATGCCGAACACGAAGCTCGCATGGTCCTCCTGGAACTACCGGATCGAGCAAACGCCTCACAGGGACGCAGCGACCTCGACGATCTACTGGATGAACAGCCTTCAGCATGTCTCGAAGAAGCGGAACTACTTCGTCTCGATCGACGACCCCGGCTCGGTGCGCCGGGAACACGTGTTGCGCGAGATCGACTACACGCACCCGACATTCACCCTCGGCTCCAAGTGGGCGCAGGCGGAGTTGCCCAAACTGAATGAGGAAGGGCCGATCTCGTATGCGGGGGCGTATTTTCGGTACGGATTCCACGAGGATGGCCTGACGTCGGCGCTCGATACATGCCGTGCGATCACGGGGGATCCGATCTGGCCGGATGCGCCGGGATTGGCGGACGCATGAACTCGTCCCTCTACGATTGCGTCGTCATGCATCATCGGCTCGTGCCGCTGAAGCATCGGTTTGTCTACAAAGTGTTCATGTTCTATCTGGATGTGGATGAACTCGACGAGCTTGGACGGCGATCGTGGCTCTTCAGCCGAAACCGATTCAATCTGTTCTCGTTTCGGGACCGGGATCATCTCTGGCTCGATCGTCCCACGGTGCGGGAGAACGTCGTTGCGTACCTGAAGACGAAAGGAGTCGACATCGGAAGTGGACGTATCATGCTGCTGACCAATGTCCGGACGCTCGGCCATGTGTTCAATCCGGTCTCGTTCTACTTCTGCTTTGATGAAGCAGGAGAGCCGGTCTGTGCGGTGCCGGAGGTCGGGAATACGTTCCGCGAATTGAAGCCGTATCTCCTTCGGCGTGATGCGCTGAAGGATGGGACATTCCGCGAGCGGCAGACGAAGCACTTCTATGTCTCCCCGTTCTTCGACCTCGATACGGTCTTCGAATTCCAGCTCGGCATTCCGGGCGAACGGCTGCAGGTCAAGATCGACGACTATCAGCAGGAGAAGAAGGCCTTCAATGTCAAAGGGACCTTGCTCGACATGGTCGTGAAGAACAGGGAACCGGTGTATATCTCCGACGTCAGACAGAACCGGTCGCCTTTGATGCCGTTTAAGACGCAGAACACCGGGAGTGTATTTGTACTCCCGCTTGTTTACGAACGTGACGTCCTCTGAATGGCTGTCTTAATATTCGAGAAATCGAATACGCTCGGCACCGACGAGATTGAACTCCTCGAGGTCCTCGGGAACCAGGCGGCGACGTCGATAGCGAATGCAAAACTGTACGGAGAGATCGAGCGCCTTGCCGTGACGGACGGACTTACCGGGTTGTTCAACCACAGGCATTTCCAGGAGAAGCTCGCACAGGAATTTAACCGCCTTGAGCGGTTTTCAGAGCCGGTATCCCTGCTGATTATTGACATCGATCATTTCAAAAAAATCAATGATACCTACGGCCATCCTGTTGGCGACGCGGTGTTAAAAAAGGTTTCGGGGATCATCAGAAAAACCATACGAAATATCGACATACCCGCGCGCTACGGCGGTGAGGAGTTTGCCGTCATCCTCCTGGGCACGGACACCGGCGGCGCGCTGAAAATGGCGGAACGTCTCAGAAAAGCTATCGCCGATGCAAAATTTTCATCGGAAC
>Ga0105103_10000800_pt1 | contig 17726 bp, 16 predicted proteins | sample PPLLaktember2015_2_FD_79107 | JGI IMG/M metagenome (GOLD analysis project Ga0105103, IMG submission 79107) | Freshwater sediment microbial communities from Prairie Pothole Lake near Jamestown, North Dakota, USA - PPLs Lake P7 Core (6) Depth... | ecosystem: Environmental > Aquatic > Freshwater >...
AAGCTTTACCGCACCAGTAGTAGCATACTGGTTAACCTGATTAAAAAGAACTCCACCAGATATCTTGTCTTTAGCATAGACAGCATCGATAGTATCCAGAACAGAGTTACCCATAAACTGAGACACATTCTCAGGCTTAAGGCTTTCCCCTGTCTTATCAATCTGAGGTACAAGCGAAGCAAACATAGCACCAACAGTCTTGTTAGCATACTGGATATCTTCAGGCTGTAGGTTCTGTCTGTTCAAACTACGAACAGTTTGCATACCCAAAGCTCTTACGCTCTGAAGTTGCTGTAATGAAGAAGACTGAATCTCTGTCATTTGCTGGGGATCATAGACAGTCGAGTACATGTTACTCAATTCGCTAGGAGAATCCGTAGGAGTCATGTTAGGAGCAGGTGTACCAACAACTTCAGGATTATTTAAAGGACCATTAATACTAAGAGGCTTCTGCCCGATAGTCTTAAAATAATCTTGCATCTTCTTTAATGATTCTGCTGTCGAAGCTTGATTAGCAAGCATAGCATTAAACGCCGGATCGCCTTTTTGAATTGCAATAGCTACATTAGGATCAACCCCTGCGGCAGTAAGCGCCCTAGCCTGTGCCTCTAGGTTTTGATTCAAAGTACTTCTCTGCCAGTAATCTTTAGTTGTTTCGTAATACTTAATACCAGCATCAAATGAACCAAGGTAAGAGTTCATATCAGCTTCAGTAGGGACCAACCCTGCTTCATTATAATTTTTTTGAATGTCAGCAATAAGCATAAGTCTGGTCTGTGCAGCAGCATCAAGGACTGTAACATTAGGATCTAGGCCTTTGCTTACAGCATCCTTAGCTACTACTTCAAATTGAGACAAAGCAGCTTGAACATTCTTATCAATACCAGCCTGAATTAGTGGACGAATATTAATACCAGCAGCTTCTTTTGAAAGCTTTAAATTTTCTACATTTTCCTTTGTAGTCTGGAGTTGTCTTTTCTTAGCCAGTGAATTATAATAATCAACCTCGACACCAGCCCGAACCCTATCAGTATCTCCGCTATTCTTATAGTAATTATCAGCAAAAGACATTTTGCCTTCGTCTGTTGTCTCAGCCCAATTAAAAATAGTTGCTGTCTTTATATCTTCAATAGTTTTACCACCAGTATCAGAGTATTCATACCCTTCTACTTTATCAAAAAGCTTTTGAGCATCATCTATGTACTGAGGAAAAACCTTAAAGGATTCCTGCTTGTACATCTTCCACTTAACTTCTCTTTTCGTACGATCTTCTGTCTGCATAATTCTATCAATACCAGCAGAAATAGTCTGAAGAGCCGTGGCTTTCTTATCGGATTCAGAAATTGTAGGTTGCTTACCTGTATCTTCAAAGGTAGCTGCAATATTAGAGATAGTCCCAAACAAGCCTCTGTAGTCCATTTCAGGTGGGCTATAAACAGAAACATTAGTACCACCCATAGTTCCAATCTCGGGCTTAAACAAACTAGCCATTCTTATTGTCCTTCCTTCTCAAGTAGCTTTTGATATTGAATAGCAAGACCCTGCTCGGATACCCTCTTCATTCTTTTAAGAATACTATCTGCAAGAGACAGCCTACTTTCCATAGAGAATCTTGTAACTTCCCTGTACTGGTCTGCCGATAGTGGTGCCATCAAAGAAGCAATGTCTGCCTCAACACTCTTAGCTGATTCTATATCATCGTTGTTAACATGATTAATCATAATCTTCCTAAGTTCTCTAACTCTGTCAGTAACTTTAAAGACCATTTCTTTTTCAGTCTGAAGATGGTTTCTGACATCGTAATACATAGATACTTCTTGGAAAGGAATACCAAGAGTATTCCATAGAGCATTCCAAGGACTCATACCTTCTGCAACAGGGACACCCTTTTTGTTAATAAACTCTCCTGACTGCATCAAGTACAAACCCTGCACAGCTTTGTTTCCTGTAGAAATATGTCTTAGTACTTTAGTAAGATCGTACTGAGTAATAGATACATCCTGTGTAAAAGCACCCTTAAGAAGACCATAGGTTTCTCTTACCGTATCGTAAGCAATAGAACCAGACGGGCCACCGATAAGCTCAACAAAGTTCTTTTCTAGAACATCTTCATAGACCTGATCCAAAGAGCCACCAGCACCAAGTCTACCAGACATAGCTGTATCTTCACCGATAAGGTTAGATAAGGTATAGTCCAGAATACCGTACCGGAGGAACGTATAAGCGTCCTTATCAATACCCTCTGTCGAATCATCTGTAAAAGCGTTGACAATATAGCTACCCATCGGAACACCAGCGGCACCAAAGAAAAGAACCTGAGTAGCAGCAAGTCTTGCTCTTTCAAGACCAGTAAGTTCCCTGCTAAAGAAAATACTTTCCATAAGCTTTGCCTGATAAGACAACCACTGGGTAGGAATACTCATCCACCCCTTTTGCCATGCAGCAGCCGAAGCTCTTGACATATTCATTGTCATAGCATGGTATCTCTTTGTCATAAAGTCAGACATAACCTTAGCGCCAGCCGAAGTAGTTACATCCAATGTAGGATAAGCCTGTCTAAACTGACGGTAAGCCACGTTAGAAGCCATAATTCTGGCTACACGATCACCTTCCTTAAATGGCGTTCTACCCAATTCTCTTGTTTTATTAATAACACCCTTTGTAATATTATAGGTATTATTTAACTCAGAGATATTCTGGTTAACTTCCAAGAAACCAGACTTTCTACCGTAGTCTACCCACTCCATAAACTCTTTTTCAGACATACCGATAAAGGATTTCACCCTTTGGTAAGTAGCCTTAGCCACTTCTGGAGAAGAGTTAGTAAGAAGGATTCTCATGGGTAGATAAGAAGCTGCTGCTTTAAGACCATTGATAGGATCAATAGCCATAATACCAATAGCAGAAGAAGCCTGAACAAGGAACTGATCAGGGTTAAACAACCCAAGCTTCATGTCAAATGCAAAAGATCTTAGAGCAACATCAGGTTGGAAGCTCATCTTATCAATAACATCAAACTTACCCTTGCTCTTATCAAAGATAAATTCACCAACCTCAGTCATTCTTCTGTTCCACTTCTGAGCAAAGACGTTTGTCTCATGTAGTCTGTTAAGAATAACTCTACGTTCTGTCTGAAGCTTATCACCAAGTTTGTTATCAGCAAGCCTCATCTCTTTAATCTGGTCTACAATAGACTTATCTTTGATATCTCTTTCATTCAGGATAAGCTTGTTATCTCTAGCAGTCTTTACAAAACCTTCAAGAGCATTATAAGAATACTCTCTTTCAGCCATGTAATTGATACCCTTAGCAAAGTCTCTTTCGATAACTGTACCTACATCAAGATGCTTAAACTTACCTGCACCATAACCATAGATAAGTCTGTTAGTAATCTCACCCTTTGAATAAGCATCATCATATGTCTGGAATTTACCAGACCGATAGTTATCAAAGAACCCGATACCAACTTCTGGTAGATTTATATCCTTTGTAACAATCTGAACATCAGAATCTCCAATGTCAGCGTTCTTAAGGAATGCCTCAAAAGAATCCATGTCTTCAATGTTGGGGTTAAAGCCGTTGTTATTCTTTACAAGGTTTTCAAAGTCAGCCCTTGAAAGAGATCCTGCATTAACATCACGATAACCCTTAAGAAGAGTATTTAATTCCTTTGCAGCGGAAGTAAGTTCTTTATCTGTCCTCGCAGCAAAAACAAATCTAGGGATCATGTTCACTGTATTACCAGACAGATCCGTAGCTGTTCTTGGAGACACAAGAAAACCCTTGATGTTGGTTGTATCTCTAAAACCACCAGCAATCTTAGGTAGGACATCAGAATGAATCAATGGTCTTGAAGCTTTAAGAGAACCAGTAGCGTACAAGATAACATTACCATTGTACATAGGAGCCTTTTCAACATCAACGATCTGGAACAGAGAAAGGTTTTCTTTCTTTGCTCTCTTAAAGAACTCTTTAGCTTCCATAGGCTTATTAGTTTTTGCATCCCAAACATAGTTCTGCTTATACTTATCTGTCTGAGGCAATTCTCCAGCAGGAAGTTTGTTCATCCTATAGAAGTTAGAACCATCGAAAGAACCAACAAATTGTCCAGCCTTAGAGGAACTAAACCTCTTTAGAGTCTTATCTGCTTCAAGAAGTCGGGCTGTATCTGTAATCTTCCAAGAAGAAACATAAGCATCTTCTACTTCCTTAGTAACCTTTCTACCAGTCTGCTGATAGAAGACATCTCTGAATGTAGCAAGATCATACCACTCACCGTTAAGGGGGTTTTCAGTATTCAACTTGTTAATAACAAGTGAGATACCTTCATTGTCTTCCTTGCTAATCTTACTTTTTATTCTTTCATGGTTATCCATAATTTCTCTTTGGATATAACCAATCTTATCCTGACCACGCTTAAGCATTGTAGTCAGGTTAGCAGAAGATGTAACTTCAGGTGAGGCAACATAATCAAAGAGGAAAGATCTGAGACTAGCCAGTTCTGTAGGTGTAGCCATACCTTTCAGAGAAAGATTTCTCTCAAAAGAAATAACATATCCTTCAGGATTCTTACCATCCTTAGACAATCCGTAAGGTTCTACTGTACCTCCAAGGGTCTTGTTAAACTTCTGAGCATTAGCCCAGTCTTTGAAAGGAAGACCGTCTTCTCTACCAAGTGTTACCTTAACAGAAAAGTTATCAAACCCAAGGTTCTTTTCTTCAACGTCAAGGACATGGAAAGAGTTGTTCTTCTTCAGAGTCTCAGCGTATCTATCTACTGCACCCTTAATCTGTTCAGGTGTGTACATATCCTTAAAAGAAGTTTCTACAATTTCTTTATAGTTATTAACAACCTCATTGGCAAGGACTGGCTTAATCGTCGGTCCCATGCCATTAGATGCTGCGCTGGAAGTAGAAGGGGCTGAGTGCTTTGCTGTATTCACTGCTGTTGTAGGATTAACCAATGCTGTTTCCATAACAGTATTAGCTGCTGCTTTACCACCAACAGCCTCAGTAGCTTCAAGCGGGTCAGTAGCAATAGCAAGCTTAGTAGAGATACCCGTTGCATTTGCTACACCCTTAGCAGCCTTAATAGCTTTACCAGCAGAAAGAGTAGCGATGTCTACACCAAACCAAAAGCCTTCTCTTTGACCAAGACCTTTTTGTGTAACATTCTGGTAGTCCTGCCAATACAAGAAAGTATTATCATCAAAGAGTCCCTGTGCCTTAGCCTGTGCTGCTCTTGCATTAGCCAGTTCGATCTTCCTAGTAATGTTAGGCTCCATACGGATTTCTTCGTAAGCTTCCATACCTGTCTTGGCTCTACCCTCAAAACTTCCGATAGAGGTTCCAGTAACACCAAGGAAATTCTGTACTGTTCCGACAGTAGCTTCATACCCAAGCATACCAAGAAAAGAAAGACCAGTATTTACAACGCCATCTTCCGGTGCTGCCTTTTGGTAAGCATCATGGATAATAGCCATAGTAATATCTTCATTCTTCTGGTAATCCTTAATAGGATCTACACTTGTGATACTGTCCACAAGATCGATGCTATCACCAGAAGAATACTTAGTCTCAAGATACTTAGAGAAGTTATCAAAGTTTACCTTGACAAGATCAATAGGTTGGTTCTCGGAATAGGCTTTCTCAATGATAGTATCTGGAGTAACCTTTTCCTCAAACAAGGTTGTTGCAGAATCTTTCTCGACAGCCGTAAGGGTTTCCTCTACGGGCTTATTAGTATGATAAGCATACCTTTCAGCCAAAGCAAGCTTGTACTTCTTTGTCTTCTGTACCTGTTGTTCTACTTCATCCTCTGGAGGAAACAAAGATTCAGTAGTAACAACTTCTTCTTCTGGCGGGAACAAATCCATTACTTAATCCTTAAACCTGTGACGGACTACGTTGCATCATTTGTAGACCCCTTCTAAACAAACCAGAACCTAACTGGGCAAGATCTGGCGCAGCACTGGCAAGACCCTGTGCAATACTGGCACTCTGTTGGAACCCAGCGGCTCTATTCAAAGCCTGTTGCTGTCTATTGACACTGTACTCAGACATACCTTGGAATGCGGTAGCAGACAGAACTTGATTCTGAAGACCAGACAAACCACCAGTCAGTGCAGTACTCGCTGTCGGACCCTGACCAGCACCAATTTGAGCCGCTACGTTAACAGTCTGACCTCTAGCGATAGCCTGTTCTCTTAGCATTCTACGCCGTTCTCTCTGGTCAGCAGCCCTTTGAAGATTTCTCTGTTCCTTTGCAGCATCCTTCTGTGCCTCTACAGCCTTGCTCTGCTGTGCCATACCATAGACACTTGCACCAAGACTACCGAGTGTACCAATAAGAGGAATAATACCCGCAGCTACAGCCATATTAAATTTCCTTCCAATATATTATTTCTTTTTCTGCATACCCAAGTCTTTTGTAAAGGGTACTAATATTCTTGGGGCTAAGATTTGTAAAAGAACTGATACACAGCGTCTTAGCTTTCTTGTATCTACCCCAAGCATCAAAGGACTTTATCATTTCAAGTCCATACTTTCGACTATCTTCTGTTACGTATATAGCTGTACAATAGGCTATTAGCATAGAATGAAAGTATTGTTCTGTTACAAACCCAAAGATAAAACCTTTAATCTCATTATCTACAGTAAGAACTATACCCGTAAACTTATCGTTAAGTAAAGCTGAGTCAAAAGTTTTTCTTATCTTGTCCTCTTCAAAGGTTTCATCTGGTAGAATAATCTTAACCAGTACCTTTGTTAGTTCCAGAATCTTAGGATAATCTTCTTCTTTTATATACCTAATATTAATATCTTGGGTTGCTTGCATTAATTGTTTCCCAGCCTATGAGATAAAAGTCTTTGCCTTGCTCGGACTCAAACCTCATCCTGAGAACTCTACCTTTACCTCTGATCTTTGTCCTACATACAATTGTATCATAAGGATAAGAGAATGTCAAATTACTTGGGTTAACAAGTGGATAGTTAACCAAACGATAAAGCTGACTAGGTGAACTCCATCGGCTACTATCAGATGAAAGATCCCATTTAACAATAAGATTACAACTAGAAGGATAGTCTACTTCATAACCAGCACCTGAAGCTATAAAGTTTTCTTCTGTTCTTTTCATATATGTAGTGATATACGGAGCATTCTTCTTTAATGTAGCTGAACCAGAAAAATCATAGCCTGTTTCAGCATAAGAGGTATAATCTTTTGTCCCCCAATCAAGAAAATCCCTATTAGAGAATGTAGCAAATGTAAGTTTTCTCACTCCACCAACAACAGTAGAAACAAGGAACTTAATTTCTGTTGGCGTTGAGCTAGAAACCTGTAAGTCTTCTACAATAATATCAACGCCTGTATTGCTAATAACAATATTATCATCATTATCAATAATATTAACTGTTGCTAGTTCGGACCCAAGCCCCGAAAGATATACAGCATCCACAATATAGGGTGTTTGGGTATCTCTATCTGAAATACTCCAAGGAAAAAAAGCTTGTAATGTCATATCTAAAACAAGAATATTATTTTTCTTATTTTCAATATTAGTATTTGGCCTTCTATAGACCCAATAAATACGATTGTTTAGTCTATCAAAAACAGAAGTAGCTGTTTTCTTTGCGTCATTATCAATATTGTCATAAAAGGTTTTAATATTATCAGAAATAACATTAACACCAGGATTATTACCTTCTATTGTAATAGCGTAAATACCAGAGTTACCCCAATACACAGGAGTTCCTGAAACATTAACAAGTGTTCTAGAGTTTATAATACCAAAATTAGATATTTTAGAAACGTAGTATTCTGTAGCTTTAAAAATCTGATCGACGCCACCGATAGCCCAGACACCATTGCTTGCAAGAATATAAAGAATAGAACCAGTAGGGAACAAAGCTTTAATATCGGAAATTTCTGGGATAATGATGTACCCACCATCAGAGTCTACAACCCCAGCACTATCCTCTGCTGTAGGAGAAGCTGCCTGATAGCACTTACCAAAGTCATCTTTGTTTTCAATGGTTCTGCTAAAAAAGATTTTACTTCCGTTCTTAGAAGAATTTAAACCAGCGTACCATACACGACCAGCATACGAAGCAGTACAACTAAATCTAGCTTTTTCTAAAACTGTTTTAAGATTAGTAATAGGAACAGGAGTACTTTCTGTAGCCCTTGTTCTATTCTGCCTAAAGAAATCTAGAATAAAAAATCCATTAGGGGCCAGAGTATTACCAGTAGCTGTTGAATAAAAAGGACTAGATTTAAATTTTATATCGGAACCATCAAGAACTCTACCAAAGTACCAAGGTTTGTTTCTCGGAGGAAATCCATAAAATCCAGCGATTGAAAAATAACTTTGATAAGGGGTTGCAGCTCCAGCTTCATTAGCAAAAGCAGTTCTTTCTCCCCAACCCATGTTAAGAAGATCATATTTGTAGTTATTTGTAATACCTACATCACGACTCGGAATAGTATCATTAGGAATATTATTTGTTACAGTTCCAGTTACATCTTCTGTTTCAGCAAGATTGCTACCAGCAAGAATATACGTAAAAACTGTATCAGAAGTTACAGTATCTACTTCAAATTCACCATTGAATTGAGACAAATTGCAATCAATTTTTACAGTATCACCAGCAGATAGAGCATGTTCGTATTCTGTTGTAATTCTAACAATACTTTGGCTTGTTCTTCTGATTTTAAAAATATCCGAAGACATATTAAGATATTCAAAATCTCTAATTTCAATTTTAATCTTGGATACAGTAATTGTATCATCATCAGGATTATAAATAACTTTAATAGGATCAATAGCAGCAGAAACAATTACTAGATAGCCAAGAGAAGAAGAAACAGAAATAGGAGAAGTTTCTATATTTGTCCCATTTTGAACTCTATAATTATTTAGATCTACAGAAAAAGTCTTAATGCCAGCAGACAAAACAGAAAAAGACTTATCATAAAAGTAAACCATATTGTTTACCTGTACGACAAGAAACTCAGTACCACCAATACCTGAAACATTCTGCCAAGTTTGAGTATGAATAAATGCACCAGAACCAGCAGTAAAGGTACTCGTCAGATAACTTTCTTCAAATTCAATACCTCTTCTACGCTGCCTAGCTCCATTTTTAAGAAGGTCACAGTTTAGTTCATCAGAAGAAGCACCTTCAGGATACGTCATTACAGAGGCTTCAGTAACAAGCCCCTTAATAAAGTTGTTTACAGGTTTGGTGCTATACTGTTGAGGCAATCTTCTTTTCCTTTGTCTTCAGTGGAGGAACTTTTTCCTCTCCAAACATTCTATCCCACTTAGCTTCCTTGCTTTCTACAACATGGTTTAGCCAATAGGTAAGATCATTCAATGCTGACTTTCTAGAAGTATAGTATCCTGAAAGCTGTTCGGGAACTACGCCAGAGTCTACTCTAATCTTAAACATACTATAGCCATCCTCTGGCTTATAGATTGTGTACTTTGTTTTTCTTTTGCTAGAGGTAACACTCATTAGAGTACCTTCAGCATTTTCTTCTACAACAGTAAGATTATCTTCCGCGTCCATAATTATTCAGAATCCTTTGCTCTCCCGTCTTCCAACGGTTGTTCTTTTGGGTATATCTATGCTTTCTAGCAAACTGTTCTACTTTAGGGTCTACCCCCCCTTTAAGGAGAGATAGACACCTAGATTTAACTTCCGCGATATAGTACGGAAAAATAGTATCATCGATATCCGGCACCGCACTATCAGTCATAGTAAAGGTAGGAATCTTAATTCCAAGCACCATTGTTTTACTAGCCTGAAGAGTAGTATCAATAGTAGAGTCATAACTATCAAAACATAGATACCTGTCATCAAAGGATGTGTAATAGTCAGGCATCTTATCATTTTCAATAGGGATCAAAACTCCCGATACCGGATCAGGTACTTTAATTACTTCGGATGAAGAGGTATCCCTTGTAGAAATTCTCTGAATAAATTCATCCGGTGAAATATAATTGATGATCTTGTATTCCAGTTCGCCAGCAGTCTCTGATACATTGTATCTCAACTCCTTAATTTCTGTAATGCCATCCGCATCCATAAAGTTAGGATAGGAAGAATTGGACAGACCCGTTACTCTTAACAGTTCTGTATGCTCTGGAAGATCAACTGTTGTAATTATGTCATAGAAAACACTCCTACAAATATTAGCAATCTGGGTAGCTTCTACAGTATCAGCAATACCGTTAATTTCATCAGAGTCCATATCATTCAGAACATCCTGAACAATCTCCAGCAATGTCATTTTAATTGTTGCCATACCGGAGGTTTCCTTATCTAGCCTTATGAACTCTGGTTGTAATCAGATTAATATCTTTAATATTAATAGCATCACCTGTTGCTGTCTTAAGCTGGATCTTAGCCCCGTATGTAGCCATATTAGATGAGACAGGGAATAAAGAAGAAGCATTAATATACTGGTTAACAGTACCACCAGTAGACTTCAAGATAGGGTATGTTGTTTCCCCAACAAGGGTAGCGTATGTTGTACCATCAGTGGAAGTGTACATGGATAAGTCTACATACGCAGCAGAGCCTGTTTCAGTACCAATAAAGAACCCAAGGGTAATCGAGTGTATATCATTAGCAGAGACAAAAAGAAGTCTTTCTGTAGTCAGATCCATCAAAGAACCTGTACTGCCAGTCAGAGTAATCGGTAGCTGGGTAACATTAACATTTGTATCAAATGGGAGGATAACACCCGTAGAGTCAATAGTCAGGTATGTACTTCCGGTATAAACACTGTTAGAGTACTGACCCCAACCTGTACCGGGAGTTCTACTTACATTTCTCCAATTACCAGAACCACTACCATCAGAAATATATACCTGATCAGCAGTAGCTGTAGAGATACCCTTAGGTTCATGTAGATTGGGATCTGTCAATGAGGAGTGTTGTACGTTAGCCATGCTTAACCCTTATGTATGGGGTTAACACCCCGGATGACCAATAGTCTTATTATACTCTTATTCGCAAGGATGTCAAGGGGGAACCGAAGCTCCCCCAAGACAAGAAGTATTACACTTCGATGTACTCAATAACGAGTCTACCACGGCCAGCGGTAAAGGCATTACCAGCCGTTGTCGGTGTCGTGTAGACATAGCCATTGGCAGAACCAATGGAAGCTGTACCACCAGCCAGAGCGCCATCACACTTTACAACCTTAGTTGCAGCAAGGTCAGCAAGGGCAATAGTAGCGTCAATGCCATCGGCATCAATTACCGTACCATCCTTCTGAGCCAGACCAATCGTCAACGTAGCTGTACCACCCGAGGTAGCAGCAGTCGTAACAATCAGTGTAGCACTCAGGATGTAGGAGCCAGCCGGGATAAACGACTCATGAGCATCAGCCGCAGCCGTAATAGCTGTAGCAAAGTCAAAGTCAACGACCAGTTCCTTAATGGCACCACCAACAGATTCAGCGCCAGTAGCACCACCATCCGGGTTTGTAAAACGGATCTCAAGACCGTCCGAGTTTGTCCAATCAGTACTCATATTCTATCCTCCTATTAAACCGAGGTGTTCGACAGAACGGTAACAAGATTCTCAGGACGATAGAGCTTGACACCGTAACGAGCGGTAGTCACAAACTCTGTGCGCTGGAAATCCTTGTTATACTCTGTATCAACTTCCGGCATCTGTCTCCAAGCGCCAATGAACGGAACAACCGAAGCATCAGCAGAGAAGAACAGGTTAGCCTTGAAGCCAGCGCAGTTAATCGTCTCAAGCGTTTCCGCAGAGATTGTTGACAGACGCTGCGAAGTATAGACATCGAAACCGTAGACGTTACGAACGAAGCGCATACCCGTGGCGATACCAGAGGACACAATACCCTCAAACATCGGGTTGTTGTTAATACCAACAAGCTGGGTAGCCGTTTCAATCGTATAAGCCACAGACGGGTCCACGATAGCAACACGGTTATTAGCCGAGACGTTAGCAAGGTTCAGCGACAGGTTAGCGCGGGCAAAGTCAGCCACATTGATAACATTCGAGGAACCCGTAGCAACGTAACGATGCTTACCACCGTTGATGGTGTTCGTGTTAGCAGCCGTCTGCTGAGACTGAAGACCAAGGATTGCCTCCTCGACATGCTCCATAATCGCACGCTCCTGTTCCGGCACAAAGCGCGAGACAAGTTCGTTCATGTAGAACATATCCTGTTCAGCCTTCTTCGTCACATACGTACCCGAAGAGAGGTACTCAGTGATCTGGAAGGTAAACTGACCAGTATCCAACGGACGGTACTTAACCGACTCGTCTTCAGCATAGTCATCAACATACGCCTGACCAATGGACGGGATCTTAAACGTATCACCGTCAGGGAACTCCTGAAGCCAGCGAACGTAAGTCTGAGCCATCAGCTCATCACGAAGAATTTCCTTAAGCTCACGCGACCAAACCTCTGCGCGAGTAAGGAGTGTAGTATTACCAGTTGTCATACCCGACATATCTGATCTCCTTTATATTATGTTAAGATTTGTAGAACTTATCCCCAAGCCTCTGACGGTCTTGAACCATCATGTTTTGAACCTTTGGGGAATAATACAAACTCCTGTTTTCCTTACGGATCTTCTGATAATAATCAAAATCTCTGTCCTGAATACTGGAGTTAAAGCTTTCACTACGAACTGAAGACTGGGTAGCGATAGGAGCCGAAGGCTTTGCCTTACCGGATACACCAACCAACTGGAAGAAGGCCGAAGGTGATTCTGCTGCGATTTCCTTTAGTCTTTCAATAGACATTCCAAGCTCTGTACTCTTGGTTTTAAGAATCTGACCAGCCTTGTCACCGTACTGCTTTTCCATTTCCTCACCTACAACAGCAAGATTTTGGGAAACAGTTCGATTTTTTTCCTTCGCAGTAATAACTCTTTCTACAAGGGCTTCAATGTTTTCACTCGCGCTCTGAGTGGTGTTCTCAGTATTAGAGGGACTGGTAGTATTCGGAGTCGGCAGTTCTGAACCAGCATCAGAACCCTTGCTCATCTGTTCAAGGAGACTCTTAGCATAATCCTGCTTTGCAAGTTCTGCTCTGAGTTCATCCAGAGTCTTGGTAATTTCACCAATGTGTCTGTCTGCTTCAACCTTACCTCTTGCGAGGGATTCAAGATCCTTAAACTTCTTGCCTTCTCCTACCAACTGATTAACGTAAGATTCGTTTGTCGGAACATTACCAGCTTCAGTTGTCGTCTCAGCCGTGGTCGCGGCATTAAAGATATCTGTCATACGTTCTCCTTGGTCTAGAACTTTAGAATGTTGAGGACTTCTGTCAAAGCCCTATTGTATCCATTTCTGTCAGCTTGCTTATAAGCCCAGCTTGGATTATCGTAATCATCGACTAGAACTACATCCTTGATCTTGTCGTTGATAATCTTTTCAAGTTTTTCCAAGACATCTTTGGAAGAACTAATCTGTTTTTTAAAACCTTCCTGTTCATCTTTAGGAAGATCCATAAACCAAATTGTTTTCACTATTAGATTCCCTGTTCGGCAGCAATCATGTTCTCTTCTTCTGCCAGAAGCTGAACTTCTTGTGCTGTCTTCTGAGTTTCATAGTTTTCATAGATTGCTACATTTTCACTGAACAGTGACTTTTCGCCAAGTTCTTCAGCAAGGATTCTGGCAAACTCTTTACCACTCATATGGGCTGCAACAGTAGGATCTGCTGACTTAATCTGCCAAAGTTGCTGAAGGTTCTGCAATCTCTGCGCTCTTTCAGCAAAGTGTCTGGCACCCATAGGGATAATCTTACCCTTAGCCGTAATATCTTCCTTAGTAATTGTCTGGAAGATTGTCGTACCCAGTTCATCATCAAAAATACGAATAATATCAGAGGCATCTATGTTTCTTCTAGCAGCCTCAAGCATAGAGTTAAGGATTGGTTCTACGAAGATACGCTCAAAGTGCTGGGTTTTATTCTGGAAGATTCTAGAAGCAGCGTTCTGAAGTGTATTAACTTCAAAGGCTGTCTTTTCACCCGGAGTTCTAATACCCATAGCTTCTCTAGGAGCACCAGCAAGCTGTTCCATACGATTTTCAAGGACAGCAATTTGGTTATCGGCTGTCAAAGCAGTACCAGCAGCATCAGACTGGAGGTAAGAGACATCACCTTCGTCACCACAGTAAATTCTGGAACCCGGTTGGAAGTCAAAGTCCTCAACATCACCCTTAATCTTAATAACAGGGAACGCTACTTGATCGAAGACATCTGCACGAAGGTTTTCAAGGTGATCAATTCTGTACTGCATACCAACAAGATTGTCCAATGGACCCATAGCATACAGGTTATCAGGTCTTTCTCTCCAGCCTACGTGAAAAATAGGAGATACACCAAGCCAAGAAGGGTTAGGAACATCATGAAGAATGTAGGATCTGTCAACAACTTTAATAATCCTGTTCTTTAACAGAGTATTTGTAGCCTTGTCGTAGATATCCCCATAAAATGTAAGGATTTCTACATAGTCTGACTCGTAGTATTCCCTAATAGATCCAAAACCATCAACAACAAAGCCATCGTTTTTGTGTAGATCTGAATCTGAGTAACCCTGAATAGCGTTTCTTGTTCCAATCATTCTATCAAAGACCTTGGACATATATTCCTTATCAGGATTGTCCTCAATCATTCTCTTGATTTCACCAAATGTCATAAGAGATCTAATGATTTTAGGGGTCTTCTTAAATTCTGCTGCTACAGGGTTAAAGACAATATCATACGGGGAAACTCTAACAACCTTTGGACCCGTATAAGCAGGAATAAATTCCCCATCTTCCATTTCAGTAAAGTTTGTTTCATAATCTACTGTAGCAAAGCAATTACCATAGTCAATAAAGTCAAGAACAAGCTTTGACATTGTAACTTCAAACTCAGACTGTTGGACCTTGTTGTCCATGTAAGACTGAATAACTTCTCTCTTAGCCTTAGAATTAGAATCTCTATCATCAGCCGACCAGCGCATCCACTTTGTCTGAGGAAACAGAGCAGCCATATAATTAGCGTGAAGGTTATCTCTAATTTGTGTCAACTTAGGAACTGTTGTAGAGTTCTTCCACGGAAGTTTATTATTAGTAGTGCTTCTAGTGTCGGTAGCGAAAAGATAGTTACGAAGTTCCTTCCACTCTTCAAGCTTACCAACTCTCTGCTGATTCCAAAGTCTCCAACGATCAGAGATTTCTGTAGCAATATTATCGGGGCTGATAATCAGCGACATATCAATAGTATTACCAGCCATTAGTGTGCTACCCCGCCGAATCGTTGAGAATAAACTACATTTGTATTATTAAATCTTCTGTTCGCAACATTGCTTGAAGGCTTTACAGCAATACCAATCGCAGAAGTAAGGGCATCCTTGATGTCGTCGTGAGGAGGATTATTACTAACAAGTTCTTCCTCAAGAAGCTGACAGTTACCACCCTTATAATGGTAAATAGAAAGGTTATCATACCTTGGTTCTAGGACAGCAGACATTCTTTCTTCCTTAGAACCATCGTGCCTTGTCGGTCTATGCTCTTCAATCTTGAGAGTAAGGCCATGAGGCTTGATATAACTATCCTTTAGTTCCTGTACAATCGCAGCCTGTGCAGCGGTTACTTCAGCCCTAAGCTTTTTAAAGTCCCACTTATTAAGCAGTTCAAGTATGTGTCTAAAGTATTCTGAAATCTTGTCCGTTCTGAATCTGTCAATGTCAAGAACATAAACATTATTTTCGTAGTCTACTCCAATAACAACAATTGCTGTATAATCTGCCTTCTTTCTTAGACTGTACGCAAAGTCAACTGCGGCAAATACATTAAGCTTTCGTTCTCTATAATACCATGAACCTGCTGTATTTGTCAAGTATTCTTTTTCAAAATACTGAAACTTATCATAGTCAATAGGTCTGTTATCCGGGTCATTTGGATCATTATAATACTGCGCTCTAAACTGGGTTTTGTCTAAGTACTGTGCTCTCTTCTTAGCTAAAATCTGGATATCAAAACCAAAGGATTTACCGTCATGCCTTGTCTGTTTCGGCCAAAGAAACTCACCAGTCCCATCTCCCACATCTTCTACGGCTCTTTCAAAGGTTTCATAAATAGCTTCTGAATCTACTATTTCACCTTCTCTGTTATAGATGTCCTCCTCCATACTAAGGAGTTCTGAGTATAAATCCTTGGGGTGATACCTTGTACCCACCACCCATTCTCTAGCGTTAGCGCCCTCAATAGAAGACAGAAGAGAATACTGAGACTTAACTTTGTCCCTGCCTTCTTGAGTATAAGCATTTTCATAAACAACAACATCGTCCAGTACAGCAATATCGCAATGCAAACCTGTCAGTGAAGTTGTAAGGCCACCAGTAAAAACAGAAGGATCGCGTACAGCCTCTTCTTTTCTTCTAGGATGATCGAGTGAGATTTCACTCATAGTCCACTTTTCTCTTTTACCTTCGTCATCATAGATATGCTCAGGCCAGTATCTTCTATGAATGTCTGAAGTAAAGATAGACTTGATAAACGACAACTGCTTCTGAGCTAAATTAGAAGTTGCAGAAATGTACAATACTCTAAGCGTTGGATCTCTTGTCAGTTCCCAAGCAACACGATAAGCAATCATAGCAGACTTACCATGATCTCGCGGAAGCAAGGTAAGCTGATGTGTTTTCCTATCCTCACGGTTCCACCAACGGCAAAGTTCTTCGTGTACTGAACCAAGTACTCGCTGCGGTGCTATCAACCTAATAAAGGTTAGAAGATCCTGTTCGGCTGCTTCTCTGATATCCTCAAGACTAGCCATTAATTAACCAGCTTAAGCCCAATTCTAGCAGCATCATCCTGAAGTGTTTTACTCGTCTGGACTTCTTTACGAAGTTCAGCCTTAACTTCATCCTTGCTGGGTCTACCTCTCTTACTTTTAGTATCAAGGTAATCGTTGTCAGCAAGGTACTTCATAGCCTGAAACGAAAGCTTTTCATCTTCCGTAGCAGCCTTGATAATGGATCTCATAGCCCTAGCTTTTAGCTTCAGGTTTAGTTCCTTTCGCCACTGGTCAATATGAGGACGAATAATAGGAGACTCTAGAAGTCTTTCCCAGTGCTTATAAGAGCCAAGGGCAGCATGAGCAAAATCGTACTCAGTAACATCCTCCATTTCGATATACATCTTCTTCATGGACTTGTAGACCCGGCCATCAGCCTGATGGTCTTTCTCTTTCAGAGTCCATGCAGTACCCATCTCTTCCCTATTCTCAGGGAGGGTGGTCTCATAGAACAAACCCTTTGTATGCCACATAGCCATTAGGCTCTTCTCCTCATATCAGACTTGGGTCCAAGTTTCTTTCTGCCCCGAAGATGCTTAGGCTTTGTTCTACGCCTACGAATAATCTTGACAATTTGGTCTTTGCCATCAAACTTCTTTTTCATTTGCACTTCTTCTTTTTATAGTCCCATTCACCACCCTTGAGAATGCACTTACGCCAAGCTTCCTCATCTTCTGGTGACATTCTTTTAGCTATAATTGGTAACATCTTCTTAAAGACTTCCTCTCCCATGCCTAGCCAAAATGCTGGACTTCTTGCAACCATAAAAGCCCCAGCAGTTAGACCAAACAAAGCAAAGACGAAAAGAAGGATACCAATCCAATCCATTACGCAGCAAGAGCCTTCTTATCATAGATAGACCACCCAAGGCCAAT
>Ga0105103_10000801_pt1 | contig 17709 bp, 31 predicted proteins | sample PPLLaktember2015_2_FD_79107 | JGI IMG/M metagenome (GOLD analysis project Ga0105103, IMG submission 79107) | Freshwater sediment microbial communities from Prairie Pothole Lake near Jamestown, North Dakota, USA - PPLs Lake P7 Core (6) Depth... | ecosystem: Environmental > Aquatic > Freshwater >...
ATGGTAACATATCCGATTTGTTTTTATGTTGAACAACATGTTCATTTGACCCACGAATGGCTCCAATCTTAAATAGATGGGAAGTAAGAATCTTCTCAAAAGTATACGTTGAACAGAAATTCCCAATTTCAATACTTCCTTCGCCCCCCTTAAATTTGATCAATGCTTCATAAAGAAAGTCAGCCCAATCAAACACCGACCCATAAAGGACCGTGCCACGACCTTTTTGCTTATCATAAAATGTTGACAACAAGTTTGCCCCTGAAATGAATTTGTTCATTTGAACATCTGTGTATGTTGGTTTGACCGCCCCTCCAAGGGTCTTCTCATACAAAAGAATGAACCGTTTAGTCAAATTTGGGTTGAATTCAGCAATCTTTCTCTGCGTCCTATTTGCAAGAGGCGGTGGTTTCTCATGCAAATATTCAAGAAATGCGCTCCTCCTTTCCTTCTTAGCAAATGGGTTGTAAAGAAAATCCGATATTGAAAAAGACATAACCATCTTTCTGGCGGAATCCCTCATCGACGCAGAGTCTTTTATGTAATCAGCAAAATGTTTTACTGCGGTGGTGAGTTCTTCCAAGGAATAAGCCCTTTTACATAATTCAGGAACATCGGAATTCTTAAATAATGAGCCATTAAAAAGTTTCTTCAAATCGCAAACAGCTTGTTGATATGTTTTTGTGGTTTCCTTCTTGTGCTGACGAAGGCCGGAATTATTCCAGAATTCAAGAGCCTTTTTAACATCAAGAGGAATGGACATTGTTTTCCGTGGTGTTTCATCAAGGGAAGTCCCTTGGATTTGAGCTCCGTTCCGCAAAGCTTCTCTAACGGAAAGTCTTTTTGCTCCCTTATTTTCCCCATTGCCGCCCGGTGCACGAACCGGCAGGTTCGTGCGGGTAGATTCCGAAGGAATCTGCCTATCCTGATTCTCTTTGATATGATTCTCTTCACTACTCGGCACCAACTGTCCGGAGTCTCCGGGCACCCACTCATCATGGTCCCCGGAAACCAACTCTTTTGGTTCAACTATAAGACCCTCATCTGTCATCTCCTCTGTCTCGATATCCGGCAGAATGAAGTAGTACTTGTTCGATCTATGTTGGAGCCTTTCTTTTCCTTTTGGGGTCTCAACGAAGAGCAAACTTTTTGCTACTAATTCTTTTAAGGCGAGTTGGACTCCATTTTCTGAGCACGCTAACTCTTCAGCAAGAGAGGATTGTTTCGGAAAGCAATAACCATTTTTACCCGCATATTGGAGAAGCCGTCCGTAACATAATTTTGATAAGTTAGTCAGATCCCCTCTTTTTAATACAAAATTTGGGATGAATGCGCCAATGAATACTTTATACGGGTTTATCAACTTCGGTTTCTCGTCGGCCATTGGGTGACCCTCCTCACGCACGGCCTCTTAATATAATAGAGCCGTTGCGATTTTCTGAAAAGATAGGGCTGGGTTTTATTACATCCTTTGATATTGTGAATGAATAGAGAGGACATAACGGAGAGGAACAAAGGGATTTGTTAAGTTGTGTGCTGTTTAAGCACGACGCACAAAATTTCTGTACTGAATTTCTTCTTTCATCGGCTGTTTTCGTGTTGGTACCTAACCTGAATGGGAATAGCTGGCAATCTGTATGGGGGCATTTCTTGACATCATCTTTCATCCAATCACTGCAGTTCAAACATTTCTCTCGAATGGCTTGCCCGATTGATAAATGTTTTATTCCAACTCCTTTTTTCGTTAGGTATTTTACGGCCTCACTTGACTTCATAAAAAACCTCCCGTCGAATTTCAACTACTTCATTCTCGGAAAGCTCCGCAGGATCAGACCCTGCCTTTTCCAAGCAAAAATTTTCAACCCGGTGGATATAATGGGATAGGTACCCAGCAAGTTTCTCGGCTCTTTCTTGCGCCCTTGGTTCAGCATCAAAAAAGATAACCGCTTTTAACACCCCCTTTCTGATAATCTCTGCCACTTGGTCGATTGAAAATTCAATGCCAAAAGTTGCAATTGCGCCTTGCCCAAGACGCCAAACATCGGTTATTCCTTCAACAATCAAACAAATGTCTTTGACTGAATCAATGTTATACAGGCATTTTTTTATTGGGATAACAGATTTTTCATTTGGGCAATGTTTATATTTTGGAACCTCTTTATTACGGATAATTGATAATCCTGTATAAGAAACGGGTTTTCCACCTTCTATACAGGGGGCTACGATCCTGAATTTCATTGGCCCATAATTTGGCCCTGCATACAGGTCGTAATCACGAATGAGTTGCTCTGGGTTGAAATCTCGTTTCAATAAATAATCTACATATTCAGAGGGGAATGTTTTTGATAGGTCTTTTGATGGGAAATTGAAGGATAGATTATCTGTCTTGAAAGATCGCCCGACACTCGTATGAGTAGTGCTCTCTTTTACGCCTCCTCCGTAGTCAAGGAAAATCTGTTGAGCTTGTTTTGGTGAACATTTGGATAGACGAGTTATGTAAAATGTAATGTGCCCTTTCGCACCGCACCGCCAACAATTGAACCCTGTGCCTGTTTCGACATTTAACCCGCAATGGGAGCTTTCATCCTCACAAAACGGGCATTGCACACCAACCCACCCCGATGAAACATTTTTCCCCCTTGAAGCATAGGGGATTCCCCGGTCTTCCAAGTATGATATTATGTTCATAACAAGCCTTGTTCAATATAAATTGACAATCTACGAATTGAGTGCTCTGCAAGCCATCGGTAGGGGTCCAAAAAGTCTACTATTTCCACGCTATCTTTTTCCTCTGTTTTCCTAAGCCCCCTCCCCAACCCCTGAAGGACGGGGATTTCCCCTTTATTGGGGCCGCCAATTATAATCACATCAAGGTTGGGAAGATCCACGCCTTCTTTCCATATAACAGAAGCAATAACGCAGGGTGCTTCCTTGGAAATGAGAGCTTCTTTTACATCTTCCCGGCAATCCATCTTTGTTGCCCCATGAACAAACTGGGTTTTCATGTTGAATATATTCAATGCCATTTTTTGTAAGTTTTCCCCGTGAGCTATATTCGTCACCAAAATTAAAACAGACTTTCCTTCCACAACTCTTTTATGGGCATGAGAAAGAATGAGACGATTTCTTGCCCTGTTATTCACCACCGCATTATCATACATCTCCCGGTAGGAACGGATGTCGGAAAACCCATCATTAAAAGGAACTGGAATCAATTTTAATTTATGTTTGGACAAAATCCCAAGTCCCTGTCCTTCCAATATTGAAATTTCTTCCAGAATGGGTCCGATATACCCTTCCAACGCCATTCTTGCTTCTCCCTCTGGTGGGATGGTTGCTGTCAACCCGATTTTAATTGGAATATCCATTTGGGATAGGATTTGTTGGTACTCCCCTGTCAAACTTGATATGTGGTGACATTCATCTAAAATCACGATCTTAAAATAATCCTTGTATTTTTTTGATGGAATATTGGTCAACGTCTGTCTTGTAGCAACCACGACTTGTGCGTTTAAGAAATCTTTATTCCCTTCAGCAAGCAAGGCTACCCGTTCAATTCCGGCGTCCACCAATTTTTTGTACGTTTGAGACCCAATGGTGATTGAATGGCAGAGGATGAGTGCTCGAGAGGATGGAAAACAGGAAAGAAGACCCAAGGCCAGTACCGTTTTTCCAAGTCCTGTCGCCGCTTTTAACACCCCTCGTTGGTTCTGAATAGCCGCGGTGATCATTTTTATTTGATCCTCACGAAGGGTGAACCCTCTAACGAACGGGGCGGCTTCCGGGTTCAGGTTCTCGACCGATGAGAGGACCTCGAACGGGATCTTTGAATCGGACAGGAATTCGCAGACTTTTGGAAGCCACCCCGCAAGGAACGAGCCCTGTTTGGTTATGACAGGCACCAAAGTTGTTTTCTTTTCCTTATGAAAAGGTCGTTGAATATAGATTGTTCTTTTAACAGATAGAATGGGGACGAGCAGAGGAATATGCTCGACCCCAACCGAACAGAACACATGATCCGTTTGAGTGATAGTCACCTTTTCCATGGCATCCTTATTATAGCATGACTACAGCGGGGGCGGTAAATTTAATCCGTGAAGGTGCCCACGAACCCTTTTAACTCATTGAATGCTGAATCGATAATCTTATGTTTCCAATGTTTGGTGCGGCGGATATACGCTCTAACGTCTTTCATGCTGGGAATGGTTGAATTGAATGATTCTACAAAATCCACCGGGGCGGTGATTATGACTTCAATAATCTCTTTTGCCTCAACAGATAGTTTGGCATACGCATCTTTTTTGTCGATCTCGTCTTCTTGTCTCTGGTAATGAGTTAATTCTTCTTCAACATCTTCCCATCGGATAAAGTTTTGTGCCATATAAGCATATACAGCGAATTCAATACTGTCTTTCATCCCTTCCCCCTTTCATTTTTCGGACGAAGAATGATGTTTCCCTTTACCCTTTTCTTTTCCTCTTTCTTTCTCACCTCCCTTCCTTGTTTACAATGCCCACAGTACGCGGGGTTCTTTTTCTCTTGCCGATTCAAGCACGCATTAACATCCCTCCATTGACCGGCTTTTTTGCACCAAAAAGTCTCACTGGTCATTCCCTCTCCTTTCCTTTTCTGAATTCAGAGAGAATAAAGATAACCTGTTTGTTTAATGACCGGCATTCCCTCTTGCTTTCTTTCTGAAGGAACGTCTTCAAGGCGTTTGGCATGTGCAAAAGGACAGGGGACCGGTCTGTATCAGTCACGGTAGGTGCATCTCGTTTAGTAACCGTTGCCATAATAACCTCCCTTGGTTCATTGAGTTTAATAGAATTGTTTTTCAAAAGTAGCATAAACTTTATTCAAAAGCAACTTTATTTTCTATTGACTGGGTCTTCCTCTGCAATGATTAACTGTGCATAATGGATGATCTTTTTCATGTCGGATGCGTTAACTTTTGGAGCGTCTGGACCGCACGCAATGTTTCTTGCCGCATATTTAATAATCGACCCAATCGCAAAATCACGGAAGATCCCCAAATCCCGGTATAAATCGATTGGTTGAACGCCGCCAGTCCGGTAGTGTATTGACCCTCGTGCTTTTAATTCACTCCATGTTTCTTCCTTGGGTTTATCTGTGTGTGTATGTAAAACCCCATTGATTCTACCGTATTTCTGACGATTAGTTTTTTCTGTGGATATTAATGTTCCCTTGAATAAAGATGGAATGGTCTCCTTGTCAATTTTCAATACCCGTCCATCGTTCAAGAATACATCAAAGAGACCTCTCCTCATTGAAAAGATCCCAGTACATTCCACTCGCTCAACAGAATTCCCGTCAATAATTTCTTTATTCATTTTTTTCTCCTTTCTAACGAACAACAACAGTTCCTTTTTTGAATTCTTCAAGCAATTGTTCCGCGTCCTTCTTTACTTCAAAATAACCAATTCGGTAGTACTCATGAGGGTCTTGTCTCCCGCTTACTGAGTAAATTGTTTTTGTTCCTTCTTTCCTTTCATCAATCCAAAACAGCCCCTTTTCTTTCATAACCCCCCCTTATTTGCCATCCTCATGAAAGACTAACCAAATTACAACGCAGAGTAATAGAAGCCATGTAATAATCAAGTACATGCTTACCCCCTTTCACTTTTTCACTTTCAGGACCTTGATCTTCTCGACGGGGTCATAACCGGCGATCAGATGAGCGTGGTCCTTTCCAATGACATCCTTGACCCTCGTCAAAGATACGGAGGCTATTTTCAGGAAGTTATCAAGATTTACAAGGTCGAAGATCTGGTCCGTTGTTTTCAAGACCGTGACTTCTTCCTGAAACTTCCCGACCTTGTAATCTTGCCCATTCACGTTGACCATCTCCAGAAACCCAACGGACGTCCTTTCCATGAGGACCGCACGGATTGCTTTGTCCCTTGCTTCAAGCTTCTCCTTTTCTTGAGCAATGGCCGCTAATTCCTGTGCAAGAATAGGAAGCTCCGGGGCTGCCCCATTTTCATTAATTGCCCTTTTGATCACCATTGTCTTTACTCCTTTCTTTCCAAAGTTTGTCCATTTGAGCAAAAAACGTTTTTGACCAACGGATGTCATACATACCTTTGTCGGTCCTCGGCGCGGATTTCCCAAATTTCTGGTTGGCGAATGCTTCTGCTTCTGGAATTAGTTTGTTTCTCTCCCCTTCATAATCCGCACTGTAATAACGCGCACTCCAATTTACGAACGGTCTCCCTCTCATTCAAGTCTCCTTTCCTATGGTTTACTTGTTGACAATATCTTCAACAGAGATTACCGCACCGTCAATCTCGTCAATGACGGTTGCCATGTCATCAATTCCTTCTTGCATTACAATCCCCTTCTCCCCATTCTGAAAGCTTTCTGGCAGATTATCATATGCGTCTTGTTCTTCCTCGAGAATTGCTTGCAAGTCCCCCCGTGCGTCCTCAAGCTTTTGAAGGACAAGCTTGGTAAGCCTCTCACGCCGGTCTTTGTTCATGTAAACCCCCTTTCTTTTTTAATTGTTCCTCTGTTAGTGTTCGACAATCGTAAAAGACATTCTCTGTCCGCAGGATTTTCATGGCAAGGTGGTGAGTTTTCCGTCCCTGTTTATAAAAGTAGTCTACCTTTTTGATCGGGGCTTCAGAATTGAAGAAGAAAGAATAATCATACGTCTTTTCTTCCTTGACTACAAGCCCTTCCCATTCATAAAGTCCGTCCGTGTGTTTGATGGTTGCTTTATGAATTAAATACATTATCACCCCCCCTTCCTTTGGTTAGGAATTCTGAATATAGGAAGCGTTTCAATGCCACCCGCTTTTGCGATGACGGAGCACAAGTTTTTATACTCATCATTTTTTGTTAACCCCGATGATTCGTACATAAGAGCCGCTTTTTTGCACGCTTCCAATAACTCTGGCGCGGTGGCAAGCAAACGGGCATCTTCCATAGACCACAACCATGGTGACGGAGAGCAGGCAATGGTCTTCGGTGGTTTTGATGTAGACTCCTCGTTTTCCATTGCTACAATATAATATGCGTCATCGGTTAATACCCACGGGCCTTTTGTATGTTGTTTCATGTTTCCCCCTTTCATTTTTATTATAGCATAATATTTATGCTAACGGTAAATTTTGTTTTTATATTCAAACTATCTATTAAACCCTGCGTTGTAGTCGTTCGATAACCTTTTCTAAAACATACTGTTCCTTGTAAGGCATCGCCGATTTAACTCCAAGGGTGCATCTGTTTATCAAAAGGCATGTTATATCTTCTACAAATTCACTTATGTTATCAAGCTCCGGGTATTTTTTCATTTCCCCCCCTTTCTTTTTATGAAGGGAGCATACGACCCTTCCTGTCCCCCTGATAATAGGCCCGTCAATTCCATGCTCTTTACAAACACCGCAGATATGAATCCCGTCTCCACCGCACCCACAGTAGGCGCAGTTTGTATGTCGTTTCGGTGCCCTGCACAGGCATTGCTTTTCTTTCTTTTTATTCTTCATAATCTCCTCCCCTTCCCCTTCCTTGCTTTTTCAATTTGAAAGCCCCTGACATACCACCCGCGTCCGTGTTTGTCAGCAACAAACCCCTTATTCCCGTCCCATTGAGTTAGAGTAAAAACCTCCCCTGCTTCTCCCCCTGCATAATTCGGAACAAACTTCACCCTGTCGCCATTCTTGAAATTGTAATCGCTCATGCTTCCCCCCTTTTCTTTTTATGGTAGGATTTGAGAATTCCCGGCACCTCATCAAGGGTGCCCCCCATTTCAAGCAAGCAAGCACGCCAGCCATCGGTGTGGCCTTTTCTTCCATATACAATGTGCGCCGCTTCATGCAAGCACAGCTCTTTTGAGAATAGCCTCTTCACGGATAGAAAGCAGACCCATCCCTTGTTCTTTCCATCAACATGTGCGTGGGCCTTCGCTCTGAATCGAGACCCTTCCCCCCGTTCCACGCACCCGTTTACGAATATTCGGATCTGGTATTTTTCCAAGCATGGTGGGAAAAGGGGGGAGCTTTTTTCAATCTCCATCATTCCCCCCTTCTTTCTTTTTCCATTACCAAGATTTTGTGTTTGTAGTAATTCACCTCTGAACGACCCAACCCTTCCATGCGAGCCCTTCCATTTACGAAGACGGCCCATGAATAGCAGTCGTCCCCCCCATGCTTACGAGCGGTAATCCCGTATTTCTTGAATTCCTTTTTCATCGTTTCGGATACGAACATAGCCCCCCCTTTCATTTATTAAATGGGAATGTGTAGGTTTGAAAATGGCGCCAATGCTTCCCTGATAACAGGTGACGCTTGAAATTGTGATGAACAAGCCCTTTCAAGGGGTAATTGGAAGCAAGCGCCGACAAGTGTTGTTTACAAATGTCGCAGTCTTCTTCCTTGGCCGGTAAAAAATTGGAACATTGAGCAAGCTTCCCCGTTTTTGTATAATAGTATTTTACCATGCTTCCCCCCTTTCAATGCATCTCTGTTTCATATGTGCATGGCTGGTCCATAAACCATGCGGCGGCGTTCTTTTTGTCCGGAAATACCAAGGTCCGGTCCTTCCCTTCATGCTTCCATTCATGCACCGGGGCAACTTCAACCCTTGAAGGTGTGTGTCTTCCATATGTGCCCGCCGGGAGAAAGCCGATGAAATATTGAACGTCCCCGGTCTTCAAATCACAAATAGAAAAGGAATCGTAGGTTCCACCTACCATCGGGCAATTGTTCTTGAAGAAAACATAATGGTTCGAGAGGTCGACCTTTTTACTGAAGGCAATCTGTTTCAGGAATGAAGCAAGGGGGACAAGGCGCCTTGTTAAGGATTCGTCCTTGCAAAACCAATCGAACCACCCCGCTGCGATTTGAACATCAACCCTTCTACTCGAAAACTCACCCGCTTCATACCTCTGTAAAAATGTTGCGATGTTGGTTCGTTCTGTGCTCATAATCTTCTCTCCTTTCTTTTTGTTATTCCCCGTTTAATTTTTTGAATGAAGCTTTTCAAGCTTCCCCCTTTTTTACCAGAAAAACCGGTGGGGGGAAGGGAAAAACCCCCCACCGGTGCCCTGTGCTTGCAAGGGGGAACAAGCAAGCTGGGGCATGTTAAATTTTCACGATTGTTCCTTTGTAGTAAGCGGCCATGCTTTCCGCGGTCCTCTTGCTTGAAGCATAGAGAACCGTGCCCCATACAGACCATTTCACCAAAACTTTATACCTTGCCCATTCTCTCATTGTCCTCTCCTTTCAAATTTTCACCACCTCACCAAAGGGCGGCGTCACCCCGTGGTTCCCATAGTAGAGCCAAAGGACGGGGTAGTTTGGTTCCGGGGGGAAATCGTAACATTCCAGATCCGTGAAGTAAATCAGGAATGCCGGGGCTTCCCCTTGCTCCTCGAGATATTGAAATGGGGGGCGAAAATCCGTGCCCCACCCACCTCTGAATTCAAGCTTCAGCTCATCCCCCGCGCAATATTCTTCCACCTTTCTAACGGCATCATCACAGAAAATCACAGTCATGTCAAATTGCATGGCGTCCATGAAATGTTGCAGCTCCTTCCCCCATATATGAAGAAGCTCCCCGGACCATGTTGACCCTGATGTGTCGACTACGAACGCACCTTTTCCCACCTTGTCTGAATCCAAGGAAGGAAGGTAAAGCCCATCGGAAATGAACCGTTTGTTAGGCCGTCTCCATGAGAAATCTGATTTGATCGTACGGTCGATGAAGTTTTTCAGCAACTCCACCGGGTTCAACTTTGGGTCAATTATTTCCCCCGCCCATGCTTTCAATGAGGGGGGCAATTGCCCCCGGCTGTTGGCAACTTGCATTGCTTGTGAAAGAGCAATGTCCGTAGAAACTTCTTCTTTCCCCGCGTCTTCCCCTTCAGGAAGGTCCCTTACTTCCCCGATATTCCCTTCATAGTTTGAACATTTTCCTTGCTTGTTCATTTCCCCTGAATGTCCGTCTTCTCCGTCGGTGCTTCCTTCCCCGGAGCTTCCTTGCTTGCTTCCTTCCCCGGAGCTTCCTTCATCTGCATTCTTGGTAGGATCCCCGGTGGAATCATTGCCATCCTCTTCACCATCGCTGCCAGATCCAGAGTTTCCATCTTCTTTTCCATTCTCCTTTTCTCCTTCCTTTTCTTCTTCCCCTTCCTCATCAGAGGGGCTGTCATCTGTTTCGTTTCCTTCCCCTTCTTCCTTTTCCCCGTCGCCTTCATTTTCCCCTTGCTTTTCTTCCTGCTGTTTTTCTTCTTCCCCCATTTCCCTGCGTGCGTAAATAGTCTCCGCGTCCATTCCCTGAAATTCCTTGTTAGAAAGAATCCCGTGAATCCCTTCAAATCCTGCGTCCAAGAGAACATCATTGATAGCGTAATCCCCTGCTTCATTCCATTTCCGTGGGTCCCTTTTCCCCCTTCGTATGTGGTGCTTCAACGCGGGGTGCATAACCTCGTGGGCAAGAACAAAAACCGTTTGCTTCAAGGAAAGGGAGCTGATGAAGGCTGGGTTATAACCCAACTCCCGCCCGTTAGTCCACGCTGTTTCACAAGTTGGGTCCTTTTTCAATTCCATTCTCATGAGAAGGGAGCCGAAGAAGATGTTGTCACGAATTAATATCGATGTTGCTTTTTCAATTTTTTGTTCGGCTGTCAAGCTTTCCATGCTTCCCCCTTCCCCCCTTTTATGTAAGGGATTCTTGATTTTCAACAGCCCATTCAATATAGGCCGCCGTTTCCTGAAGCTTCGGATTTCTTGCTTTGGCGTCGAGAACCATCATGGTAGTGAATTCCTTTTTCTGGATTCTTTTCCCATACGCAACCATCGCACCCATCGTCGTCTCGTCCACGATCCTTGCAAGGGCTCCAGTCAGCGCGTAAAGCACCGAAGGCTTGTCAGGAATGTCGGCGGTCAATGGGTTTTTCAGCACCAATGTTGGGTTGGGCATGGATTTCCAAACGTCGAGAAACGCTACGAATTCCACGGCGGCGCCCTTTCCTATGCTCCCCGTGATCAAGGAAAGAAGCAAGGATAAATCTTTTGACCCGCTTTTCTTCCATGCTTTCAAGATATGGTTCACCTGGTTCCCCCATGAACGCGGGGTGCAAAAAGCTTTTTCCCCTTTCTGAGGATCAAATTGGAAAAGAAGCTCCGGTCTCATTCTCAGGAAAGCAATTATCTCCGGTTCTACATCGTGCGTCACAGCCCATGCAACCCACGAACCAATTTCCGGTTTCAATTCAAGGTGCACAAACCGGTTTGCAAGGGGCGTCGGCATTCTGCTAACCACCGCCCTGTCCACTTCCCTGTTTCCTGCTGCAATGACCACGGTGTCCGGGTGAAGAGCGTGCTCCCCTACTTTTTTGTCCAAAACGAGCTGGTAAGCGACCGCTTGCAAGGAAGGTGCGGCGGCATTAATTTCATCAAGGAAGACCGTCCACCCTTCCCCTTCAGGAAGCATGGAAGGGCGGCTCCATACCGTTGTGAAGCTTCCATCAGCACCCTTCACAAGGTGGGGGATCCCCCGGAAATCCACCGGATCCATCAGGAGCATACGAATATCAACAAGCTTCCTTCCCATCTTTTTTGTGACCTGCCCGACAATGTCGGATTTACCAACGCCCGGAGGGCCGCTGATGAATACCGATTGCCTTGCTTCCATTGCAAGCAACAAGGCATCCTCTAATTTCTGTGCATTCACTACTTGTGCTTCCATTCCTTTTTCCCCCTTTCTTTTTATGGAAGAACCGTGACTCCCACCACCGTTTTAACGCCGCCAATTTCCTGTTTCATTCTTTTCACCGCTTGCTTCCTTGCTTGTGCAAGGGTTCCCGCAACCATGTAGGTTTCATCTGTATACCTTCCTTCCCCGTCTGTTCCGGTAAGCTTGAGCAACCATAGCCCACGCCCCCGTGGTTCCTTTCCATGAGAATTTACATACTCCGTCGTATTTGTTTCCATTTCTCCCCCTTTCTTTTTTGAATGAATGAAGCTTTCCCAACTTCCTCTACCAGGAAAGGGGGAAAGCTTATTTCAAGCTTTCCCCCCATTTCCTTTTTCCCTACCCTTTTTGCTATAAGAAGCTCGACATTGAATCGAGAATGTCCTGTGCTTCCTTCGCAATGTCTTTCCGGAGCCCCTTGTCCTTCCTGAAATCATCCGGATCGAACCGGCACAGGCGGTCTTCAATTTCCGCCCTTTTCTTTTCAAGCTCCGAATCTTCAAGATTTAGTTTGGGAAGCAAGGAACAAAGGTTCGCAAGGTTCCCAACAAGGGAATCCCGGAAAATGGCGTCGGGATCGGCAAGCTTTTCCGTCATATGCTTTACGGATTCATACAGGCGGCTCCAAAGGTCTTTGTTTGCTTCCTGAAAAGCATTCTTGTTACGGTCTTCAATGCTTTTCCGAATTTCTTCCACCTGATCGTCGGAAATATCCACCCGGAAATCCCCGGCGTCCGGCAGTGGGTCAAAGGAAACGGAGAAACCGTGCTTCCTTCTAATTTCTTCCCCTGAAGGGTAATCCTGCTCGTCAAACATGGAATTCAAGCGGCTTCTTGCTTCATCAATCAGCGCGTCGTAGGAAGAAGAAAGCTCCCCAACGGCTTCCCGGTATTTTTCCTTCAATTCCTGAATCCCCTTTGTGTAATCAAGGAAATTCGGTGAAGGAAGGATCCGTGCTCCATCATCCCGCCAGGGAAGGGAATTTCTGTAATGGAAATCCCGTGCTTCGGCATTCACGCGGGTCACCTTTTTTATTGCTTCAGGGTCAATCAGAATCTTGTTGAACCTTCCCGCGTTCGTCACCCCGTGGGCGTCTTCAATTTCCTTTGTGACCTTTTTATCAAACTTCCTTCCTTCCCATTGTGAAATGTTCAAACGGACAAGCATGGCCTTCGTTTTCAATCCCTTTTTTGCTTCCTGAATGCTTTCCCCCACCGCCTGTGGTGCTTCCTTCTCCTTCTTTTTTGTCATTGCTTTTCTCCTTTCAATTTAGTGAATGAATTTCTCGAACCGGTGGCATTCATCGTTCAAATCCCTGTAGGCGTCGTCTTGTTCAAGCTCCGACATGTGTTCAATATTCATTTCCCGCGCTGTTTTATACAAGTCCAACAATTCCCTGAATGCTTCTTTTTCCTTTCTGTCCATCCCCATTTCCCCCCTTCCTTTTTTATTCCTTTGTTTTCACCCACCCATTTTCCCGCATGGCTGTCCACAGGTTAATCCGTTCAGCCCTGCGCCGGAGCGTGCGGTAGAATTCCTTCACATCCTTTTTTGAAAATGGGGAGATTGTCCCTGCGTGAAGGTCAAGCTTGAAAAATTCGTAGTAGACGGTTCCCCCCCCGTTCGGATCAAATTCGGGGCACATGGAAGGAATGAATTCCCCCCTTTCTATGACCACCGTCCCCTCTTCGTTTTCATAAACTTCATGCCTGTCCATTTTTCCCCCTTTCTTTTTGCAATGCTTTTTTGAATGAAGCTTTTCAAGCTTCCCCCTTTTTCTACACAAAAAGGGCGCCGGGGGGAAAGGAAAAGAAATCCCCGACGCCCATAGGGGGCCGCTCTTTAATCCGTTGAGCTTTACCAGGAAAGGGGGAAAGCTTATTTCAAGCTTTCCCCCCATTTCCTTTTTTATTTCTTGAAATGCTTTTCAAGCACCCATTGCAAGCACAGGCAAAAAAGCAAGCAAACGCCAAGCAAGCAATGGACCCAAAACAAGTCCCCCTTCGGGGGAAGGGCAAGCAAGCAAACCATGCCCATCCCATAAAGGGCTCCATTCACCGCCCTGACAGCCCATTTTTCCATGATTCCCCCCTACTCTCTTCCCATATCCACCGACCATTCCCTGATGGAAGTTACCAACATGTTCCATTGCGCGCGGTCCCCCGGACCCATAGTTTCCTGAAGGAAAGAAGCAAGCACCGCCGCCGGTTCCGGGCACCGAACAAACGCTTCATTCAGGGCGGCGATTATTTTCAGAAGGGAAATCTCTTTCTTCAAGGAAATTATTTCATCATCGGTTTCCAACAAACTGTTCTGAATTTCTTCGACCCTTTCCAGCAATTCAATCTTTTCGCCCTGAAGTTTGTCCGACTCCACCCGGGCGTCTTCCATTTCTTCCATTTTCCTTTCAAGGAAAAACGCCACCGCACCGCTGGGAGCTTCAACCTTCAATTTTTCCATTTCCATTTTCCCCCTTTCTGAATTGAATAGAAGCTTCCTCTTGAAGCTTCCCTCTACCAGGAAAGGGGGAAAGCTTATTTCAAGCTTTCCCCCCATTTCCTTTTTCAGCAACCGGCGGCAATTCTTAAACGGGCCGAATATTCAACAATCAGGTTTTGCAATTCCTTTTTTTCCTTGCTTGCTTCAAACCATCGCATACGGAAATCATCCCCCCAAAGGGTCTCCCTTCTCCCGATTCCTTCCCTTTCCCCTTTTTCATTCTTGAAGAAGAAATAAAGGGCAAGGTTTTTTGCGAAACGGGGGGGAAGGGACGCCTTGAATTCTGAAGCTTTCCTTCCTTCCTTTTTCAATGCTTCATGGTTTGGGTTCCTTCCCCTTGCTTGAAAATGAATTCCTTCAGTGGCATACTTTTTTGCAAGGTGAAGAAAATATTGCCCTTCTTCATTATTCGGAACATTGAACAGCGCGTTGGTGCTTCTTTTTTCCTTTTTCATTTCCCTTTCCCCCTTTCAATTTTTTATTCCCTGAAAAGCTTCCTTCATTCCCCTTTTTATTCCCTGAAAAGCTTCCTTCATTCCCCTTTTTATTCCCTGAAAAGCTTCCTTCATTCCCCTTTTTATATGGAAGAAAAACGGATCCGTTCAGGAAGGGGGGAAGGAATTCAAGCAAGCTTCCCCCTATGGGAAAGCTTCCCCCCTACCAGGAAAAGGGAAGGGGGGAAAATAAGCTTCCCCCCCTTCCCTGAATGCTTCCCCTTCCATGCTTCAGGAATAAAGGGGAATGAAAATTCTCCCCCCTGAAGCTTTCCTAAATTCGGAAAAAGCTTTTCCGAATTCTGAAGCATTGAATTCTTTCCCATAATAGGAAAAAATTCTTTTCAAGCTTCCTTCAAGCTTCTTTTTTGAAATTCCCCTTGCTTTCCCTTCAATTCTTGAAAGCTCAACAATTGCTTGGAAATAATTAGCTTGCTTTTCCATTTCCCTTTCCCCCTTTCAATTTTCAGAATATTGAATAATGAAAATGCTTTTCCCTTTCCCTGAATGCTTCCCCTGAAGCAATTCCCCCCTGAAAATATTCCCTTGAAGCTTTCTTTCCTTTTCTTCCCTTTCCCTTTCTTCCCCTTCCCTTTCCCTTGCTTCCATTTTCCTTTCCCCCCTTTCAAGGAATAAGGGGGGAAAATTCCCCCCCTACCAGAAATGGGGGAAAGCTTATTTCAAGCTTTCCCCCTTTCCCTGAAGGAATTCCCCCTTTCCTTTTCTTAAGCAATAAATTTCCGGTAAGCAAAAAGGAAGCTTGAATTTTCCATTTCTTCAAAAACCGAAGCTTCAAGCAATGCAATGAAAGCATTTTCAATTTCCTTTTCAAGCTTTCCCCTGAATGCTTCCCCTTTTTCATTCAGGAAGCTTTTCCCTTTATTGCTTCCCTTTGAATTGAAGAAATTTTCTTCCTTCAAGCTTTCTTGAATGAAAGGAATTGAAAAATATTTCAAGCTTTCCATGCAAGGAAGGGGACCTTCTTCCCCTTCTTTCTTCATGTTCATTTTCAGGGAAAAAATTAGAAATTCTTTTTCTTCTTCCTGAAAGCATGCTTCAATTTCATGGAAATAAAAGAATTCTTCCTTCCTTTTCCTTTCAATTGCTTCTTTCTTTTCCCTTTCCATTTCCCTTTCAATTTCTTCTTTTTTCATTTCCCTTTCCCCCTTTCTGAATTGAATAAATTCCATTCCTTGAATGCTTTCAAGCTTCCCCCATTTCAAGCTTGAATTCCCTTCTTCAGAAGGAAAAAGGAAGGGGAAAGGGAAGCTTGAATTCTTTCCCTTCCTTCCTTCCTTGCTTCCCTTCTTTCCTTCCTTTCCTTCATTTTCTGAAGAAATTCCCTTCCTTCCTTGCAAGCTTTCCTTGCATTAAAGGGAAGGGAAGCTTCCTTGAATTCCTGAAGGAATGCTTCCCCTTCTTTCTTCAGGGAAATAGAAATGAATTCCCTTTCTTTCTTCCCCTGAATTCTTTCCCTTTCTTCCCTTTCCCTTTCCTTCCTATTCTTGAAGCTTTCTTGAATGCAATTCAAGAAAGCTTTCCCCTTCCCTTCCCCCCTTGCTTCTTTCCTTGCTTGCTTGCATTCCTTCCTTGAAGGAATTCTTTCCGAATAATAGGAATGAAGCTTATTCCTTGCTTTCTTATAAGCTTCTTTCCCTTCTAAATTCCCCCCTTCCCCCTTCCATGAAGCAAGGGGGGAAGGAATTCTTTCAAGGGAAGAAAGGGGAATTCCCCTTTCTTCAAGCTTCAATAAATAAGCTTCCCTTGCTTCCTTCAATTCTTTCATTCCTTGAAATTCCATTTCCCTTTCCCCCTTTCTGAATTTGAATGAAGCTTCCCCTTTCTTCCCTTCCCTGAAATTCATTCAGGAAATGGAAGGAAGGGGAAAGCTTCTTTCCTTTCCCTTCCTTCAAGCTTCGGCGGGGAAGAAAGCTTTCATTCCCCCCTTTCCTTTCTTCCTTGCTTGAATGCTTCGGAAAGGGAATAATTTCTTCCCCCCCCTTCTTTCATTCAGGAATTAGGAAATGGGGGGAATTCTTTCCCCCTTCCCTTCTTCAATTATGCTTTGGGAATTTCCCCCCTTCTTCATTCTTGAAAGCTTTCCCCCTTCCATTCAGGAAGGAAGCTTTCCCCTGAAGCTTCCCCTGAATAGGAATGAATTCAAAAATTGAATTCATTCCCCCCTTCTTTCTAAATTCTTGAAAGGGGGGAAATTCCCCTTGAAAAATTCTTTCTTCTTCTTCATTCCCCCCTGAAAGAAAGCTTCCTTGCATAATTGCAAGAAAAGAAAGAAAGGGGGGAAAGCTTGCTTCTATTTCCCCGAAAAGAAGCAAGAAGAAAAGGGAAGCAATTCTTCCCCCCTTTCCAAGCAAGGAAGAAAAGCTTCTATAAATGGGATCCCCTTCCCATTATTTATGAAAGAATTCGGGGAAAGCTTGCATGGGAAAATTTGCAAGCATGGGAAGAAATTCCCGAATATTTAATTCATTCAGGAATAAGAAGCTTCTAAAAATTCCCCCCTTTCATGGAAGCTTCCCCCTTCCCTTCCCCCCCCTTCCCCGAATTCCTTCAGGGAAGCTATATAAAAGAATATTCATTTCAATTTCAGAATAATAGAAGAAATATAATAGAATGCAAGGAAAAAAAATGCTTCCATAAATAATTGAATTTATTCAAGAATTCAGGGAAGGGGAAGGGGGGAAAATAAGCTTCCCCCCTGAATTCCTTCCTTGCTTCCATAAATAATTGAATTTATTCAAGAATTCAGGGGGGAAAATTCCCGAAAATCCCCGGAAATTCAATAAATTCATAAAAAGGAAAAAAGCTAAATATATTCATGGAAAAAAATGGAAGCATGAATAAAAGGAATATATGCTTCCCTTCCCCTTTATTCATGGGGGAAAGGGGAAAATTCAATTATTCAAGAATAAATGGATCCGAAGGAAGGGGGAATTCATTCAGGGGGGGAAGGAAAGCATTCGGGGGAATAAAGGGAAGG
>Ga0105103_10000803_pt1 | contig 17689 bp, 11 predicted proteins | sample PPLLaktember2015_2_FD_79107 | JGI IMG/M metagenome (GOLD analysis project Ga0105103, IMG submission 79107) | Freshwater sediment microbial communities from Prairie Pothole Lake near Jamestown, North Dakota, USA - PPLs Lake P7 Core (6) Depth... | ecosystem: Environmental > Aquatic > Freshwater >...
CAGTAAATATGGTTCTAAGCCTAACGGACAAACATCAACACATTTTGCACAGCGGATGCAAGGTTGTATTTCCTTTCTTTGTGACTCAGTTTCCGGAATAATTAAAATCCCTGAACATCCTTTAACAACAGGTATATCAGCAACTGGAATGGCTTTTCCCATCATGGGGCCACCATTTATTATTTTCCCTGAATCTTCGGGTAATCCACCTGCAGCTTCAATAAGTTCCCTGATGTTTGTGCCGATCCTTACCCTGAAATTTGTTGGTGTTTTAAGCGATTTGCCAGTTACCGTCAACACTCTTTCAAATAAAGGTTTATTTTTTTGGATAGCTTCATAAACTGCAAATGCTGTACCGATATTAAAAACAACAACACCTACATCAATAGGTAAACCGCCAGAGGGCACCTCGCGATTCGTAATGGCCTTAATTAACTGCTTTTCACCACCTTGAGGATATTTAACTTTTAAAGGCTGTATAGAAATGCCATTAAAATTTTTAGACAATGATTGAAGTTTGGTAATTGCACTGGGTTTATTATTCTCAATACCAATAATTGCTTTGTTAACATTAAGGCCTTTTTGTAAAATACTAATACCTACTAATAATTGCTCACTTTTTTCAAGCATTAATGAATGGTCAGAAGTAAGGTATGGTTCACATTCAACACCATTTATTATAAGGCATTCAGCTTTTTTACCCTTTGGAACCGATAGTTTTACATGCGAAGGGAATGTAGCTCCGCCCAAACCAACGATACCAGCCTCATTTATTTTATTGATAATTTCTTCCGATGATAAATTACATTCTTTTATAATTGTATCTGAACGATCGATAGTATCAATCCATTCATCGCCTTGAACATCTATAACAATTGCATCGCGCTTATATCCACTTGTATCAAGTACCTTATCAATTTTATTGACAACTCCAGAAACAGATGAATGAATATTGGCTGAAATAAAACCATCACCTTTCGCAATTAATTGGCCGGTTTTAACAGTATCGCCCTTTTGAACAACAGGTTTAGCTGGTACTCCAAGGTGCATACTCAATGGAAAGGTAACACTTTTCGACAGGGGGAAACCTTTAATTTCCATGTTTGCCGACAACTTGTTTTCTGGTGGATGTACTCCGCCTTTTGAGAATGTTTTTAACACTTTCAACCTCCTAACTATTTAAATTGTTTTTGGGTAGTTCCTTATTTTCAATTATTGAGTTGGCTTTTGCTTCATAATCATCAGTTTCCTGACTTTTTTCTTTTTTTTCGGGGAATCCTATTTCAATTATCGATCCGGTAGGGCATTCAAGTACGCACTTTCGACAAAGTTTACATTTGTCGGAATCTATAAAGGCCAGGTTATTATTCAGTGTAATAGCTTCATGTGGGCAAATTTTAACACATTTGCCACAGCCAATGCAGGCAACAACACAACTTTTCTTTGCAACACCGCCTTTATCTTCATTTCGGCAGGCAATATAAATTTTTCTATCTTTTTTGGCACGTTTCCTTAGTTCAAAGAGATTTTTTGGGCACGATTTAACACAAGCTCCACAGGCGGTACAATTAGCATCATTAACTACAGGAAGACCTGTAAATGGATCCATTTTTAATGCATCGAAAATACATACATCGACACAATCGCCAAATCCAAGACAACCGTAAGAGCAATCAGTATTTCCTCCATATAAAGCTGACACAATTGCACATGATGAAGCTCCATCATAAGTGTTTGTTTGTGGGCGCGATTGGCATGATCCATTACAGCGTAAAACAGCAACCCTGGGTTCTGCAGTCGAAGCTTGACGCCCTAAAATTTCTGCAATATTTGCCATTACATCATTTCCGCCAACAGGGCAATATAAACCATCAAAAGTTTCTGATGCAACACATTTTTCAGCAAAATTTCTGCAGCCGGCAAATCCACAACCTCCGCAATTAGCAGAGGGTAATGCTTCTGTAACAATATCAATTCTTGGATCTTCAATTACAACAAATTTCTTAGCCACAAAAAATAATACAATTGCAGCAATAACCCCTAAAATACTTAATGATAATACTGTATATAATATTGTAGTCCCCATCTTTAATAAATCTTTTTTAAACTGAAAGAAAAAGTTTTATTTATCTTATTTCTAAATAAATATAGAATGATGAAATATGGAATTAGTAAAACTATTGATATTGTTCCTGAAATGATCTCTTTTAATTGAAATGAATTAGTAATTGCTAGTGAGCTTATTAATATTACAAATGGAATAAAATAAGCTAGTGCAACAGCTTTAATGCCGATGCTGCGTTTCATTAAAATAATAACCTGTTCGCCTACAGAGAAAAAACCAGAAGTTATTGGAACATCTATTTCTTTTATAGCTGACTCACCAATACCACAAGCGACTTTTGATCCGCAATTAATACACGAAGAGTAGGAGGTGATTAAGACCTTAGCTAATCCTTCATCAATTTCTTTGATGACTCCTTTCTGTTCAATACAGTTTGAGGAACTCATTTTTTAATTTTAGAAGAGGTACAAAATTAAATTTGTTATCTGAACTTGTTCGTTAAAATTGAAAAAAATTTCAACTATGCGTAATTCTTAATTATTAGCGAACACTTATTTTATTACCGAAGTAATTGAATGTCTGTTATTTACTACATTACTTAACCGGGCTTTTACTGTACCTACTAAAATTGGAGATTCGATATAAACCGGTAAACAGTTTTTATCGTTAGTAACCCATATGTTCATATTTTCACCTTCCTTAAAAACAGCGCCTTCAATTAACATGAGGCTAAATTTCAGGCAATTAAATTTACCCATTTGCCTCACCTTTACTTTTTCATTTCCAATATAACGGAAATAAATATCATATAGTTCCTGATCGAGTAAAATTGTAAGAGAAGTGGTTTGTTCGGGTTTCATTGTTTTGAAATCTATGTTTCTCGAATATATATAGGCTGAAAGAACGTCGAAAACACAATTATTGATGTTTACTGTATCATACACCCATGGATAATCTTTAACTTGTCGGCGTGTGATTACCTGTTTTTTTAACTGGTTGAACTCATATGCTTCGAACTGTGTGTATTTTCCTTCTTGAATCTGACGGCTGAAGTATAGGGGTTTCATGGTTTTTTTATCGATATGACATTTATAGGTGTCCCTAACCTTAAAGAACCAGTCCCAACCCGAATAAGTAGCGCCAAATCCTGTGATCAGGTACGTTGGTATCTTGTTATATTCTGAGTCTTTAATCGTGATTTTTATTTCTCCAACATCGGTCCAGACAAAAAACCAGTTATATGAAATTATATAAGTAAGTTCCTCACTTGCCTTGAAGGTTGTGTTATTAAAATTACACTGCTGCGAACTCAAGAATTGAGAAATGAAAAAAACAAGTAACAATAAAGCTAAGAAGCGATATTTCATTTGATATTTATGGACAAACACTAATTAACGATAAAATTAAACTTAATATCGAGGATCGATTCGTAGTATTCACCTCTTTCAATAATATCATCGTCACCTTCTTCGTAATACCAATTAATACTCAGGTTTTTTCCTTTTTTAGAAATATCGACAAGTGCCCTGAGAATATGAAGTAAAGCTTTAGATGAGCCACTATTAAAATATTCGAGTTCGATATCGCAAATGGTAACTTCATTGGGCTGTTGACAATAAAAGAAAATCCACTCATAAAGCTGATCATAAAACTTTGTAGCATCTTCGGGTATAGAACGACCACTAATCTTAAGCCGCCCGTCAGTACTGAAATATACTTCGGGTGTTTTTTTCGTGCTCTCAATTAGAAGATTATTCATCTATAAATAAAATTAAGCGCTCAATACTATAAAATTTAAAAATACGATATTTTGTATTGAAAACTAAAGCTTCAAATCAATAAAATAATGATATTAGTAAAAATTATTGTCGCAATATAACTAAAAGCAGGCAATTCCGGGGCAGAATAATATTAACATAAAAAGTATGGACAAATTAAAGGAGATATTCGAATCGTTAAATTTTGCCGCATATAAACATCGTTTTCAGAAAAGAAAAGGATTGAAGCCTATACCTTACATTAATCATCCGATTGGTGTTGCGAAACATTTAATTGAACATCTTCATGATCCATCGATTGATATACTTCAGGCTGCTATTTTGCACGATACACTTGAAGATACAAATACGACCTTTGAGGAACTAAAACAAAATTTTGGCCATATGGTAGCTGAAATAGTTAAAGAATTAACAGACGATATGTCGTTGCCTTATGCAAAAAGAAAGCAAGTGCAGGTTGAAAAGGCCAATTATTTATCATACGAAGCGGGGTGTATTAAAATAGCCGATAAACATTGTAATATTAACGATGTATTATATTCAAGGATAGGATGGATGCGACAGCGAAAAATTCAATACATTAAATGGGCGCAACAAGTTGTTGGGGAAATAAGTAATAAAAATCCTGAACTTGAAAAATCTTTCAACGAAATAGTAGCTCATGCAGGAGAAGTTCTGAATACTGATTTTTCGCGATAGGGCCTATTAATAATAATGGGTGCGGTTGCAATTTAATGTACCATGGCAAATCCGCAAACCACTTTTTAGCGGGAAGGGCTGTTTTTTTTGGACCTCGCACCACTGCTATTTTGGAAAGTTTAGTATATTTGGACAAATATGTCAAATTGAATACGTCAAAATGAAAACATTTGGAGAATATATCAGAAAATTGAGGGAAGAAAAGCAATTGCCTTTAAGAAAAGTTGCTGCGGCTCTTGATATTGACACTTCTGTTCTAAGTAAGATTGAGCGAAACGAAAGAAAACCAACTTCTGAAATGATTCCTGTCCTTGCTGAAACTCTTGATAAAACTGAGAAAGAAATCCAAGTTACCTATATAAAATTTTTGATTCTTAATGATTTGGGAGATTTAAAGTATTTAAAAGACGGATTAAATGAAACCCTCAAATTGATTAAGTAATTATTCCATGGCAGAAAATACAACACATATAGACCATTCCGATTTAACTTTTTTCACAAATGAAGAAGGTCAAAGTCTTTTAAGTCGCTTCAAAGCTACGCTTAAAGACACCCAATTATTTGATGTACTTGTAGGCTATTTCCGTACAAGTGGATTCTATCAGCTTTATGAGTCATTAGAACCAGTTGAGAAGATTCGAATATTAGTTGGGCTTAATGTTGACCGTGAAACTTATGATATTATGCAGTATCATGAGCAAATGGGGAAGCTTGATTTTGAATCGCATCAAGGAACTAAAAAACAATTTCAACAAAATTTAAAAACTGAAATTGAAACAAGCAATGAGAATGATAATCATCTTGAAATAGGAATTAAAAAATTCATCGAGTTTTTAAAGACCGAACTCGAAAATCAAGAACAGGATAAATCAACTGGCGGAAATGGGAAGAAGTTAGAAATCCGAGCTTATCCATCAAAAAACATTCATGCAAAGGTATATATTGGCAGATTTTACCCCGATGATAGAGATTATGGCTTTGTAATTACGGGTTCAAGTAATTTTTCTGAATCTGGTTTTATTGCCAATCGTGAATTTAATGTTGAATTGCGAAAGAAAATGGACGTTAAGTTTGCCGAAAATCAATTCAACACACTTTGGAAAGAATCGATTGATATTTCGGACGATTTCATTGATACCATTACAAAAAAGACTTGGCTAAATGATGAAATTACGCCTTATGAATTGTATTTAAAACTGATTTATGAATACCTTGAAGAAGATATAAACCTTGCAGATGAATTCGACCCATTTTTGCCTGATGGTTTTATGAAATTAAAATACCAAAGTCAGGCTGCAATTCAGGCAAAAAAAATATTGGAAACATACAACGGTGTATTTTTAGCCGATGTGGTAGGTTTGGGCAAAACCTTCATAACAGCTTTATTGCTTCAACAAGTTCAAGGACGTACTTTAATTGTTTGTCCACCAGTGCTAAAAGACTACTGGAAAGATTCTCTTTTCGATTTTGGAATTCGCAGTTTTGAAGTGGAATCATTAGGCAAACTGGAACACATTATAAAAAGAGGATTGGAACGATTCGATTATATTGTTGTTGATGAAGCACACCGTTTTAGAAACGAAAACACACAATCGTATGCTAATTTATTAGATATTTGTAGGGGTAAAAAGGTTATTTTGGTAACTGCAACACCGCTGAATAATACCGTTGATGATATTTTTGCTCAAATTAAACTTTTTCAGGCTCCTAAAAATTCGACTATTCCAGGCGTTCCAAATCTGGAGAAATTCTTTAACGGATTAAAAACCAAACTTAAAAAGGTTGAGAAAACCGACCCTGTTTATAAAACTCTCATTAAAGAAGTATCGAACGAGATAAAAAACAGCATACTTCGTTATGTGATGGTTCGCCGAACAAGAACCGATGTTGTAAAGTTCTTTAAGGGCGACATGGAAAAACAAGGGTTGGTATTCCCCGATGTTGATAATCCACAACAGATTATTTACAAATATGAAGGTAAACTCGAAACCGTTTTTAACGAAACCATCAAGTATTTGCAACTGTTCACTTACGCTCGTTATACTCCATTGCTTTATTATGTGGGAAATAAAGTATTAAGTGAATTTGAAAAGCAACAACAACGTAACGTTGGCGGCTTTATGAAGGGCATTCTGGTGAAAAGGCTCGAAAGTAGTTTCTTTGCGTTTCGCCAAAGTGTTGACCGTTTTATTGATTCCTACGACCGTTTTATTGATATGTACAATAATGGTACTGTTTACATTAGCAAAAAAGTAAACGTGTACGATTTGCTCGACAATGACGATATTGACAAACTGGAAAGCCTTGTGGACGAAGATAAAGCAAGCAAGTACGATTCAAAAGATTTCAGAAAAGTATTTGTTGAAAAACTGGAATTTGATTTACAAGTTCTAAAGGATATAAAAACGCTTTGGGCAAAAGTTGACCAAGACCCAAAATTAGAGCAATTCATTGCTGAATTGAAAACAAACAAGGCATTAAAGAAAAACAAACTGGTTGTTTTTACCGAATCGAAAGAAACTGGCGATTATTTATACAATGCACTTATCGATGAATTTCCAAATCAGGTAATGTTTTATTCGAGCATTGGCGGAAGGCATACTAATAAAACCCTGACATCAAATCATGCTATTTCGCGCGATATAATAAAAGACAATTTCGACCCAAATCGAAAAGAAAAATCGAATGATTTACGCATTCTAATAGCCACAGATGTATTGGCAGAAGGTATTAACTTGCACCGTTCAAACGTGATTATTAATTACGATTTACCTTGGAACCCAACAAGGGTTTTACAACGTGCAGGGCGTGTAAATCGTTTAGGTTCTCAATTCCCTTCGGTGCATATTTTTAATTTCTTCCCAACAAACCATTCCGATGAGCATTTGGGATTGGAGATAAACATTACCAATAAAATTCAGATGTTTCACGATATTTTGGGCGAAGATTCTAAATATTTAACAGACGGAGAGGAAATTGGAAGTCAGGAATTATTTAACACTTTGAACAACAAACAAGCCTATACTGGCGAAGGTGAAGAAGGCGATTCTGAATTAAAATATTTAGAGTTGATGCGTGATATAAGGGATAAAAATCCTGATTTCTTCAAAAAAATTAAAGAATTGCCCAAAAAAGCACGTTCGGGTTATGTTAAACCTAAACTTGAATCGAATCAACTATTTACTTTTTTTAGAATTGGCAAACTAAAGAAGTTTTACCAAAACAATAATAGTAATTCCACTGAGATAACTTTTTTCGATGCAGTGCATAACCTGGAATGTACACCACTTACCAAACGAGCTAAAATCCCAGAAGACTATTATCATTTATTGCAAACCAATAAAGCTCGTTTTGAGCTGGATTCAACCATTGGAAATGAACCTTCGGAAGCATCAGGCGGTCGCTCGAATGCAAAATATATCGAAAACAGGCTAAAAGACAAGGTGTTTAAGAATTGTAAAACCTTTACCGATACGGACGAAGAATTTATTGAAGGAGTAAAAAATATGTTGGCAAACGGAACCATTGCCAAACGCACCGCACAGGATATAAAGAAAGAACTTGAAAAAACAATAGACCCGATGGATGTGCTGCATATTTTGCGTAAACACATACGCTCGGTTGCCATTGAAACCATTGGTTCAAATAAATCTTTTCAACGCCGTGAAGTAATATTGTCGGGTTATCTTATTAAATAGTTATGGATAAAAGTACAGCTACTAACCTCATAGAATCTACATTCAATCAAGCATTTGATGAAACCCGCTTTGAACTGTTTGCCAAAAACTTTTTGAACGATGTTGAACCCAAAAGCAACAGTTACAGCGGTCAATACATTTGGGACGATTATAAAGAACATGTAAACACTTACAAGCGAATTGGCAAATACATTGACCCCGATGGTGAAGCCCTCGACATTCTGATTGTAGAAGTAAAAAGTGTTTTGAAACTTGAAAGGGCACGAACCGCTTTGCGGAATTTTGTAATTAAACACTTGGTGAAATTCGAGAAAGATTACGCCCTTGTTGCTTTCTATTCAAAACAAGACGAAGGTGCCGACTGGCGTTTCTCGTTCATTAAACTCGAACATCAAGCCTTTGTTGATGAAGAAAAAGGCAAGGTAAAAACTCGTAAAGAATTTACCCCTGCCAAACGTTACTCGTTTTTGGTAGGTAAATACGAAAAGGCATATACTGCAAAAAATCAGTTGTTGCCCTTATTGCAAAATGTAAGCAGCAACGCCACCATCGAAGAAATTGAAAGTGCATTTAGCATTGAAAAAGTTACCGATGAGTTTTTCAGTCAGTACAAAGATTTGTTTGGAAAGCTTTACGAACATTTCGAGAACGATACAGCTATTCAAAACGAGTTGGTAAAATCGAACATCGATACTTCTCGCTTTACCAAAAAGTTATTGGGGCAAATAGTTTTCTTGTATTTTTTGCAGAAAAAAGGCTGGCTGGGCGTACCTAAGGACAAAACATGGGGCAACGGCGAAAAACGCTTTATGCAACAATTGTTTGATACATCGAAAACCGAAAACAAAAACTTCTTTAAAGATTATTTGCAATACCTGTTTTACGAAGCATTGGCAAAAGAGCGCGACAATGTAAATTCGTACTATGCTAAATTCGATTGCCGTATTCCGTTCCTTAACGGAGGTTTGTTTGAGGCAGAATACGACTGGAAAAATGCCAATATTTCTATTCCAGAAACCATTTTCCGTAACGAAGAAAAAAACAAATCGGGCGATATTGGAACAGGAATTCTCGATGTTTTCGACCGATACAACTTTACCATAAAAGAGGACGAACCACTTGACAAGGAAGTAGCTGTTGACCCCGAAATGTTGGGTAAGGTTTTCGAGAATATGCTCGAAGTTACCGAACGCAAAAGTAAAGGGGCTTTTTATACCCCAAGGGAAATTGTGCATTACATGTGTCAGGAAAGCTTGATACATTACCTTGACAATTGTCTGAATCAGGATGGGCAGGATTTAAGGATTAACAGGATTGAAAAAGCGGATATTGAATTTTTTATTCGGAAAGGAAATTTATTGATTGAAAACGAGGTAAATGCTATAAAAAAGCACGTAAAAATTGAACGTGGAGAAATAAAGTCCTCTAAAACCGATTTTGAGCTGCCCGAAAGCATACGCCAATATGCCGACCTGATTGACAAAAAGTTAACCGACATTAAAATTTGCGACCCTGCTATTGGTTCGGGTGCTTTCCCTGTGGGTTTGTTGCACGAATTGGTAAATGCCAATTTGGTGATAAAACCCCATTTAAGCCAAAAATATTTAGCCGAAAAACTAAAAATCATTAAAGGCAAAAAGAATAGCGATGAATTGAGCGAAAGCCGTTACATATACCGCCTAAAACGCCACATTATACAGGAAAGCATTTACGGGGTGGACATTGATGCTTCGGCTATTGATATTGCCCGTCTGCGCTTGTGGCTCTCGCTGGTGGTTGACGAAGACGACTTTGAGCCCATTGAAACCTTGCCAAACCTCGATTACAAAATTGTTTGTGGCAACTCGCTAATTGGTTTGCCCGAAAGTGCAATGCGTAGTCTTGAGGTAGAAAAAGAACTGGAAGGGCTAAAAGAACAGTTTTACAACGAAACCAACGAACAAGAAAAGAAACAACTACGCACAAAAATTAATACCAAAATTCGTGAGCTGTTAGATTCTGCCGAGCAATTTGCAGGCTATAAAATTGATTTCGATTTTAAACTATTCTTCTCAGAAGTGTGGCACGAAAAGGGAGGCTTTGATGTGGTTATTGGAAATCCGCCGTATGTAAGTATTTCAAAAGTTGACTATAAAGATGTTTTAAAGAAAATCAACTATGAAACCTATGCAACTACTGGCGATTTATATGTTCTTTTTTATGAAAATGGATACAAATTTTTAAAGCCAAAGGGAAATGTGAATCTTATCACTTCTAACAAATGGATAAACGCATCCTATGGAACAAAGACAAGAAACTTCTTTGCCAAAAAAACCAATCCAAAATTATTGATTGACTTTGCAAAAGTTCGAATTTTTCCCAATGCTACTGTATTTGTCAATATTTTGATGCTTGAAAGAAGTACTTCTGATGGAAAAGTTGAAGCGGTTGCAATTGAAGGAAATCATTTACCGACAATACCACTTCAGAATTATTTCTTCGATAAGAAAGTAACATTTTCAATAAGAGGAGAAGAAGTATGGAAAATTGGTTCATCGAAAAAACTATTGATAAATAAGAGTATTGAAGAAAAGGGTCTCAGGTTAAAGGATTGGACTGGATTAGAATTTTTTAGAGGAATTACATCAGGCTTTAATGAAGCTTTTCATATTGACGAAATAACAGCCCAACAATTAATCTCTCAAAACAAGAAAAATGAAAATGTTATAAAGCCATTATTGCGAGGCAAGGACATTAAGAGATGGATTTTTGAATACAATAACTTACACATTATTAACGCACATAATGGTGTTAGGGAGAGAGGAATTGAACGAATAGACGTTGAAAAGGAATTTCCTGATATTTATAATCACCTATTAGAATATTATGATGAAAAGAGCCCCAAAGCAATTCTTAAAAGTGATGGAACCTATCAGACCTTAAAAGACAGGGCTGACCAAGGAGACCACTGGTCAAATCTAAGGAATTGTGCGTTTGTCGAAGAATTTGAGAAACCGAAAATTATTTGGATAGAGATTTCAGACAGAGCAAATTATGCTTATGATGAAAAAGGGCATTACCTGACAAATTCAGCTTATTTTATTTCTGGTAAGAATTTAAAATATTTGGTTGCAATATTAAATTCTTCTGTTTCTGATTATTATTTCTTTCAAATCACCGCTAAAATTGCAGGTGGCAGAAAAAGATATACCAAGCAATATGTTGAGCAAATTCCTATTCCGCTAATAAACAAACAAGAACAAATTCCTTATGAAAAACTTGTGGACTTTGTGATTTTAGCAAAATCAAAGGCTGATGATATTGTATTCAGATTTTTCGAATCACTTCTTGACGGCATTGTCTTCGAACTCTACTTCCCGACCGAACTCAAATCCGCCAACAAAGAAATCCTCAAATATCTTGGAGATTTGAAGCCCATAACCGATAGTATGAGCGATGAAGAAAAATTGGCTGTAATACAAAGCGAGTTTGAACGTTTGTACGACCCCAACCACCCAGTACGTAATAATTTGGAAACATTGGATAGTATTGAGGAGGTTAGGATAATTAAGGAGGCGTTGAAATGAGTGATGAGTTATGAATTATGAGTGAAAAGTTATGAATTATGAGTGAAAAGAGGTCGATATTGAAGGATAAGTCGTTTGAGTTTGCACTGACAGTAGTTCAGCTTTATAAGGCTTTGGCTGAAACGAAACGGGAGTATGTATTAAGTAAACAGTTGTTGCGGGCGGGAACTTCGGTAGGGGCAAATATCCGCGAAGCCCAAAATGCCGAAAGCAGGGCTGATTTTGTACACAAACTTTCAATAGCCCAAAAAGAATGTGATGAATCACTTTACTGGCTCGAACTTTTACACAAATCTGATTATCTTGATGAAGCTGAATTCAAAGAGTTCCATTCAAAAGCTAATGAATTGCTGAAAATGCTCCGTTCAGCAATATTAACAACCAAACAAAAAAACCCATAACTCATAACTCATAAATTATAACTGAAAAAAAGTGGAACGTCAAAATACAGAATACAAATCAAGTTGGCACAACGACTATCTGAAATGGATATGTGGTTTTGCAAATGCCAACGGCGGCACTATTTACATTGGCAAAAATGATGATGGCAATGTTGTAGGTTTAGCCGATGCCCGGGAACTGTTGGAAACATTACCCAATAAAATAAGGGATACACTCGGCATTGTTTGCGATGTAAACTTGCAAACTGAGCATGGTTTGAATTTTATTGAAATCATCACCAAACCCTATTCTGTGCCTGTTTCATTACGTGGAAGGTATTATTATCGTTCAGGAAGCGTTAAAATGGAATTAACCGGAAACGAACTGAACGAGTTCCTGCTTAAAAAAGCAGGTAAAACCTGGGATGATATAATTGAGGAAGGTGTTTCACTTGCAGATATTGATGAGCAGAGTGTTCATCAGTTTTTAAAAGATGGCGACTTAAGTGGCAGAATGCCTGATGTAAGTGGTTTATCCGTACTGGAAATTTTAGATAAATTAAGGGTTGTAAAAGATGGTAAGTTCAAAAGAGCGGCCATCATTCTGTTTGGGAAAGACCCTAACCGGTTTTATCCAAATGTACAAGTCAAAATAGGCAGGTTTACAGGCAAAGATGAGGATTTGAAATTTCAGGAAATTGAAGAAGGCAATTTGGTACAATTGTTAGAAAATGTTCCGAAACAACTCAACCGTAACTTTTTGACCAGGTTGATTGACTTTAAAGGACTGCAAAGAATTGAAAAAGGAGAATATCCGGTGGCAGCCATCCGGGAGATGCTCCTGAATGCACTGGTTCATAAAAATTATATGGGCAGTACAATTCAGCTTCGGGTATATGATAATAAAATAACCATTTGGAATGAAGGGAATCTACCGGAAGGATTGAGCTACGAGGCATTGAAAAGAACGCACAGCTCCCTGCCACGAAACCCAATTCTTGCCGATGTTTGCTTTAAAGCAGGATACATTGATACCTGGGGAAGAGGCACATTAAAGATATTCAATTCATGCAGGGAAGCAGAATTGCCTGAACCTGAAATTCAACCATTTGATGGAGGTGTTTTGGTAACGATTTATAAAGATTTTTTGAATGTTGAGCAATTAAAGAAGTTGGGATTAAATGACAGGCAAATTAAGGCTGTACAATTCGTTAAAGAGAATAATTCTATTTCAAATTCCGACTATCAGAAGTTGAATGAAATAGGTAAAACAACAGCAACAGAAGAATTAACTCATTTGGTTGAATTAAAAATATTTTTACCACCCGCAGCAAAAGGTAGAGGTGCAAAATATAGACTTCTTTAATTGGCCATTAATTGGCCAGATTGGCCGATAATTGGTTGCTAATTGGCCGAATAAAAAAAAGCGTGATAGCAGGTTTAAATAAATTTCATCAGTTTCATTATGCCAAACGATTAAATTTTGTTTAAATTGAACCCATACTGTTGGCCGGAGCTATAATGATTTGAACCTTTATTGCCCCGAGTCTTATACAATAGTCGGCTATAAACCTTAAATCTTAATTCTGGCAAAGGGTGTATCGGAATGCTTTGCAAAATCTTTCTTCAGGTATTTATAATAACCTGTTAAGCCTATCATAGCAGCGTTATCAGTCGAATATTTAAATTCCGGAATAAAAACATTCCATTTCAGTCTTTTTCCTGTTTCAATTAAATTATTTCTTAACCCCGAATTAGCCGAAACCCCGCCCGCAATACCAATATTCATTATGCCAGTTTGCTTCGATGCAATAATCAGTTTTTCGAGAAGTATATCGATAATGGTTTGCTGTAGCGATGCACAGATATCAAATTTGTTTTTTTCTATAAAATCAGGGTCTTCTTTAATCTTGTCGCGAAGAAAGTAAAGGAAAGAAGTTTTTAATCCGCTGAAACTATAATCCAATTTGGGAATATTAGGCTTGCTGAATTGAAAAGCTTTAGAATTACCATCTTTGGCATAGTTATCGATTAATGGACCACCAGGGTATGGCAGTCCCATAACTTTAGCACATTTATCGAATGCTTCGCCTGCAGCATCGTCTATAGTACGGCCAATTATTTTCGATTCAAGATGGTTGCTGATTATCATTATCTGGGAATGTCCGCCCGATACTAAAAGACACAGAAATGGAAAAGGAGGACTTGGTTGCATGTCATTTTGCTGACGCAGGAATAATGAAATTATATGTGCATGCAGGTGGTTGACATCAATTAAAGGAATATTTCTTGCCAATGAAAATCCTTTTGCAAATGATGTTCCAACAAGTAATGCGCCCATAAGTCCTGGCCCTCTGGTAAAAGCTACTGCGCTAATGTCTTCTTTATTAATATTTGCAGACTTTATGGCGCTTTCGACAACCGGAATTATGTTTTGCTGATGCGCCCTCGAAGCAAGTTCCGGAACAACCCCTCCATATTCTTTGTGGATATCCTGGTTAGCAACTTTATTTGAAACAACAAAACCATTTCGTATAATTGCGGCTGAAGTATCGTCGCACGAAGATTCGATACCCAGTATAATAATATCCATTAGGCCTGAGTTATTATTTTGGTATACATATTGTGTGCATAATTAAGAATGTACAAAGTTATTAAAAAAATAGTAAAGTCATTTTGGTACCTCATATTGATGGTGCTTTTATTGCCAATTGCCCTATGGGTTGTTATGTTATTGCCAGGAGTTCAGAAAACCATTATGGACAGAGCGGTTGAATGGTTTAAAAACGAAACTGGCAGCGAGATAAGTTTTTCAAAAGCTGCATTCACAGGCGTTAGTAGTATCAGTATTGACGATCTATTAATCATACATCCTAATGGCGACACAATTATATATTCAAAAGAAGCTTCATTTGCAGCAGCTGCACTATATCAGTTAATTTTTACCAATAATCCAAACTTGGCAGCTATCAGAAAATTAGAGTTCGACAGGTCAGTATTTAATCTGGCTATTGATTCCGTTGGAGATATTAACATACAATTTTTTATCGATTACCTCGAAAGCAAAATTGATACAACAGATACTACACCTCCATCGGGGAAGCCATTTAAGATAAAAAGCATTCAGATTACCAATAGTGTTTTTACCCTGAAAGACCCTCGGGGTGAAAAAAAAGAGCGAGGTATTGATTTTACAAACCTTCGGTGCAACGATCTGAATATCGATGTTAAAAATCTTACTATCAGGCGCGACACTGTGCATATGATTATTAAAAAGATGGCTTTAAAGGAAAAGGGAGGTTTTGAGGTTGAAAATATGTCGGCAATATTTGATTTATGCAAGCATCATTTATTTTTTGATGATGTAAAGATTAAAACCCCGCATTCAAATGTCAATTCGCAGAAAGTTCATATGTCGTTCAATAAATTCAAAAATTTTCAGGTTAAAACTTTATATCAGAAGGTTATTTTCGGGCTCGATTTTTACGATACCAAGGTGAATCTTAGCGATGTTGGTCATTTTGTTGACTTTTTCTATGGTACTGATCAAGAAATGGAGTTTGCAGGTAAATTTCAAGGGCCAATTTCAAAATTCAAGGGTACCAACTTTATGTTAGGTTGGGGTGAAGCATCGGTTATACGAGGGAAATGTGATGTCGATGGGTTACCTAAAATATGGGAAACCTTTTTTGTTGTTAAGTTTGATGAATTCGTAACCAATACTAATGATATTTTATCTTTTCAACTGCTAAAAGATTATAAAATAAATGTCCCGAATAATCTCGAAGCATTTTCGTATGTTAGTTATAGGGGTAATTTCACTGGCTTTTTGAATGATTTTGTTTCAAAAGGCCATATTGAAACCAATTTAGGAGAATTATACACCGATATAATGATTGTTCCTGATAGTATGCAACAGGTTGGTTTCGATGGAAAAGTTAAGTGTAAAGATTTCCAGTTGGGATGTGCCTTGGGATATGAATCAACTGTTGAAAGTCTTACTGGTGAAGCCAGGGTGAAAGGATACTATTCGCCAAAAAATAAAATTAATGCCGATGTTAATGCTAATTTAAGCCAGTTAACTTATAATAAATATAATTATCAGAATATTAATGTTGAAGGGAAAATCCAGAATAAAAAAATTAATGGCAAATTGAACATTAACGATCCAAATTTGGTGATGGAAGCCGAAGGGATGACCGATCTGGGAATAGATATCCCTATTTATAAACTAAAGGCTAATGTTATTGATGCAAATTTGAATGCGCTTAATATTTCAAAAACTGATTCAACATTTCATGCTTCATTTCTTACAGAATCAGAGATACATGGTAAGTCAATTGACGAATTGAATGGTGAAATACGATTGATAAATTCATTATTTACAAAATCAGATCGACAAATTCAGCTTTACGACTTTAAAATCAATATTATTAATGCATTAGATCAAAATAGTCTAATGCTTAGGTCGGATATCCTTGATGCCGAGATTTCCGGAAAATATAAGCTTAGTAAGCTTAAAGATAATTTCATGAATTTTTTATCTGATTATATTCCTAAACTAATAGTAAATATAAATGACTCAATTATAGATGAAAACACATATACTAAACTAAAAATTAATGCAAAGTTGAAAAGGGCGCAGTCGTTTATCGGGTTCTTTTTTCCTGATTATTATGTTGCTGACAATACAATAATTGAAGGGAGTTACCATTCTGAAGGTAAAGATCGGTTAAACATTAACTTAAGCACCCCTGTTTTTAAATATAAGCAAAATGAAGTTAACGGACTTGTTGTGAATATTACATCGAACGATACCGTTATATTTACAAATATTGGAAGCCGTGAATTAAACTTCAACAATAGGGTTCGATTTGAGAACCTGACAATTATTACTGAGACACGAAATAATAATGTTAATTTTACATCTCGATGGATTAATTGGGATACGGCAATTTATAAAGGTACAATTTCTGGTAATTTATTATTTGCAGGCACCCAAAACGATAAAAAATATAAGCTATCGTTAAACCCTTCGGAAGTAATTATCCATGATTCGCTATGGAAACTAAGCAGATGTAATATTATGATTGATTCAGGCAAAGTGAGCCTTGATAAACTTACTATTCAAAGCCGGGATGAAATATTACTGGCCAAAGGGATACTTTCTGATTCTCCAGGCGACAGCATGATCTTTAAAGCTAATAATTTTAATCTGGCCTACATTAACTTCTTTACTAAAAGGCAAGGAGTGGAGATAAAGGGAAAACTGAACGGCGATTGTTATTTGCTTGGAATTAAAAATCCGTTGTTTTTTACTGATCTTTCAGTTCCCGAATTAACTGTTAATGGAGAAGAATTGGGTTTGTGTTCTCTGCGGAGTGAATGGAACAATGTAAAGCAATCGCTGAATGTTGATGCCAAGGCCCAACGAGGGAAATTGACAGTATTAAACTTTCAGGGTGATTATTTCCCGGCTCGACAGGGGAAGATGGATTTTCGA
>Ga0105103_10000804_pt1 | contig 17679 bp, 16 predicted proteins | sample PPLLaktember2015_2_FD_79107 | JGI IMG/M metagenome (GOLD analysis project Ga0105103, IMG submission 79107) | Freshwater sediment microbial communities from Prairie Pothole Lake near Jamestown, North Dakota, USA - PPLs Lake P7 Core (6) Depth... | ecosystem: Environmental > Aquatic > Freshwater >...
CGACGCCGACGCCGCGCCAGCGCCGCGGTCCACCCGTGAAGGATTGCCACCGAGCTATCGGATGCGCGCCGAGCCTCATTATGTGGAGACACTGGCGCGCCCACGCGTCGAGGCCACCGTCATCGAACGCGCTGACGCGCGCACGGGCGCCGCTGCCGACGCCCGCGTGACGGGCGGTGCGTCCGAGCGCGCGCTCGCGCCGGTGACCGCGGCGCTCGCAGAGGCCGTGGACGCCATCTGCGGCGCCCTGGCGGGGCTGCCGATGGGCGGACGTCCGCTGGCCGAGCGCATGGCCGTGGAACTGGCCAGGGCCGAGGCGGTGCGCGCCCGCTGGCTGGCGCAGTCGGTGGCGGTGCTGCAGAGCGATCCGCTTCCCGCGCTCGATCAGGTGGATCTTGGCGTCGTGCTGTCGCACGTGGCCAGGCTGCTCGAACCCGAGCATCGGATCACCGGTGCGGCGCCAACCGTCGAGATCCCGGACGCGCCCAGCATGGTCTTTGGCGACGCTGCGCTCCTGACGGTGGCGATCGGCGGGATGTTGCACGCGATGCGGGCCATGATCGAGCCGCGCGCGGACGCGGTCCGGCTGATCGCCAGGGTGGCGCCGCGGCCCGACAGCTCGTCGTGCGCGCTCGAGGTGGTGCAGACGGCGGTGCGGCTGCCGTTGGCGACGCAGGCGCGGTTCTTCGAGGGAGACTGGGCCGAGCATCCGGCCGGCCGGAGCGGAGCCGTGCTGCTGGCGGCGGCCAGGCGCATCGCGCTGGTGCAGGGCGGCGGCCTCGAGCTGAAGGCGCTGGACGGTGGCGGATGCCGTCTGCTGCTGTCGGTGCCCGCGGCAGGATAGTCGCGCGGCGAACACGCGGGGCGCCGGCACCGTCTGAACAGGAGAGGACGCGGATGGAACGGCTGTTCTGGATCTGCCTGGCGGGCGCGGCCGGCACCGGCATGCGATATCTGGTGACGGTCTGGACGGCACAGCGCCTGGGCACGGCGTTTCCGTTCGGCACCCTCGTCGTGAACCTGGCCGGCTGCTTCCTGATCGCCCTGATCATGCACACCGCCTTCGCCCTGTCGTGGTCGCCGACCGTGCGCAGCGCGCTCACCGTCGGTTTCCTCGGCGGCCTGACCACTTACTCGAGCTTCAACTACGAGACCTCCAGCCTGTTGCAGGCAGGCGCCATGGGGCCGGCGGCGTGGAACGCCCTGGCGACCATCGTCGGCGGGTTCCTGGCAGGGTGGCTGGGGCTCATCGTGTCGCGGCAGATCTTTGGACACTAGGACAACGGGACGGAGGAGTCGATGGCCGAGGTGACTGTTTACCGGGAACCAGACCCGTCGCTGATCACGGTGACGCAGGTCACCTATGCGCTGCATGCCCTCGGCCTGGCCATTGGCGCCTTTGGCGCGTCCACGATCGTGGGGTCGTTCGTGTTCGGGTGGCCGTCGATCATCGCGGTGATCATCAACTACGTGAAGCGCGGCGACGCGCGCGGTACGTGGCTCGAGTCGCATTTCACCTGGCAGATTCGCACCTTCTGGTTTGCGATGCTGTGGGCCTGCATCATCGGCGTGGCCGGCTTCCTGCTCGCCATCGTGCTGGTCGGTTTCGCCATCTGGATCGTCGGGCTGTTCATCCTCGGCGTCTGGGCCGTCTACCGCATCGTCAGCGGATGGTTGCGGCTGCAGAGCCGTCAGCCGATGGTCTAGATGCACCAGTGGCGGCCTGCGTTGGTGGCGCCGTCGCTTCCCGGTCGTTGACAGCCCAGCGCTGGGCAAGCACAATCGCGGCGCGGGGGAGTCCATGAGAAGAAGCGTCTGGGTGGCGGGAGTGCTCGCATGGTGTCTGGCGGCGACGCCGTCCGCCGCGCAGGTCGCCGGCGTGGTGACGCCGCGGACGTTCACGTTCGCCGAGGCCCCCAACGAGATGGTGCTCGAGAACGGCCAGAAACTGGGGCCGATCACCGTCGTCTACGAAACCTACGGACGCCTGGCGGCGGATGGCCGCAATGGCGTGCTGATCCTCCATGGGATGGGCGGAACCGCCCACGCCGCCGGTCGATACACGAACGATCCCCAGGAACGGCCGGGCTGGTGGGACGGCCTGATCGGCCCCGGTAAGCCTTTCGATACCGACCGCTTCTATGTGGTCAGCCCGCAGGCCCTTGCGGGTGGTCATCGGGACCGGAAGCCGGGGACTGGCACGACCGGGCCTCATTCCATCGACCCGAAGACGGGAACGCCCTACGGGATGCGCTTTCCGACGATCTCCATTCGCGACATGGTTCGCGTCCATATGGAACTGCTGAAGCACCTCGGCGTGACGCACCTCGTGGTCGTGTCAGGGGTGTCGATGGGCGGCTACCAGGCGTTGGAGCTCATCACCACGTTCCCCGACTTCGCTGACGGCGCCATCCCGGTCGTCGCGCGGGGGCGATCGCCGGCGCAGCACAGCCTCGATCACTTCATCCGCCGCATGTCGATCATGAACGACCCGGACTGGCAGGATGGGAACTACTACGGCACCGGCAAGTACCCGACCCGCGGCCAGGCCCTGGCCGGCATGGCGTCGTCGCGCAGCTACAACAACGCGCCCTCCTTCAATGACGACAAGCAGGCCGACGTTCCCGGCGCCTCGCCGTACGACAAGGTCACGAACAACTTCGCGTTCGAGGGCGAGCTGTGGGCCAGCGCCCTTCAGAGCGTCGAGCGGAACATCGATGCCAACGATTACCTGTATCAGTCACGCGCGCTGGCCAACCAGAATCTGGGCTGGAAGCGGGGCGACTACGCGCGGGGCTATCGTGCCAACCTCGCCGACGCGCTGAAGCTGACCAGCGCGGCGGTGCTGATGATGCCGTCGAAGACCGACGATTCGGTCCGCCCATCCTACGGTCAGGAGATCGTCGACATCATGCGGACGCTCGGCAAGCGCGCCGAGCTGCACGTCATCGACTCGGAGCGTGGCCACAGCGGCTCGTCGGAGTTCTCGCAGATGATCCCGCCGATGCGGCGGTTCATCGACAGCCTGCCCGGGGGGGCCGCGGCCCGCCGGCCGTCCGGGCAGCCGTGAGAACCGTCCGTCTGCTGCTGGCAGCGCTCATCCTGGCCTCGTCCTCGAGTGCGGCCGCGGAGCCGCTCCAGCACCTGCGGCTCATCGCGCCGGCCGCGCCGGGCGGGGGATGGGATCAGACCGCTCGCGCGATGCAGGCCGTTCTGCAGGCCGCCGGCATCGTGCACACGTCCTCGGTCGAGAACATCCCTGGCGCCGCGGGAACCATCGGGCTGGCCCGCTTCAGCAGCGGGGAGCGTGGCAACGGCGATGTGGTCATGCTCTCCGGGCTCATCATGCTGGGCGCCGTCGTCACGCACCAGTCGCCTGTCACGCTGCGCGAGGTGACGCCGCTTGCGCGGCTCACCGGCGAGTTCGAGGTCATCGTCGTTCCCAGCGCGTCGCCGTTCAGGTCGCTGGCCGATCTCGTGACGGCGTTCCGGGCCAACCCCGAATCGATCTCGTGGGGCGGCGGCTCGGCCGGGGGCACGGATCAGATTCTGGCGGGGCTCTTCGCCGATGCCGTGGGGGTGGCGCCGAGTCGCGTGAACTACATCGCCTACTCCGGCGGCGGCGAATCGCTATCGGCGATTCTCGGCGGACAGGTCTCCGTCGGCATCAACGGCCTCGCCGAGCTGGCGCCGCAAATCGACGCGGGCACGGTGCGGGCGCTGGCCGTGTCGAGCGGCATCCGCCTGCCCGGCCTGGACGTGCCCACGCTCCGCGAACAGGGCGTGGACGTCGAGATCGAGAACTGGCGCTCCGTGGTCGCCCCGCCCGGGGTGAGCGCGGCGGAGCGCGAACGGCTCGAGCAGATCATCGCGGCGATGGTGGCATCGTCACAGTGGCGCGAGACGATGGCGAAGTACCGCTGGAGCGATCGCTACCTGGCGGGCCCGGCGTTCGCCCGCTTCATGGCCACCGAGGAGGCCCGCGTGCAGGGGATCCTGGCCAGGCTGGGCAGCGGCGAGACAGCCTCGTCGTCGGGGCCCGTGGGCCGCTATCCGCTGTTCGTGCTCGTCGGGGTGGTCGTGAGCGCGGCGTTCTCGGCAGGCGGCATGATCAGGTCGCGCGCGCGCGCGGCACGGATGGGTGCCGCCGAACACGGCGCCGGCGCGGGATGGCGCGGCGCGGCGCTGGTGGCCACCGCCGCGGGTGTCGATCTGCTGCTGCTCGACCGCGCGGGTTTCGTGATCGCCTCGACGGCCTTGTTCTGGGTGACCGCGCGGGCGTTCGACGATGCGCACCCGGTGCGTGACGCGGTGTGCGCCGCGGCGATGTCGGTGGGCGCCTACGTCGTGTTCGCGCGGCTGCTGCAGCTGTCCCTCCCGGCCGGCGTGCTCGCCGGGTGGCTGTAGCGGGCGAGAGGAGCACGCGACGCCGATGCCGGAGACACTGTCGCTGCTCGCCGAAGGCTTTGCGAGCGCACTGACGTGGCCGCACCTCGCGTGGGCGCTCGCGGGGGTGACGCTGGGCACGGCCGTGGGCGTGCTCCCAGGCATCGGCCCGGCCCTGACCGTGGCCCTGCTCCTGCCGGTCACGTTCAGCCTCGACCCCGTGAGCGCGTTCATCATGTTCGGTGGCATCTACTACGGCGCGATGTACGGCGGCTCGACCACGAGCATCCTGATCAACTCGCCCGGGGAGACCGCCTCCATTGTCACCGCCATCGACGGCCACATGATGGCGCGCCAGGGCCGGGCGTCGGCCGCGCTGACGACGGCCGCGATCGGATCGTTCGTGGCGGGCACGGTGGCCACGGTGGCGCTGACGTTCACCGCGCCCGTGCTGGCCTCGGTGGCGCTCCGCTTCGGGCCGGCGGAGTATTTCGCGCTGACCATGGTGGCCTTCACGACCGTGTCGGTGCTGCTGGGGGCCTCGGTGGCGCGCGGCGTGTTCAGCCTGTTCCTCGGCCTTGCGCTCGGGCTCGTCGGCATCGACCAGCTCACTGGCAATGCACGCTTCTCCTTCGGCATCCCGCAGCTGCTGGATGGCATCGACGTGATGATCCTGGTCATCGGCCTGTTCGCGGTGGGGGAGACGCTCTACCAGGCCTGGCGACAGGGGCGGGACGAGGAGCACGTGATCGCGCTGCACGACTTCACCGGCATGAGCCGGCAGGACTGGCGACGCTCGTGGAAGCCGTGGCTGCGCGGCACCGCCATCGGCTTTCCGCTCGGCGTGCTGCCCTGTGGCGGCTCCGTCATTCCGACGATGGTGTCGTACATGGTGGAGCGCCGGTTGAGCGCCCGGCCGGAAGAGTTCGGACACGGGGCGATCGAGGGGGTGGCCGGACCCGAGGCCGCCAACAACGCCGCCGCCGCGGGCGTGCTGGTGCCGCTGCTGACGCTCGGCCTGCCGTCCTCGGCGACGGCCGCCGTGCTGCTGACGGCATTCCAGCAGTACGGGCTGCAGCCCGGGCCGCTCCTGTTTTCCACCCGGCCCGATCTCGTGTGGACGCTGATTGCCAGCCTGTACATCGGCAACGCGATGCTGCTCGTGCTGAACCTGCCCCTCGCCCCGCTATGGGCGCGGGTGATGCTCGTGCCGCGCGCGCTGCTGTTTGGCAGCATCCTGGTGCTCGCGTCCGTGGGGGCCTACAGCCTGAACCGGTCGTTGCTGGACGTGGCGCTGCTCTACGTGGTCGGCGGGATCGGATGCGGCATGCGCATCCTCGACATCCCGCTGGTTCCGGCGGTGCTCGGCCTCATTCTCGGCCCGCTGGCCGAGCAGCAGTTTCGCCGTGCGCTGGCGATCAGCCAGGGCGACTACTCGGTGTTCGTCACCCGGCCGATCGCCGCCTCGCTGCTGCTGTGCGCTGCGCTCGTGCTGGTTGCGCCGTTGGTGTTTCGCCGCGGGCAGGGGGCCGCCGCGTCATGAGCGAGCGGCCGTACGACGTCGTGGTCCTTGGCGGCGGCAATGCAGGCCTCTGCGCCGCGCTCGCGTCGCGTGCGTCGGGCGCGCGCGTGATCGTGCTCGAATGCGCGCCACGGCACTTTCGCGGGGGCAACAGCCGCCACACGCGGAATCTGCGCGTCGCGCATGGCGGGCCAACCGCCGTGCTGACCGGCGTCTACTCGGAAGACGAGTTCTGGTCCGACCTCCTGCGGGTGAGCGGCAGCACGGACGAGGCCCTGGCGCGCCTGATGATCGGCCGTTCCGTCGGCTGCCCCGACTGGATGCGCGGCCATGGCGTGCGGTTCCAGTCGTCGCTGCGGGGCACGCTGCACCTGGGCCGCACCAACGCGTTCTTCCTGGGCGGGGGCAAGGCGTTGATGAACAGCTACTACGCGGCCGCCGACCGCCTGGGCATCGACGTGCTCTACGACGCCCAGGTCGAGGAACTGGATCTGGCGGCCGGCCGGTTCACGGCCGCCGTGGCGAGAACGCCGCAGGGCACGCGGGTGGTGCCGGGCCGGGCGGTGGTCCTGGCTTCCGGCGGCTCGAATCGAACATCGCGTGGCTGCGCGAGGCGTGGGGGCCGGCTGCCGACAACTTCATCATCCGCGGCACGCCCTACAACACCGGTCGCGTGCTCCGACTGCTGCTGGATGCGGGTGCGCAGTCGGTGGGCGATCCCAAGGCCTGCCATGCCGTCGCCGTGGATGCCCGCGCGCCGCGCTTCGACGGCGGCATCGTCACCAGGCTCGACTCGGTGCCGCTCGGCATCGTCGTCAACGCGCGTGGCGAGCGGTTCTATGACGAGGGCGAGGACTTCTGGCCCAAGCGCTATGCCATCTGGGGATCGTTGATTGCCGCTCAGCCCGATCAGATCGCCTATTCGATCATCGACAGCAAGGTGGTCGGCTGCTTCATGCCCTCGGTGTTCCCGCCGCTCGTGGGTGGGTCCATCGGTGAGCTGGCGGCGACCATCGGCGTGCCGGCGGCTGCTCTCGAGGCCACGGTCGGCGCGTTCAACCGCGCGGTGCGGCCGGGCACGTTCGATCACGCCGCGCTCGACGGCTGCCGGACCGACGGCGTGGATCCACCGAAGACACACTGGGCACAGGTCATCGACACGCCGCCCTATCGGGCCTACCCGTTGCGCCCCGGGATCACGTTCACGTATCTCGGGCTCAAGGTGGATGCCCAGGCGCGCGTGACGATGGACGCGGGAGGGCCGGCGGCGAACATCTATGCGGCGGGGGAGATCATGGCCGGCAACATCCTGCGCCGCGGATACGTCGCCGGCGCCGGCATGACCATCGGCACGGTGTTCGGACGCATCGCGGGAGAGGAGGCCGCGCGCCATGCCGACGACTGAGCCTCTGCGGCGCGGCGAGCACGTGATGACCGTGTGCAACAGTTGCCGCTACTGCGAGCAGTACTGCCCGGTCTTCCCGGCCATGGAGCGGCGCCTCACGTTCAGCGACGGCGACCTGGCCTACCTCGCGAACCTGTGTCACAACTGCGGCGAGTGCCTCTACGCCTGTCAATACGCGCCGCCGCACGAGTTCGCCATCGACGTGCCACGCACGCTGGCCAAGGTGCGGCTGCACTCGTACGAGGTGTACTGCTGGCCGAAGCCGCTGGCGCGGGCGTTCAGGCGGCAGGGCCGCCTGACGGCGAGCGCACTGGCGCTGGGGTTCATGGCCGTCTTGTTTGCCGCCACCGCGCTGTTCAACCCCGGGGCCATCCGTCCGGGACCGACGGATGCGGAGTTCTACGCGGTCGTGCCGCACCGTGTGATGGTGGGCCTGTTTGGCGCGGTGGGCGCCTTCGTGCTGATTGCGCTCGCGATCTCCGTGCGGCGATTCTGGCGCCATGTCGCGGTCGGCGAGGCGACGCCGGTCACCGCTCGCGCGCTGCGAAGGGCCCTGCGAGACGGCCTCACGCTGCGCCACCTGCACGCGAGCGGCCCGGATTGCGTGTCGGCCGAGGAGGTCCGCACGCCGTGGAGGCGCTGGTGGCATCACGCGACGCTCGGCGGCTTCCTGCTCTGCTTCGCCTCGACATCGGTGGCGGCGGTGTACCACATCGTCTTCGGGTGGGAGGCGCCGTACGCCTACACCAGCGTGCCGGTGTTGCTGGGCACGGCCGGCGGGCTGGGGCTGGTGGCAGGCCCGATGGGGCAGTGGTACCAGCGTCGCCATCGCGATCCCGCGCTCGCCGACCCCGGGCAGGCCGGCCTGGACGACGCGCTGCTGCTCCTGCTGTGGCTGACCAGCGTCACGGGCCTGCTGCTCCTGGGGCTCCGCACGCGCGTGGTGATGGGCCCCCTGCTGCTGGTTCACCTGGGCATCGTGCTCGCGCTGTTCGTGACGCTGCCGTATGGCAAGTTCGTGCACGGGTTCTACCGCACCGCGGCACTGGTCAAGGACGCCGTCGAAGAGGAGCAGGAGACCGCCCGGAACGCCTGACGGTTCCGGGCGCGTTCGACGCCGCAGTACCTGCCGGCGGCATCGTGCGCCTGCTCGAGTGCCGTCTCAAGGCCGGCTTGCCGCTCACCGCCATGAACCTCACCGTCCTGGTGGTGCTGCGTCCGGAGATGTGCCGCTCAGGGCCGTGGTCGGCCGAGAGCCGTCACGCGCGCCGCGAGGGAACTGTCTGAGGCAAGGCCCCGGTCAGCAGTGACTGGCCACTCCGCTTGTCCTCGTACATCAGCGCGTCGGCCTCCCGGACGAGGTCCTCGAGCGTCTTGACGCCGTCCGGATCGACGTGGGCCATGCCGACGCTGAGCACCAGCTGGTAGGGCAGGCCGGAGCCCGCGTTGTACTTGTCGAGGTGCCACTTCAGCCGGGTCATGATGGTCTCCGCGTCGGCCGCTGAGACGGCCGCCAGAACCACGAATTCGTCCCCCCCGATGCGCGCCAGGACGTCGGCGGCACGGAACGTGTTCTTCAGCACGTCCGCCGTCGCCATGATCAAGGCCGTACCGGCATGGTGTCCGAAGGAGTCGTTGACACCTTTGAGCCCGTCGATATCGACGTAGGTGACGGCGGCGGCCTTCTGGTGACGATGTGCTTCCGTGAGTGCCCGGGCTCCGTAGGCGGCGAAGCCTCGCCGGTTGTGGAGACCGGTCAGGTCGTCGGTCATCGCCAGCTGCGTAAGCCGTTCCTGAGCCTCGCGAAGCTCGCTCACGTCCTGCGCGTGGCCCAGGACGTACGGCACCCGGCCAGGCTCCGCCACCTTGACGTTGTGGTACTGCCACGCCAGCTCGCGCCCGTTGCTCGCGCGCACGAACATCAGGCCCGACACCGTTCCCTTCCGATCGATCCGCTCCAGGTAGTCGTCGAAGTGGGCGCGAGAGGTGTCGGTGAGGATGTCGCGCAGGTTGGTGCCGACCAGCTCCTCGACCGAGAGGCCGAGCGATGCGAGAGCGGCCTGGTTGACCGTCAGGAGCCATCCGTCCAGGTCGTGCGTGCAGATCAGGCCCTGCGCGGTTTCCACGAGATGGCGATAGAGGTGTTCGCTTTCAGCCAGGCGGCGCTGCGCGCTCTGCAACTCCGTCACGTCGAGGGCGATGCCGCCGATCCGGCGATCGCCGTCGGGTTCTGGCAGGGGGAACCTGACGACCATCCAGTGGCGCGTCGTGCCGTCGGCCTGCGGGACGGCTTCCACGGTCTCCACCGTTTCTCCCGATAGCGCGCGCGCGTCGGGTTCACGCGCGGCTTCCGCGATGAGATCGGGGATCCCGGCGCGCCCGAGCATCCGCTCCATCACCGGGTTGGTGTAGAGATAGCGGCCCTGAGAATCCTTGACGAACGCGAAGAATGGTCCGTGGTGTACGAAGTCGTGCAGGCGGCGTCCGTGGTCGGGCATTCTCGTCGGATGAGCATGGCACATCCAGCCCTCGAACTCATCTGTGAAGTCGAGATACGACTTTGGTGCAATGGACGCAGCCCCGCCGTGTGGTCACCATTGGCAGGGAGGAGCATCCATCATGTTCAGAACATTTTGCATCGCGATCGGCCTCGCCGCGCTCGTTGGCGCCGGCACCGCCGCCAACTCGCAGCCGGCCATACCGGACGTATCGAAGACCGCAAACCCCGAGCTCGTGGGCGAGCTCACCAGGGAATTGCAGATCACCCCGCAGCAGGCCGAGGGCGCTGCCGGATCGCTGTTCGACGTGGCGAAGAAGGGGATGCCCGCGGGTGACTGGGCGAAGGTCAGCCAGGCGGTACCGGGGATGGATGGCCTGCTGAAAGCGGCGCCGGCGGCGGCGGGCGGGCCGGGTGGCGTGATGGGCATGGCCGGGGGACTCGGTGGTGCGGCTGCCGCGTTCTCGAAGCTCGGTCTCAAGCCGGAGATGGTGTCGAAGGCGGTTCCCGTGCTCACAAAGTACGTGTCGAAGACCGGCGGCGCCGACATCGGCTCGCTGCTCGCGGCTGCGCTCAAGTAGAGCGGCCGGTTTCTGCCGCACGATGGTTGACAGCCCGGTCATGGGCCGGGGACAATCGCCGCTGGTCCCGACTCTCCGAGGGCGAAGTCTCCACACCATCCATGCGTATCGTGATCGTCGGCGGCGGTCAGATTGGCTCCTCCCTCGCCAGGGCCCTGGCTGCCACCCACGAGGTCGTCGTCATCGATCACGCGCCGCATGTCGCGGACGTGTTCCAGTCGATGGACGTCGAGTTCCTGCCCGGCAGTGGCACGAGCGAAGAGGTCCTGTCCCGGGCTGGCGTCCAGGACTGCGAGTTCTTCGTCGCGGCGACCGGTCTGGATGAAGTCAACATCGTGGCGTGCGCTCTGGCCAACAGGCTGGGCCGGCCACAGACCATCTGCCTGGTGTCGCGTGCCGAGTTCCTCGACTCCTCGGGGGAGGGCGGGGGGCTGCGCGCCTTCGGGATTGACCGCGTCGTGTGGCCGGAGGCGCAGCTGGCCTCCGACATCGAACGCATCGTGACCGCGCCCGGCGCCATCGACGCGGAGGTCTTCGCCGGTGGCATCGTGCGCCTGCTCGAATACCGTCTCGAGGCCGGATCGCCGCTCACCGCCACCATTCTGGGCTCGCTGCACCTGCCACGCGGCTCGCTGATCGTGGCCGTGAAGCGCGGCGGGCGGATCTTCGTCCCCCGCGGCACGACCCAGTTGCAGGCCGGCGACAAGGTCATCGTGATGGGCACACCGGAGGCCATGCACGCGGTCGAGGCGCTGGTGCATCCCGGGCGCGCTGGCGGGCGGCTGCAGGTCACGATCATCGGCGGCGGAGATGTCGGCTTCCAGCTGGCCGAGAAGCTGGAGCAGGCCCCCTCGCTCGACCTGCGCGTGCTCGAAAGCGATCCGGACCGCGGCGCCTGGCTCGCGGCGAAGCTTCGGCGGACGCTCGTTCTGAACGGCGATGGCACCGACCTCGAGTTCCTGGAATCCGAGAACGTGGGCCGCAGCGACGTGCTGGTCTCGGTGATCGACAACGACGAGCGCAATCTGCTGGCGTCGCTGCTCGGGCGACAGCTGGGCGTGCCGAAGGTCATCACCCGCGTCGGGCGGAATGCCAACCTCCGCCTGTTCGAGCGCGTCGGCATCGACGTCGCGATTTCGGCGCGTGGCGCCGCCGTCGTCTCCATCCTGCATCAGATCACGGGCGGCACGACGAGTCTGTTGGCCGTGGTGGAGCATGGCGAGGCGCGTGTCTTCGAGCTCGTCGTGGCACCGTCGTTCGAGTCGCGGCAGTTGAAGGACATGGGCACCTCGGAGGACGCGATCGTGGCCGCCATCCTGCGCGGGAACCGCGCCGTCGTGCCGCGCGGCGACGACCGCATCAATGCCGGCGATCGCATCGTCGTGTTCTGCACCCAGGCGGCCGCGGACCGCGTCCGGCAGTATTTCACCCGCGAGTCGAGCTGAGCTGGCCCCCCGCGCCCTGACCCCATGCGGTATTCGCTCGTTGTCCACGTCTGCGGCGTCCTCGTCCGCCTGTTCGGCGGCATGTTCCTCGCGCCGCTGTCCGTCGCCTTGTACTACCGCGAGTATCACGACGCGCGCGGGTTCGCCGTCGCGGCGTTCATGACCCTGGCCGTCGGACAGCTGATGCGCCGTGCCGGCGGCACGTCCGCCGAGGAAGCGGTGGAGCGCATGCGTCGCGTGGAGGGCCTGGCGGTGGTGTCGGCCTCGTGGCTGCTCATCGCGCACCTGGCGGCGGTCCCCTACGTGTGGGTCGGCGTTGGCCCCATCGACGCGCTGTTCGAGTCGATGTCGGGGCTCACCACCACGGGGGCCACGGTGTTCCGCGACTTCTCGGCCTTTGGACGCGGCATCTTCTTCTGGCGGTCGATGACGCAGTGGCTGGGTGGGATGGGCGTCATCGCGCTCTTCGTCGCCGTGCTGCCGCGGCTGGCCATCGGCGGCCGCGAGCTGTTCTTTGCGGAGGCGCCGGGACCGAGCGAGGAGAAGGTCAGCCCCCAGATCAGGCGCACGGCGGCCTTGCTGTGGCGGCTCTATGCCGGGCTCACCCTCCTGCTGGTCGTCGCGCTGTGGCTCGCCGGCCTGTCGCTCTACGATGCGGTCTGCCATGCCATGACGACGCTGGCCGCGGGGGGCTTCTCGCCGCACCCGCTGTCCATCGGCGGGTATCAGAACCCGGCGGTGGAGTGGATCATCATCGTGTTCATGTTCATCGCCGGTGCGAACTTCGCGCTGCAGTACCGTGCCCTCGCGAAGCGCGATCTCAACATCCTGGCGGCCGACGAGGAACTGCGCGCCTACACCGCCATTGTGCTGGTCGCGGCGGCGCTGCTGGTGCTGGCCCTCGGCGTCGGCGAGGGTGTCGTGCCAACCGTGCGGACGGCGCTGTTCCAGGTGCTGTCGATCCTGACGACCACCGGCTACGCCAGTGTGGACTTCCAGCTGTGGAGCGAACAGGCCAAGATGGTGTTGCTCGTCCTCATGTTCATCGGCGGCTGTGCGGGCTCGGCCGCGGGCGGGCCGAAGGTGGTCCGGCACATCGTGCTGGCGCGGTTCACGCTCCAGAGCCTCCGCCGCACGCTCCATCCGCGGGCCGTGCTTCCGGTCAAGCTGGGCGGGCGGGTCGTGCCAGAACCGATCCTCCAGGTGGTCGTCGTCTTCTTCCTGTTCTACCTGCTCGTGTTCTCCATCTGTGCCGGCATCGTCGTCGCCCTGGGCGCCGACATCGTCACCGGCCTGACCGCCACGATCGCGTCGCTCGGCAACATCGGACCAGGGTTCAATCAGGTCGGGCCGATGGCGCACTACGGGGATCTGCATCCGGTGAGTCGCGTGACCCTGACGCTCGCGATGTGGATCGGCCGGCTCGAGGTGCTGACCGTGCTCGTCGTGCTCAGGCCCGAGGTCTGGCGGTCGGGGCAGTGGTCGGCGGAAGGGCGGCATGCCGCCAGGGAGTCCCTCGTGGGCAGCCCCCCGGCCGGTGCGTGAGGAGTGGAGCGACGAGCCGGTCGTGCCTCACGCGCCGACGCCCACCGTTTCCTCCAGCGGTGATGGCATCGTCTTCGCCTCGCCGGTCACAATCAGCGCGCGCCGCGTGAGCAGCGGACCGACGACTTCGAAGATGACGACGGCCGCGAGCACGATGCCGGTGACGGTGGCCGCGTAGGCGGGCAGAGCGGACCGAATCTGAATCGTCAGCCCCACGGCCAGAGACGATGATGAGATGAGGCAGTAGCCGAGCTGCTGCCGGACGAGCGGTGGAACGTCCTGTCCGCGCAGCCCGATCCGGGCCCCGACGATCTTGCCGAGGGCCCGGGCGAGTGTGTAGCCGACACCGACCAGGCCGAGGCCGAGAACTGACGAGGGGACCAGTTCGGCTCCAGCCAGCACGAAGAAGGCGGCATACAGCGGCGGGTCCGCCCGGCCGAGCTCGCGAAGCAGCCTGGCGCCGTGCGCCGACGCATTGACCAGGGTCGCGCCCAGCGCCAGTGTGGCGAAGAGGGGCGAGAGTCCCAGCCACCTCGAGGCACCGACCGCGATCAGCACCGTCCCGATCGACAGAATCATCGCTTCGCCCGACTCTCTGGCTCTCGATGCCCAGAGGTCCATGGTCAGGCCGATCAGCACACCCAGCGCAATCGAGCCTGCCGTCGTCCACAGCAGACCGTGCACGGCGCGATATCCCGCGACCGCCCACCCCTGCCCGGACGAATCGGCCAGGACCAGACCGGCGGTCACGACGCTGAACGTGACGAGGACGTACATGTTGTTCAGGGCGACCAGCGCCAGCAGCCGATCGGTCATCGGGCCCTGCGCGTCGAACTCGTTCAGGATCATCAGCGTCGTCGCCGGTGCGGTCTCCATCGCGACCACTGCCAGGAGAAGGGCCACGTGCCCCGCCATCAGCGCCGCAATCAGGAGCAGGCCGACCGAGAAGATCTCGTTCATTGCCCCGTCCCGACCACCGTGAAGAACGCGCGGCCGTCGCGTCGTGCGAGGATCACCGCCGGGCGCCCGCTTCGCTGGATCTCCCTCAGCGCCGCCGGGCGCGTCGAGACCGGCTTGCCGTTGATGGCCAGGACCTGGTCCTCGGCGCCGAGCCTCGCGGCTTCGAGGAGGGCCGTGGGCAGCAGGGCCTGCGCGAGCGGGTGAGCATCGGCTGGACCCTGCCGGCGGGCCATCACCGCGACCTCATACGCAGGGAGGGGCACGACCTCGAACCCGAGCTCGCGCCCGTCCCGAATCGCTGCGACCGGGACTGCGCTGCCCACCGCCTGCGCTCTCAGAACCGAGACGGTTGTCTCGAGCGAAGCGACCTGGGTGGTCCCCACGGAGACGAGCACGTCGCCGGGGCGCAGACCGGCGTTCTGGGCGGGCCCTCCAGCCACGACCTCGTTGATGAGGACGCCTTGCTCGCCGAACAGCTGTGTCAAGGGCCCGGTCAGGTCCTGGAGGCCGAGGCCGAAGGACGACTGCGGCGTGCCGCTCGACGCGAGTCTGGACAGGCGGTCCACGGCAGCTCGCGCCGGAAAGGCGACGACCCCGGCGTCGGTGTTCGTGGCCAATGCCACCAACTGCCCATCCAGGTCGTAGACCGGCGTCCCGGCCACGACCGCTCCGTCGCGCGCTGACAGACGCAGGTGCCCGCTGTCTGCAGCCGCCACGAACATTGGCTGCACGAGCTCTCCCGCCGGTGTGCGTGCCGTCGCCACGACCATCGATCCATGCTCTGGCTGCACGGCGCCGAGCGGAGCGGGCGCCACGCCCGAGAGGCCGCTCTTCAGCAATATCAGGCCGGACTCGGCCTCGTAGGCGGCCAGGCCGGCGGTCAGTGTCCTCCCGTCTGCGGTCGAGACCTCCACCGACGCCCGGCCGTCGAGGGCGCCCTCATGCGTCAGGATGTCCGTGTCCGACACGAAGACGCCGGAGCCGCCGCGAAATGCCGCCGTCTCTCGTGACGAGAAATCGTTGGTCGTCATGACCTCGTCGAGAGATGCCGCCGCAATGGCCACACCGTGCGCTGCCGTCCGACGCGCGGTGTCCTGCACGCCGGTGAACGGCCGCGGGACCTCGCGCACCTGCGCCTGCTCTTCGAGGAGTGGTGCCGGGCGTTCCTGCGGCGTGGAGAGTGCGGTTGGCGTCGCTGTCGGCGCCATCAGCGACCCGGCGGCGAGAATCGCGCCACTGGCCAGCGCGAAGCGCAGCCTGATCTTCGGGGAGGCCAGGATTCTTGCCGTCGATGGCGAAGAGAGGGAATTGTCCGGCGTCATGAACTCTTGATTGTATGCGCGAGGACGGAGGGAGTCGCGACGATGGCGTCAGCGGTGGGACCGCGCGCTGCGGGCTGGTGGCTGGCCAGCGCGAGCCGCGCGCGTGGGCTGCGCCGGTAGATCGCTGCCCTCGGTGAGGCCGCCCGCGAGCCGACCGAGCACGCGCCGCGTGGCCGCGCGATCGCGGGCGCTGACCTGTGCCAGGGCGCGTCCGATCGCGGCCTCCACCGTTCCCTTCTCCGCGACATTGGCCCGCCGGCCACGCGCGGTGAGCCGCAGGACCGCACGGCGGCCATCGCGCGGATCGTCTCCGCGCACCAGCAGGCCCTGGTCGACGAGGCGCTTGAGGACACCCGTCAAGGTGCTGGGATGAACGTGCATGATCGAGGCGAGATCACCCGGCGACGCGCCTGGCAGCAGTCCGACGACACGCAGTACGAGCCGCTGCGGCCCGGTCACGCCGAGCGTCCGCGTCATGCGCCTGGACGTGCGGGCCAGGCCGTGCGCGACCGCCCAGAGCAGTCGCATGAATTGCAGGACGTCAGGGAGAGGGTCGGGTGGCGGAGGCGTGCGCGCGCGGGAACGGCTCATCGGGCCCTGGCGTTACGAGGATTCGCCGTCGCGGCGGGCGAGGAAAGCGTCGAGGTCGTCCATGGTGAGGTCGAGCGTGACCGGCTCCTCCGACAGGCCGAGGGCGCGGCCGGGACGGCCGTTGACCGTGTAGATGAACGTGCTGGGATCCCCCACGCGGATGACGAGGCGCTCCCGTGCGCGGAGCGTGACGTGGTCGCCGACGTCGAGCCGGCGATCGAGCACCACCTCGCCGTCGGCCGTCGCCGACACCCAGCAGGGGCCTGTTGGGGAGATGCGCACGAGCAGGTCCGCTGCGATGGGCTCTGCCGGCTGCGGTCTCACCGTGCCAGGCGCTGCGGTCGGGAAATCGACCAGCATCGAGTTCGGCAAGGCATGCGGATGGGAGGCGGGCTGCGGGACCGGCTGGAGCCATAACCACGCGCCGAGGGCGATTGACGAGGTCGCGGCTGACGCCGGCACGGGCCAGTTCGGCGGCCTGGGCCGTTCGACCGGCGGCTCCGCCGCCTCCGCGGCGGCGCGGAACTGCAGGTACTGGTCAACCAGCCGGATCGCGTCCGGGCCGACCGTGGCGCCGTACGCCCGCAGGTAGCCCTTCCTCAGGATGCCGCCCGGCAACTCGTCGATCTGGTTGCTCTCGATGAGCCGAAGCGTTGCCATGGACAGCTTCGTCGTGGCTGCGATCTGATGGAGCGTCACCCCCCGACGCTCGCGCGCTTCCTGAAGAAGGCGGCCAATGTCCATGGTGCCGCACCCAGACTATATCGATCATCACACCGCGACCAACGGTAATCGTTTGACCTCAAACGATCGGGGCCGGTCACGTTTCCGTTCGTCGGCGGCCTGAAGGCGGCGGTGCACCAGGTGGGTCGCCGGTCAGCACTGCCAGAGTGTGCAGTCCTTCCTCGGTCAGCACGAAGCCATGCCGGGTGGGGAACTGTGGGCGGCGGATGGTGCGCCGCTCGATGAGGCCGATGCGCTCAAGCCCCTGCAGCGCTCGCGCCACCGCGCGGAGGCCGTCCTCCCACGTGTCGTAACCCGCCTCCCAGCTCCACGCCATGAAGAGCCACTCGAGGCGATCCTCCGGGTGTTCGAAACGCTTGCCGACCCTGATGACTGCCTCGTGTCGTTCCGGGTCGCCCTCGAAGAGCGCGTCTCCGTCTGTGGGGAAGTCGTCGTTGATGTCGTCGTTGTTGTCGTGGCTCATGGTGACCCTCGCCGGAAGGCACCAGAGGCCGAGGGATGCTCGGCTGGACCTCGGTTGCCGCACCTCCCAGTGATGAGAGTCGGCCACATCGGCGCGGGTTCGCGCGAGAGCACCTTGCCGGTCCGGGCAGGTTGCCGGGCTCGCCGCTGTGGGCGAGCCGCTCTGGATGTCTGCTTCAGTGTGACGGGGCGCCAACGCCGAAAGTTCAATTTCCGAAG
>Ga0105103_10000805_pt1 | contig 17660 bp, 20 predicted proteins | sample PPLLaktember2015_2_FD_79107 | JGI IMG/M metagenome (GOLD analysis project Ga0105103, IMG submission 79107) | Freshwater sediment microbial communities from Prairie Pothole Lake near Jamestown, North Dakota, USA - PPLs Lake P7 Core (6) Depth... | ecosystem: Environmental > Aquatic > Freshwater >...
GCACACAGAAGAAAATAAAATGATCAACATGGTAGACGACCTTGCTGAATTTGAGGAGTTTCGAGCGTCTACACTTAAAGCCATTCGGGCGGATATACGAAAAGGACTGTCAGCCGCTGACATTCGAAAGAAATACGCGGCAATCGTGCAGGGGCGCCTAATAACCGATGCACTAACTACAGATGATGTAGGCCGGGCGGCAGTACTAGGGAAAGATATCTTAGATCGGGTTGAAGGTAAGGCCAAAGAACAGACCGAAGTCACCCACAGAATGGCCCAACTCAATGACAAAGAACTAGATGCACTGCTGCAATCGGAAGAGCAAGAGCTACTCGACATGGAAGAACGCTTCAAAGATCAACACTAGAACTGGGGTTTCAACATGAAGAACATCATTCCGCTTCGACAGTCGGATATTTCCCCCCAAATGGTTCTTGAGGATCTTGTGGAGCGCGCATCTAACGGGGAAATAGAGGAAATATATATTGTGACGATAGATAAAGAAGGGAAATATGGGATAGCCTGGGTAGGGGATGTTGCTGGACTTTCAATGTCGTCTCATGCCTTTGCAGCTATTGTAACTCAATCACTTTGCATGAGCACACCTGACGATGAGTGAGTTAACAAAAGAACAAAAGCTGCTACGTCTTGATATTATCCAGGAGAAAAAGCGGCGGATCTTGGCTAAGAAGCCAGTGTACAGCCCAAACCAGGGCCAGCTACCAGTACATCAAGACAAAAAGCGGATTCGGATTGTAGCTGCGGGAAACGGCGGCGGCAAGACGGCCTGCGGCGCCCACGAGGTTCTGTGGTGGGCGACCGGCTATAATCCTATTACGGAAGAATTCACAAAAGTACCTGCCACAATAGTTGTGTTGTTAGATAACCCACTAAAGGTTGATCAGATCTGGCTTCCGGAGCTTAGAAAATGGTACCCATTAGACGGCGAATGTGAACTTAAGAAGAATGGAAAGCCGTATGTAAATCAGATATTCTTCCGGAATGGTTCCCAAGTAATTTTTATGTTCCACGATCAAGAAGACATGGTGTTTGAGGGAATTCAGTTGGACTATCTCGTGACAGATGAACCATTTCCACGCCGCATCTGGATTGCACTCACACGCGGTCAGCGAAAGAAAAGTTCGGAACCTAGAACGCTGATTATTGGTACCCCGCTCGGACAGGCCTGGATCTACAATGACCTCTGGAAGGCTGCGACTAACGGAGAGCGTGATGATATTGGACTTCATCGCTTCAGTGTAGAAGTAAACCGCGAAAATCTTGCTGAAGGATATATCGAGACTTTTTCTAAGAACTTAACTGAACAGGAAAAGCTCGTGCGTCTCGGCGGTCACTTTGCTCATTTGGCTGGATTGGCCTTAGCACACCTTTTTGACCGCCAGATTCATGTTATTAAGGCATTTTCCTGGCCGAAGGGTAAGCCCGCTGTAGTAATTATTGATCCCCATATGTCAAAGCCACACACTGCCGTAATGATCGGCGCCACCGGAGACGGACGTATCTATTACATTAAAGAATTTGCTAGTAAGTCCCCTGCGCGACAATTTGCTAGGGAGCTTAAGGAGTGGATGGAAGGTGACTGGAGGATCATTGATGTGATGTGTGATTCTTTGGGTGAGACACCCCGAACAGGCGGCGACGGAAATAAAAGCTTTTGTGATGTACTGAGAGAAGCAGGAATACGAGTCCGAGCAACGACGTATGACGACAAAGACGACGAGGACTTCATTCAATCGATTCAACAAGTACTAGAAGTTCCAGACAAGGCCGATAACTTTGGAAGAAAGCTGCCTAAACTTGCAATTCTGGAAGGCAATCCTCGGATTATTAATGACATTGAATCTGTGGCCTGGCAAAAATACCGGCAACACGAACAGTTTAAAGAGAAGCTTGATATTACCGCAAAGGATTATCTAAGTTGTTTAAAATATGGATTAAAATCTGGCATTGGGTATATTGCACAACTTGGCCGCGCGCCCAAAGTCTTGCGAAGACCAGCCGCGTCCTACACCGGACGTAGAACCTGATATAATAGCCCTGGAGGCCTAAGTGAGTGATATTCAAAACGAAGCTGAAGTCGTCGGTAAACGAAAAAACATCTTAAAAGATGATGAAGGCAAAGGTCTTCAAGTAACTGCCTCTTTACGCGATCAGCAGTTAGAAAAGTTAGCCTCAAAACTTGAAGACATGGACATCGGCGAGAAAGTTGCCAAGATGTGGGATACAGCGGCTGCCGACCAAGCCGAGCGTCTTGAGAGGTTGTATGAATATCTAAAAGAACTTGATGAGTTTATTGACCCGATTTATGAGACCCCACAAGACTGGCAATCAAACATTCATTTACCTACAATCTTAACCGTTTGTAAGACCTATCATGGCCGCATGTTCGGAGCACTCTGGGATATTGATCCCCCATTTGTTACTCGCGCCCGCAAACCCGCCAATGAAGATCGAGCGATGCTGGTGGAAGAGCTTATGCGTTACACGCTTCGCGACTGGGTTAACGATTATGAAGGGATTGAAGCAGAACTTGACGTATGGCTTTGGGACTGGATAACTAAAGGTGACGCATACCTAAAGACTAATTGGAAGAAAGAGTTTTCCAGATTCCAGGACATTGAAGACTTTCAAGTAGAAGATACTCGCATGGAGACGGGACCAGATGGAAACTCCATAGTAGTGCCGTTTATGCGTACTGCTGAACGGGAAGTGACCAAAACGGAAGAAGTATTTAACGGTCCACAAGTAAAACGCATTTTCGTGGAAGACATTCAGATTATCGGAGGCGAAGGCAATCCCCAAAAGGCCGACGCAGTTCTTGAACAATCTTGGATTACTGCCTCGGAGATGTGGTCGGCAGTTGATCAAAAGCTTTTTCGTAAACAAGCAGTTGAAAAAGCAATCGCAGGCGGCAAAGACCGCGTAATCGCAAATGATGCTACAGGTTCGATTAAACAATTACAAATTGAAAATGCTGGAAGGTCAATGCTCGACAGGGAAGTTGAGATAGACCGATATCGTGTAATCGAAGCTTATCTCAAGATCGATGTCGACGGGTCTGGTATTACATCGGATATTATTGTGTGGGTACACGCGCGCACAAGGAAAATTCTACGAGCAACTTACCTTCGTCGGACTATGCCCTCAGGCAAGCGCCCTTATGCCCACATTGCATTCCATAAACGCCACGGCGTGGAGTACAGCGTAGGCCTTGTTGAGATGCTATATTCGCTCGGTAAAGAAATCGATGCGATGCACAATATCAACATTGACATAGGGATTATGACGTCGGCCCCGGTCGGATTTTACCGTCCTACGATGTCCACCATGAAAGATGGAGCAATCCCGTTAGAACCCGGCAGCATGATTCCCGTTGATGATCCTGGTAATGACGTTTACTTCCCGCAAATGGGAAATAAGACCACTTTTGGATTTCAAGAAATTTCCGCATTAATGAACCAAGTTGAACGGGTAACATCCATTTCCGAACTTAACTTAGGGCTTATTGGTGGACAGGGCGTAGCCCGCACGGCAACAGGCGCCCGCGCGGTACTCGGGGAATCTTCCAATAACTTATCGATCTACATCAAGCGTATGAATCGTGGTTGGCGGACAGTCTTAAGACTTGTGTTTGAACTCTTACAACAAAAACTCCCACCTGGATTCCAGTTCCGAATCACAGGCGACGATGGAAATGCTTATTGGGCACAAATTGAGAGTAAGCAAGAAATCTGTGGAATGTATGATTTTGAGTTAGAGGCAAATAGCGCTAACTCGAATAAACAGATCCAGCAAGAACAAGCTAATATGATCTATCAACTGACATCCAATCCGATGGATTTACAACTTGGGATTGTTTCTGTAGCGAACCGATATGAAGCACTAGTAAATATGCTTAAAGTTAATGGAGTTAAGTCGGTATCTAAATACGCGACTAAGCCCCAAGGCGCAAGCATTAACCTTACCCCATTGGAATTCTGGGACAGAATCTTAGCAGGCATTGATGTACAACTGTCTCCAACGATGGATTTTGCTGGATATGTAGCTTTAGCACAAGAAATTATGGAATCTGAGGAACTGAATGGACAACTTGGTCAGGTACATATTGCAGTACTTCAAGCAAAAATGAACGAAGTTGAACAGTTCATGGCAGCAATGCAACAACAACAAGCAACAGCTGCTGTAGCCCAACAACAGAATTTAAACACACAAGCGTCCATGCAGCCCGGTAATCTGCAAGGAGTTTCAGTTACTCAAGAACCAGCACCAGGAGAAGGCGGATGAAGTTAACACAAGAAGAAAAAGAAATCCTTAAAGACATGGCAGAGTCTAGCGTTGCTCCAGTGCTTTTAAAGTGGTTAGATATTGTTGTAGCCCGAATGGAACGAAGCGTAATTAATTGTCCTGTAACTACAGGCTCTCGTGAAATAACTCTTAAGAAGGCACGCTTAGAAGGCGCGCAAGCGCTGCGTACCGCAGTAGACACACTTAAGCAGGAGTTAAAAAATGCCTAATAAAGCAGCTAAGGGCTTTGGTACTTATTCTGAACTATTAGAGTCTCAGCAGCAAGCCCAACAACAGCCTTATCAATCATTTTCGAGTGATTCTCCAGTATTTATTGGTACACCAAAAAATAAAGGAACAGAATTAGAACGAGAAACAGGTGCTGAACGCGAAAACCGCTGGACGACTGCTGCAAAGCGGCTAGAAGAAGGTTTGGCAAATGGGACGTTTACTCAAGAACAGTACGACACAATCAGACTTCGAATGGGGCTAGACTCCATTGAACAAGATATGCAAATGGAGAAAGTACGCAGACCGCGTAAATAACCGGCTAAGTGCTAGGCCGGAATAACTAGCACAAATTTAATGGAGGTCCACAAATGGCGGACGCAGACACTAAAGAAACCTCCCAAGCACCAGATCTCTCGAAAATCGTCGAGAGTCTTACAGGCTTAGGAGACGTTGTTAAGAGCGTACAGGCTCAACAACAGCAAATTCAAGAGGGACTACTTACCCTCGCTAATGCAAATAAGAGACAAGCAGATCCAGTAGATGATAACATCTATGATCCGCAAGTACTTATGCGCAAAACTAACCAAACTATCAACCAAACGGTTGAGAACGCCTTGAAAGAAGAGCGTCAACGTAATTATACGATGGCAAGCTTAGCTCAAGAATACCCAGAGATTAATTCTGGTGACGCAAAGGTTCGCGAAGCGATTCTGAACGCCCAGAAGAAACTTCCGCTTGAAATGCAAGGTTCTGCTATTGGTTATGAGATGTCGATTAAGTCGGCAATGGCAGATCTTGGGATTGTTCCTTCCTCGAAGCGCCCAACAAAAGACGACGACTTTCAGATGCCGTCACGAGGCGGAGCGTCAGCCGGGAGTAAGAAGCGTGGTAAGGTCGCCCAAGAAACCCTTGACGCTGCAGCGCTTATGGGCGTAGACATCACCGATGAAAAAGTAATAGAACGCCTTCAGAAGAACTCTGAACGCAACTACGGAAAGTATAGGTAAGCCATGAAAGACATTAAACCTAGCAACAAACCTGTGCGTGATACAAAAAAGTTTACGCCAAAGTTTAATTACGCTGACCGGCTAGTCTTGAGTCAAGAGCTTAAAGACAAAATTAAAAGCGAAGGACTCGTCTTTCGTTTCTTGAATAAACTTGAACTCCAGCAAAATCAAGGCTACCACCGCTCACACTGGACTGCATACAGAGTCCAAGGTGAAGACATTGCTAAATTCGGAGCACTCCCAGATGGGTCGTTCGTTCGTGGTGACCTCGTTCTCGGCGTGCGGACGACTGAAGTTAACCAAGCGCATAAAGACTATTTGGCGGAAAGGAATCTTGCGTATAAAGGATATAATAAGAAAAAAGCTCAAGAAATGCGCGAAGATATCCGTCGAAAAGGTTTAGGCGACCACGTCGCAGTCGACGATTCCGACGACTTTGATAAAGATGAGTCTGAAGACTAGAAAAGTCAGAAATTTTATTGTGATATACTCTATACACGACCTGAGAAATGGGTTCTCGGGCGTGTGTAGAAATAAGTGTAGGGGGAATAAAGCATGGCAAATGCTAACCGCGCGAAAGGTCTGGCTCCATATGAAGAGCCGCTTCGCGAATCGCCTTATGTAGCTGGCGGCACCATCTATCCCGGAGATATCGTTCGTTTGAACGCCTCTGGTCTAGTTGTGGCAGCTTCAGCAGATACTAACCCAAATATGGGTGTATCGGCTCAGTACGCTACGTCGGGTCAAGAAGTCAAGGTCTGGGACCATCCGGATCAAAAATTTGTAGTCCAGGCTGATGCTGGGGGCTCGATTGCAATTGCTCAAACCGATGCTGGTTTGAACTATCAGATCGTTGCTACCGCAGGCTCGACTCAATTCAAACAGTCTCGTCAAGAGTTGGACGCTTCGTCTGGCGCTTCGGACTCTAACCTGCCGCTGAGAATGCTTGCCATTCAACCGGCTGTGGACAATGCTGCTGGCGTCAATGCCAAAGTCGTTGTTGTCCTCAACAACCGTCAGCTTGCAGCTGGAACTGAAGGAGCATAATATATGTCACCAAAGTTTATTAGAGATAATTATAGTGATCTATTCGGCGCATCAATGTTGCCTGTTCTCGAAGAAGTGTTTCGCTTTGAATTAAGCCAACACCCTTCGCGCAGGGAAATGTTGCTCCAGAAGAAGGCCACTACTCGTGACATTTGGCAATCGACCGAAATGCATGATCTTTCCTTGCTCCAGCAAGTATCTGAAGGTCAAGACTATTCGTTTGAAGCTACTCCCCAAGGAGCAAACAAGACACTAAAGCCGGTTAAGTTCGGTCTTGGTATCTCGATTTCTGAAGAAGCAGCTGAAGACGGAAAGTTTGACGAGATCGCGGACATGGTCCGTAAACTCGCCAAGTCGGCCCGCGAAAGCCAAGAGATCCAGGCTATGAACTTGTTCAACAACGGATTTGGTTCTGAGACCACTGCTGACGGCGTTTCGCTGTTCAACTCGGCTCACCCTATGCCGTCTGGTGGTTCGTACCGCAACGTTTTGTCGGTAGCAGCAGATCTTTCGGACACTTCTCTTGAACAAATGCTCGTAGACTTTGAAACGCAATTCGTAGGCGACAGCGGTATAATCTACATGATGAAACCACGTAACCTCGTAGTTCACCCGTCGAATAAACGGTTGGCTATGGAATTGATCGGTTCAGAACTCCGCGCACGCACTGTAGAAGCAGCTTCAGGTGATGGTATTACTAACGTAAATAACAAGAACAGCCTCAAAGAGGATGGTCTCCGCGTTGTTTCGTCTCCACACTTGACTGATGCTGATGCATGGTTCTTGACTTGTGAACCTGTTGATACTGGCCTCCGCATTATCAGCCGTAAAGATATCGAAACCAAAGCTGCAGGCGCAGACGTCGGTTTTCAAAATGATAGCATTTATTACAAGTGCCGTTATCGCGAAAAAATTGGCGCCATCCACGGTTATGGTGCTTTCGGTACTCCGGGCGCCACGTAATTTAATCGTTCTAATCATTAGAGTTGGGGGTCTACGGACCCCTCGCTCTCTCTAAGGAGGAAGATATGTCAAATCGTAAAGTAGGGGTCATCCCCTTAATAGATAATGTCACCGCAATCTCAAACGGCAGACAAGTTGAACCTTGGCACACTAACAGAACATTTGAAGCATACGGAACTACTTCTGCTGGAGTCGGCGCAGCCGAAATTGCAATTGAAGTACGAAACTCAGAAAATTCTGAGTGGCTTCTAATGGGTTCTATTACTCTTACATTAGGTACTACTGTTACTTCGGATGGATTTACTTCAAACCGCGCTTGGAGATATGTTCGTGCACGTGTCGACAGTATTTCTGGCACTGACGCAACAGTATCTGCAAATATGGGCACAGCCCCTCTGTAAGGAGTAAACGATGTCTGTTACAACTGTTCCAAAAATTGCTGGAGCCGATGGAGTTACAGCTGTAAATGGTATTACAGCCGAAGTAACTCTTACTGAAGGAACTAATATAACAATTACTCCGGATTTAAATAACGGAGAAATTGAAATCGCTGCATCTGGTGGTGGAACACCTACAGGCACTGTAAATACAGTTGCATTTTTTGATGCCGCTGGAGATCTAGACTCGACGGCAGCGTTCGGCTATCTTCCGGCTAAAGTTGCTGTTTCTATGGGAACACTGGTTTCGGCAACGGAAGACGGCGCATTAGCGCACGGTAGAGGAGCTTCGACAGGAACAGTTGAAGCAACGGAAGATGGCGCCCACGCGCATGGCGTTTCTGATGGAGCTAGTTCGCTTATTCGCGCAGCAGGGGCCGGATCGGTTGCCGGAGGTTCCACAGCATCCGGTGGACAAATTTTAGCTAATCTTAGTGGTGGACCAGGTGCACAAGCACAAGGACAAGCCTCTGGCGGCGGACAAATCACTGCCGATGCAATAGGCGCTTCGGCCTTTGGTAGCGCAACTACAGGCGGATTAGTTCAAGCTTTAGGAACAGGTTCCTTTGGACAAGGCCTCGCCGACGGTTCCGGCTCAGAAATTGAAGCTTCAGGCCCTGGGTCACAAGCATTTGGTAATGCGGATAGCGGCTCTGATATTATATCTTCTGCCAAAGGCAGTCAAGCACATGGCTGGGCCTTAAATGGTGGACAAATTACAGCCTCAGCCGACGGCGCTATCGCACACGGGGTTACGGAAGCAGGGGCAATTACTGCGTCTTCAGAAGGTTCTATTGCGCAAGGGGTAGCAAACCCAGGCTCTATTCAAGCGCAAAACTACGGCGCAATTGCAATGGGGTTTGCCGAAAATACAACAATCATTCGAGCGAGTGGCTTTGGATCTCACGCCCACGGAAGAACAGCAATGGCATCGTCTAGTGGTTTGGCACTTGGTGCGACTGGTACGGGCTCCCATGCACACGGAAGAACCGAGGACGACGGATCGGTTATTACCGCGAGCGGTGAAGGCGCATCTGCGGGCGGACATTGTGTAAGCAATAACAGTCTTATTACGGCTTCTGGTAGTGGAGCAAGTGCTCGAGGCCGCTCGTTGCAAGCGAGTATTATAGCTAGTGGAGACGGAGCTACAGCGCTTGGTTATGCAACGAATTCGAGAAATTTAGTTGCTTCGGGCCTAGGCTCGTTGGCCTCGGGCTCCAGCGACGGCGCCGCCGCATTAACAGTTAGTGGCGCCGGTTCTCAAGGGTTCGGATCTGACCATAGCGTATCTGCTGACAAGGCCGCCGCATTTGGCGTCGGGCATTTGTCTCAAAGCTTCGCTAGTTTTGCGGTCGGACGTTTTGCAACGGTAACAGGAACCGCTGATAGTTGGGTATCAACTGAGCCAGCGTTAGTTGTTGGTAATGGGACTTCAGCTGCCGCTAGAGCGAATGCTTACCGAGTTGATAAAGACGGACGAGTATCTACAACGGCCTCTATACGACACCAGGCGATCCGTTTAATCCAGGCAACGGCAACCGTAAACGCCCGTACTGACTATCGAGTAATTTTAGATTGTGATACGGTAGGTGCAGGCGTAGTAATTAATCTCCCAGCAGGCGAAGATGGATTGGAATTAGTGTTTATTGGAACAAGCCCATCAGGGGTTCCTACAGGAGATTATCTGTTAACGACCAATGGGACGGATGAGTTTTGGTCAGGATTTAGTCCTGCCACTCCGAGTACATTAGGCATAACATCAACGCAATTGTTTGGAATGTTTTTTTATCAGGGTTTCTGGTATCCAACGAGCATTTAATTTAAGAATGGAATTTAATGGCTACCGAAGTCGAATCAAAATTAGCAGGAGAAGCCGTATACGGGAATGAAAACGCTCCTGTATACGTTGTATTTCCTGATTCCCAACAAATTGTTATTGATTCTACTAATGACTCAATTGCTATCGGAAATACTTCTGGAACCCTTGCTGAGGTCACAGCACAAAACGCCCTAAAAGTTGATTCTTCCCATGTTACTCAACCGATTTCCGGGACAGTAACCGCTACACAAGGGACTATTCCATGGGCCGTCGGAGATAACGGTGGATCTCTTACTGTAGATAATGCTGGAACTTTTGCAGTTCAAGCGCAACAATCTGGCACTTGGAATATTAATGATATTAGTGGGACAGTATCTCTCCCAACTGATGCCGCCACAGAAACTACTCTTGCTGCGATTCTAGCACAAATGCAATCTAACAATAATTTGTTATTTAATCAAAATAACCAAGTACTAGTAAACTACGACTATGATGAACTAACAAGGAACCCGTAATGGCACAGCATGTTTTTACAGGAATAACCCCACCAGCGTTTACTCCTTCTGATGTTGGACAACATTATATTGACACAGTTGCTGATACTCATTATTTATCTGTTGGTACGTCCTCGTCCGCAGACTGGAAGCCAGTTGCCCTAGACATAAACGGACTTCCCCAACTAGATTTACCAGATAATAGAACAGCTGTAGACGATGAAGTTCCTATTTATGATACAAGTGCAGCCGTAAATAAAAAGGTTACTTTAAGCGATTTTTTTGTTCAGCGACACAGCCTAATTGATCAAGCTAGCTCTAAATGTGAGGATTTTATCGAGGACAATTTAGGAGGGCTTACGGCAACTGGTGCTGGTACTGGGAATTCTACGCAAACTGGTACTTACGGTATGGATAATATAGAAAATGCACTAGGCATTTCTCAAACAGATACTGGAACAACTGCTACTGGTCGCAGAACTGTAGGATCATCAACCACCCTAACCACAGGAATGGGACGGTTACGAACAGGGATAAGATTTGCGTTAGAACAACTTTCAGATGGAGTAAATACATTTACTACTTATCTTGGATTTATTAATAATACTGGTGCGGGAGCACCTACCGCAGGCGCTTATTTTCAATACACACACGGAACAAATTCTGGTAGATGGCAAGCGGTGACTGCAGAAGGTGGCGGAAGTCCTGTAAGAACAGCTGTAGATACTGGTGTCACGGCAAATACTCTCTATAGTATTTTTGAAGTGGAGATTGCTTCTGATACCTCTGAAGCTTTATTTTATATCAACGGAAGCCTCGTCGCAACAGTCTCTACTACCCTACCTCCGCAAAGTACTACTGGTAATGATACATTTGGATATGGATGGAAAATTGAAAAAAGTGTGGGAACGACATCTGTTGCAATAGCAACTGATTGGTATTATTTTGAATTTGAACGCGACAGTGCTAGGTAAATATGACGCAAGAAGAATTAAATGAATTAGCTAATTTAAAATCTGCGCAAGAGTTTGCATCGCAGTTTATGGCGCAGGTAAAACTACGGAACAAAGCAAATTCTATCGGACTTAGCCAGGCTATGTGGGTGCATCAAAAACTTCGTGCTTTAGAAGTGAACATCCCTGAAAATGTGGCCCAAATATTTCCTGCAGTAGAAGCCTTAGCTGGACAGACCCTAACAATTGATTTACTCAATATGGTTATTTCTGGAGATCTAGAAACAGCATATGTAACTCTGCTATTCGCCACTCCGGATGATATGTCTCAACCTTATCATTGGCTTTCTGCTGAAAATCTAGCAGAAATTAGAACGGCAATTGGACAATACTTAGGATGGGAATAATATGGCACGCATTAATAGAAAATACTCTGAAGCCATAGAAGACCTTACGAAACGTCCCCGCCATCAAATTTACAATAATAAGCAGCTTCTCTTCTGGAAGGTAGCAGCTTATAGTGGCTGGATTATAGCCCTCTTAAGTGCGCTATAATAGAGGCTAGGGGGCCAATGGGGCAGTACTTATTTAATCTATTACTAGGGATTGACCAATTCGCAAACGTAGTCCTTTTAGGGGACCCGGACGAGACTATTTCCGGTCGCCTTGGCCGCGCACACCTGTCCGGCAAAGCCAAATGGTTTGTAAAGCCATCTAAAATCTTTGTAGATAAGATCTTCAATATGGTAGATGGTCAACAGAACCATTGTGTAGACTCCGTAGAACACGAGGATATACCACACAGTAAAGAACTATGGAGTTGGCAGCGTGGCTAATACCCGTCAAGGTAATAAGATTTATGTGGACTCAGCCGGGGCACTGATAACAACCAGGGCTAAGGTCTCTTATATCTTTTTCACTCCAGATACTGCCAATGACGTATTAATTCTGAGAGAAACTGCGACAGGAATGGACATCCTAAAAATACAAGGGAGTACGGCAAAAACCACACTACTTTTTGATTTAGTTCATGGCCCACTAGTATTTCAAAATGGGATTTATGTACAAACAATAACTTCAGGAGCTACGGCTACTTTGGTGTTAACTGAAAGTGGAGCAATCTAATGGCCCAAGAATTAATTACATTTTCTGACATTCAAGACGCAATTCTGGAACAACTAGGAATTCAGCAATCGGATACAATCGCACGTAACAAGATAAAACGGATGATCAACCAGATCTACTTGGATGAAGTTGTACCATTTAAAAATTGGATGTGGTTACAGAAAACTTTCCAAATCACTCACAACGCCTATTATGCAACAGGCACTATTAGTACTGTAAATGGATCTGCAACTATAACTTTTAGTGCTGCGCCAACGGGATTTAATTTTACTAATTTTAAATTTGCTGTAAATGATTCTAATCAAGTTTATACTATCAGCGCCCATACAACCAGTTCAACAACAGCAACAATTTCGTCAACATTTCAAGAGGACACGAATGCAACAGCAACCTATAAAGTCTGGCGGGACCGTGTTGATCTTCCCATCAACATCCGCGAAACAGTTGATATCTGGCACAAAGACCTCTCAGTCCCTCTCGAAGGTCTCGGTACTAAATCCTTTCGTGAAAGAGAAGTCATTGATCCGACGCTTGAAGGGGTTCCTCTTATCTATAATACTTACGATTATTTTGATCCCACAACAACCGGGGATGACGAGACTGAAGCAGATCGTTATAGGCAGACGCGAATCTACCCCGCAATCACATCCGAAAACATCATTTTAAATATTGACGCCATACAGGATGTAACGGCTCTAGACGAAGATGAGGATGAGCCATTAATGCCAATTACAGACCGTGGGGTCTTATACTACGGTGGATTATATCTAGCTGCGCGGGCGCTTGCACGTAACGAAGAATTGTCGCAATTGTACCAAGGGGACTACCAACGGAAACTTTCTCGCATGGCTGGGAATCGTGAAGAGCGGCCCGACCAGCCAATGATTGCTCCTAATAGTCGCTATTATAATGCTATTCGTCGTTCTGGATTGAAGCGCCGAGGTCGTGGCGGCAGCTTCTTTAGGAGTTAGATTTGAAGCGTACACAAGAGTTTCGCATTATGCCCTGGGTTGGAGGAATTAACACCTCAGTAGACCCTGGCGTGCTCAATCCACAACAGCTTGTCCAAGCCGACAATGTTGTGTTTTCATCCACTGGTGCACGCATCAAGCGCGAAGCGCTAGAGTACTTAGATCTAGATATACTAGCCCCGGACTTTCGAGAAAGCTCTGGAACAACTAGGACACTTCGTTGGACCACTTCTCAGATTATTTCGGTAGTACAGCAAGATGCGAGACTGGTTCTTGGAGAAAAAGTTAATATTACAGGCAACAATGATTACGTAGTAAATGATGCTCCTATTACAGCGATTAATTCTAATCCTGAAGAAACTATTTTTACTTGTGTTGCTGATAGTTCCGGCAGCTTGGCTGGTACGTATTTTCTTATTTCTGCTGGTGATCCCGGAAATGATTACTATGTATGGTATTCAGTTAGTGGGTCAGGGACGGACCCAGAAATTGCTGGTCGCACTGGGATTGAAGTTGCTATCGTAACAAATGATCCCGATGATGCTGTAGCGGCGGCGACAGCCGCAGCTGTAGATGCAGTTAGCGATTTAGAAGCAGTTGATACTGGACCTGATGTAACAATTACTAGTGCCGTTCCTGGGTACTGCGAAGCGGCTGCTGTAGGCACCTCTGGATTTACGTTAGTGTCTGTTGATCAAGGTTATTATGAAATTACATATGAAGCGGAGGATGTCTTTAACGAGAGCTTAACTGCAGCAGGAAGCATTGCAGTAGAACGTTCAAGTGCCGTCATTATGACAAAAGACTACTGGCGGTATGTAGATGGCGGCAATGTTCAGATGCTTGTCTACGGGACTCGCGACGGTATGTTCTTTAGACTTGATGATGGTGGACGGCGTCAGCAGATTACTGGACAAGAACAGACTACAACCGTTGTTACCACAGATGCCGCCTCGCTAACAACTGGGGATTTCTTTCTTATTAACGGGGCTAATAACGAGAACAATGCCTACGTTTGGTACAACAAAGATGCCGGAGGCGGAGATCCAGTAGTTCCAGACAGAGACGGAATTGAAGTTGTAATCACAACCGGGGACACTGCAGCCCAAGTGGCTACGGCTACTCAACTTGCAATCGATGCAGAAGCAGAGTTTACTGCCACAGTAGATACTGCCACGGTTACAATTATCGTGAGCGCTCCTGGAATAACAGATAATGCTGTCGATGGTAGCTCGGCAACTGGCTTCACAATTACTACTACAGCATACGGCGCGACAGCGCCTACAGCTGAGATTGATCGAATCCGCACCAACGTCTTTAATGAGAAGCTCCAGATATATTTTACAGGGCTTGGTAACTATCCAATTGTTTATAATCCTGAAGTAAACGCTAAGTATCAACTAATGGGGCAAAACACTGTTGATGGATTAACCATGCCGGACGCTGAGTGGGCATTTAACCACTTGTCTCGGGTTTGGTGTAACGACAAGACAAATAGAGATCGATTGCATTACTCCGAAACTTTTGATGAGACTATTTGGCTAGGATTCGGTGATAGTGGTGCAATGGATATCAACCCCGGTGATGGTGATCCAGAGGGTATTAACAATGCTTATGTGTATAAAGGATTTATCTCGGTAGGCAAGAAAGCAGCAAGATATAGGATTCTTGGTGATAGCCCGGAGAACTTCCAAGTACAAAAAGTATCTGATGGAATGGGCAATGAAGGTCCGTTCTCAATTGCTGTAGACGAAACAGACGTCGTATTTATGTCACGCCGGGGGCTGCACTCTCAGGCCGCAACGGATGCCTATGGCGATACTGATGCTGCTTACATCTCTGCTGATATCAAACCGGACTTCAATTCGTGGGAGCCGACCTCGCTAGAAGATGTTCAAGGTGCATATATTCCCGAATTAAACTCTATTGCGATTTCTGTTCGCGAAGACGGAGATCAAGAGTTTAATAATGTGTGGTTATTCAATATGGAAATCCAACCTCCAGGTATTGAGCGTCCTGGGGCTTGGTACCGATGGCCGGACATTTCTTGTACAGCACTATCGCGTCGATTTGTAAACGCAAAATATAAACTTATTTTTGGTACAGCGAATGGCAGAATTATTCAAGCCCAAAAAGAAAATAGTTATGCTGATTTTGGAACTGATGGAATCTTGTTTAGAATTAAAACAGGTAAAATCTATCCTGGACAAGATCCAGCCCACATGAAGGCTTTTAAAGATATTTCGATGTTTTATCGTCCTCAAGGGTCTTTCAGCTTTGACGTTGAAGCTAAGGTCGATCAGCATGAACAACAAGGCTTTTCTTTTGATCAAGTTTCCGGATTAGACCTTTTGGGGGAATCCTTTATTTTAGGTGTTTCTTTATTGGGGGCTTCCAGTGACTTTGCTCCGTATTCCTACACGATGGAGGGGTATGGCCGAGGTATAACTTTGACTATAAGTCAACCTACGGCGGATGAGCAAATAGAACTCTGGGGATTCAGCTTCAATTGGGAAGACTTGAGCTTAGAGAACGAAGTTAAAACGTAGTATAATAGAGATGGAGGCCGAATGGCAACTATAGACATTCCGCGAACATATGAAGACGGCGAAATTCTTACTGAGGCTGATTTAGATACAGCCTTTGATAGCGTTGAAACTTTTCTTAATGTTACACGTATTAATAACGACAACATTCAGAACAATGGAATTGATGGCGGTTTAAAACTCCTCACCGCTTCTGTAACGGCAGCGAAGCTGGCTTCTAACTCCGTCACTACAGCTAAAATTGTGGATGCGAATGTCACTAACGCGAAGCTTGCTGATAACTCCGTATCTACCACTAAGATTCAAAATAATGCTGTCACTAACGACAAGATGGCAGACGATTCTGTTGATACAGATGAACTAGTAGATGCTTCAGTAACTGTTGCTAAACTTGCTTCTGACGTAACGGATCTAATCAATGACTCTAGTTCTGAATTACAGTCTCAAACGTTTACTTCTAGCGGCACATTTACTGTACCACTACTTCCAATTCCAATTACAAAAGTTTTTGTTTTAGGGTGCGGCGGCGGAGCCGGTGGAGCCGGAGGTACAGCAGGAGGTCTTGGCGGAGCCGGTGGAGGAGGATGTGTTCCTTCAATTCATCCAGTTATTGGCCTAACTCCTGGAAACAACATCACTGTGACGATTGGTTCAGGCGGAGCCGGTGGAGCCGTAAATCTTAAAGGTGCTGCTGGTAGTGCCACAACTTTTGGTTCACACTTAACCTGGTCTGGTGGAAATACGCAAGGTGCAACCGCCGCCGATGGTGCCACAAGAGAGTGGACACCAACGGGTGGAAAAACTGGTACGGATACAACTGGACCAATTTTAGGTAGCACAGTCCTTGCTGGCGACAGTTCACACTATGCTGCAGGCGGAGCCGGTGGTACTGATGCTAGTGGTCATGGAGGCGGCGGCGGAGCCGGATATGGCGCTGGCGGTATCGGCGGAAGTACTGCATCTATAAATGGTGCGGCAGGCGGTGCCGGTGCCGGGGGCGGCGGTGGCCGAGGCAGCGGTGGAACTGGCGGAGCCGGTGGTAATGGTATTGTAATTGTTTTTTGGGTGAGTCCTTCTTAAGGAGTATGAGTAGATGGCATTTCCAGCATTAGCAGTTGCAGGCGGTATGGCTCTTTTAGGCGGGATCGCGGGGGCCGCAGGCAACAATCAACGGGGCTCTAGTTCAGGTTCATCCGTTAGTACTGTGGGTCTTCGTAATTTTGAAAATATCAATGCCGGAGCAAGCAGTCTTGAAAATGCTGCTTTTCAAGGACAACTTTCTGGATTTAACGATTTATCTAACCTTATTGGTAGGGGCCCTGGGTTAGAGCAGGTTCTAGCCAATAATCAGTTCCAAGGAGACTTTGCTAATCAGTTGCAACAGTTACTCGGAAATATTAATAACCAGTCTTCTTCACAGATTCAGTCAAATTTTGGTGAAGCCCAAAGACTGTTTGCTCCACAACAAGAATCCTTAAATCAACAGTTTGTTGATATGAATACAGACGCAAATCGCCTCTCTGCAAGACTTGGAAGAGCAGGCAACGACCCTATTTTACGCAATAAATTGTTTCAAGAACAGTCTCGGCAACAACGAAGTCTTGACGCACAAATTGGTTCTTATGCAACTCAGTTACCTGAGATTCAAGCAAATCGCGTGATGCAACTTGGCGGAACGCTATCTAATCTACGCCAAGGATTAGCTACACAGGCTCTCGCAAATCGACAAACTCTTTTAGGCCTTGGAAACGAACTTGCAACC
>Ga0105103_10000806_pt1 | contig 17648 bp, 9 predicted proteins | sample PPLLaktember2015_2_FD_79107 | JGI IMG/M metagenome (GOLD analysis project Ga0105103, IMG submission 79107) | Freshwater sediment microbial communities from Prairie Pothole Lake near Jamestown, North Dakota, USA - PPLs Lake P7 Core (6) Depth... | ecosystem: Environmental > Aquatic > Freshwater >...
AATCAACAATCACAAATCAACAATCACAAATGTCTTATTTCCCCTCAAACCTCCTCCACATCTCCGCATACTCCTGAAGTTTCCTATTCGCCTTTTCCAAGACCGTCCGCGCGCTGACGCCGGTAAGGAGCTCGATTCCCTCCTCGACGGTGCGCACGGCGAATACGGCATACTGCTTCTTGCGCGCCGCCGTGCAGACATCCTCCCGCAACATCAATTCCCCCATATTCTGATGCGGAATCAACACACCTTGCTTCCCTGTCAATCCGCGCGCTTTGCAGACGTCGAAGAATCCCTCGATCTTTAGATTCACCCCGCCGATCGGCTGGATCTCTCCTTTCTGATTCACCGAGCCCGTCACCGCAAGGTCCTGCCGGATGGGAATGCCGCACAGACTGGAAAGGATCGCATAGATCTCCGTCGACGATGCGCTGTCGCCATCAACTCCCGAATACGACTGCTCGAACGTGATGCTCGCATCCATCACCAGCGGCTTGTCCTGCGCGAACTGGCTCCGGAAGTACCCGCTGAGGATCGCGACCCCCTTATTGTGCGTTCGTCCGCTCATCTCCGCTTCGCGCTCGATGTTGATGACGCCGCTTCGCCCAAGGGCCGTCCGCGCGGTGATCCGTGCCGGCTTTCCAAAGGCGTGCTCGCCAATATCGTACACCGACAAGCCGTTCACCTGTCCGACCACCGATCCCTTGACATCGATCATGATCGAACCATCATCGATCATCTCCTGGATCTTCTCCTCGATGAGCTTCACCCGATAAATGCGCTCCGCGATCGCCTTGTCAACATGCGCCCCCGTCACCGCCCCAGGTCCTTTTCGCTTCTGACTCCTGACCACTGACGACTGACCACTGACGACTGATGTCTCCTTCTTTTTCCAATATTCCGCTTCCCGCACCACATCCGCGATGATATTGAACCGCGTCGAGATCTTCTTCCGGCTGCCGGCCAGGCGCACGCCAAACTCGATGATCTGCGCGAGAGCGGTCGCATCGAACGGGAGCAGCGTCTCGTCATCGCACAACATCTTGACGAAGCGCTGGTACTGAACGAGCGCACGCTTGTCCCGCTTCATCTCGAAGTCGAAGTCTGCTCGGATCTTGAAGATCTTCTTGAAATCGTCGTCACGATGATACAGCAATTGATAGACATCCGTGTCGCCGATCATGATCACCTTCACGTTGATCGGAATGGCCTCGGGCTTCAGTCCCATCGGTGCAAAGCCGAAGGTCGGCTCGTACGTCTGGATGTCCATCAACCCGGTACGCAGCGTTCGCTTCAGGTCCTGCCAGACGCCCGGCTCGATGAGCGTGTCGAGCGCGTTGAGGACCAGGTATCCGCCGTCGGCACGAAGGAGCGAGCCCGCCTTGATCTTCGTGAAGTCCGTGCGCCAGATGCCCCCCTTGACGAACTCTCGATCGACCGTTCCGAAGATGTTCTTGTACTTCGGATTCGTTTCGATGATGATGGGAACGTGCGTCGTCTCTGCATTGTCGACAAGCACATTCACCTGGAACTCCGTGAATTCGTCCGCCTCTGGTTCTTCCTCTCCCTCCTGGGGCGGAGCGGCCGGCTGCTGTCGGAACCGTTCGAGGTTGTCGACAACGTGGGCGCGCAGGTCTGCGAGGTAAGCATGAACCGCGGGACTGTCGTAGGTCGCGCGAAGCACGGCGATCGCCTCGTCCACGACGGGCATGACGATCTTCTCGTCCAGTTCTCGCACGGAATCCTGAACGCGCTTTTCGATGTTCCGGAGTTCGCGGAAGATGGTCCCCATTTGCTTTTCAAATTCCGCAAGGTCGGCGCGCATCCGATCGAAGTCCCCGCGAGCGATCTCCCCCTTTTGCACAAGCGCCTCGATCTGCTCCATCCCGACCGGCTGCCCGTTCAGCACCGGCACAACTTCCGGCCGGGTGACGTTTCCCATCTGGACCTGCACAAGTTCGAAGCCGCGTTCCTTCACCCGACGTTCGTAGTCCTGAAGGATGGTTCGCTGGCGATCCTGAAAATGCTGGACGACGTTCTTCCGGGCCTGCTGGTAGCGGTGACCTTCGTAAACAGCCGGGACATTTCGCTTGAGGTCCGCAATGAATCCTTCCATGTCCTGCTTCAGCGCGCGACCCTGACCCGCCGGAAGCGCAATGGCCATCGGCATATCAGGATTCTTGAAACTGTGCACGTAGCAATGATCGCGCACACGGCCTTTCGTGTGTTCGAACTCCTGGAGCATCCGTTTGATGGTCGTGGTGCGGCCGGTACCGGAGAGCCCGGACACGAAGATGTTGTAGCCGAAGTGCGTCATTTCCAGGCCGACGCGAAGAGAGCGGAGCGCGCGTTCCTGTCCGATGATGTCGTGCGACGGCTTGACGTCATCGGTCGTGCGAACACCGAGCGATTTCGGATCGCACTGCCAGCGCAGTTTGTCGGGGGGGAGAGATGGATGAACAGGAGCAGGAACGAAGGAAACCGCGGAAGCACGGGCACGCTTCGGCATAAGAACCCCAATGCGAAGAGTTGATGAACAGGAGGTGCTGCTGGGAAGAAGTTACAAAGAAAGGAGAGAAATCAAAAACCGTGATTTCTTCTAACGCAGGCTGACCCGCTTTCGCAGCGTTTCCAGCTGGCGCCGGAAGTCTTCGTTCGTCGATGCGTGCTCTTCCACTGCCTGGCAGGCGTGGATGACCGTGCTGTGGTCGCGGCCGCCGAAATGCAGGCCGATCGTCTTGAGCGACGAATTCGTCAGCTCCTTCGCCAGGAACATCGCGGTCTGCCGCGCGATCACGACCTCTTGCCGCCGCGTCTTGGCCCGCAATTGGTCCACGGGAAGGTCGAAGAACTCCGCGACCGTCGTCTGGATCTGCTCGATCGATATCGGCGAACGCAACTCGTGCACCACGATGCGCAGCACATCCTTTGCGAGGTCGATGGTCAGCTCGCGGCTCTCCAGCGACGCGCGTGCAAGCATGCTGATCAACACCCCTTCAAGCTCGCGGATGTTGTTCTTCACGTTCGCCGCGATGAAATCGATGACATCCGAGGAAAGCTCCAGCCCGTTCTCCTGGCTCTTCTTCTGGAGAATGGCAATCCGCGTTTCGAGATCGGGGGGCTGAATGTCTGCGGTCAATCCGCATTGGAAGCGGGAGATGAGCCGATCGTCCAGGCCTTTCAATTCCTTGGGCGGGACGTCGGACGACAGAACGATCTGCTTGCCGTGCTGATACAGGGCATTGAAGGTGTGGAAGAAGTTGTCCTGCGTCTTTTCCTTGCCGGCGAAGAACTGAATGTCGTCGACGATGAGCAGGTCCATCGAGCGGTAGAAGTTCGAGAACTCCGAGACGCGATCGGACTGCACCGACTCGATGAAGTCGACGGTGAACTTTTCGCTGGAAATGTAGACCGCGCGTTTTGCTTTGCCGACGGCGATCGCGTAGTTGCCGAGCGCATGCATCAGATGGGTCTTTCCCAGGCCGGTACCGCCGTAGAAGACCAGGGGATTGAACGACGTTCCGCCGGGATTGTTCCCGACCGCCATCGCGGCCGCACGGGCAAGCTGGTTGCTGTCCCCTTTGATGAAATTTTCGAACGTGTAGCGGGGATTCAGATTCGTCGGGACCGCAAGGAGGTTTTCGGTGCGCATCGCAACGTGCGGTGCGAACGGCAGATGCGTCTGTGCCTGCTCGGGGAGAGGTGTGACCGTCTCTGCCTGAGGCTCCGGGACCACGGACTCCGACGCGACCGAGTAGAACAACTTCGCCGAATCCCCCAGAACGGCCTTCACCGTGTTGCCGATGAGCGTCGCGTAGTGTTCCTCCAACCAATCATAGAAGAACTGACTGGGAACCTGGACCGTCAGGTGATCGCCGTTCAGTTTGATGGGAACAACAGGCTGGAACCAGGTTTTATAGCTCAGCGTGGAGATCTCGGGTTCGATGATGCGGAGGCATTTCGACCAGATGAGCTCAGGAGTTGCAGATTCTGCGGGAGATGATTGCTGAATGGTGAGCGGCAGCGCCATGACGATCGTTTCAATTTCAGCGGTTGGACCGTGAAGACACCTGTTATCCACAGTGTCATCCACATCCGTGCACAACCGAATTCCAATGCGAACGGGATTTCAGCGGAGGGTACGCTTGAGAGCGAGCGTTCAACTGCTTGGTTTCAAACGACTACAGCCTCTTCGCCGAACAGGTTATCCACAACGAGCACGCTCCGAGAAAACCCTATCATATCAATTCTGACGTGCCCTTCTTCCGCGTGTCAAATTCGATCCACAAGTTATCAACACGCACGATTTCCCCATCAAAGGGGCGTTCATTATAACACCGCGGAGGTGAGAATGCAAGAGGAAAGATTACAAATCAGGCATTGAGTGGTTGCGTAGAGTAGGTTGATTCTTGCAGGCCTTTCTTTTTTTTTGTACATTAGTGTTTTAGCAACGAATATCCAATTACCAGGAAGCACCATGAAGCGTACATACCAACCCCATCGTCGGAAGAGGACCAACAAGCACGGATTTCGGGCCCGTATGGCGACCAAGAATGGACGCAAGGTACTGAGCCGACGGCGAAAGGCCGGCCGCAAGAGTCTTTCCGTCAGCGACAGGAAATAGGTTCCCGTTCTCCTCCCAGCCGCTCTTCCTGCCTGACCGTTGTTCACCACGAACTGTCCGGATCACCGACGATGAAACGACGCGCAACATTGCGCAAGGCAGATATCCTCCGCGGATATCGGTCGTTCACGGGCGTGATCGCGGGGGGCACAAGTTACGTTGCACGTCCAGTTCGTTTGTTCTTCGTCATCGATTCAACTGCACGTCCTGGGATCACAATGGGCTTTACGGCAGCACGTACGATTCGCGGAGCCGTCCGGCGCAATCGCGTCAAGCGCCTCCTGCGCGAGGCGTATCGGATCCAAGGATTGAACGTTCGGGAACAGATGGACCACGCCGGGACATCCGTTCGGGCCGTCCTGATGTATGTAGGCTCATCTCCGGAACATCCCGGACAGATTCGATTTCACGATGTTGAACGTCCTGTTGGCCAGCTGCTCGGCCGACTCGCCGCTGCGGTCAAGGGAACAGCGTGAGGACCGTCGTCGTCATAGTGATCCGGGCGTATCAAATGCTCCTCTCTCCCCTGCTCCCGTTCAACCAATGCCGGTTCATCCCGACATGCTCGCAGTACGCCATCGAGGCCGTGGAAAAGCACGGAGTGCTGAAGGGGATCTGGCTCGGCACCAAACGCATCGGTCGATGTCATCCATACTCGAAGCACAGCGGCTACGACCCTGTCCCATAAAGAAAGAATACCACAGATTGCACAGATTACACAGATGATGTCCACAGAAACAAATTCTGTGAAAATCTGTGAAATCACGTGGAAGTCTTTTAAATAACTACGGATTCTGATCATGGATAAACAAGCAACCCTCGGGTTCATTCTCATCTTCGTGGTCCTTCTCGCCTGGATGTGGCTCAACGCGCCCGAGCCGCAGAAACCGGTCGAACCCACCGTCGCAACACAGCTTGCCGATAGCGCGAAACCTGCGCCCAAGCCGCAAGCTCCGGCCAAAGCGGAGATTCAGCCGATCACTTCTTCAGAACTGTTCGGCAAGTACTTCACCGATCGGGCGGAAGGCCGCGAGCGCATTGTCACCGTCGAGACCGATCAGTTCCGGGCAGAGTTCACGTCAAAAGGCGGGCTCGTCAAGTCCTGGAAGATGAAGGAATACAAGACTTGGGACGGCCACCCGGTCGAACTCGTCAATTCCCCGAAGGGGGACCTGACGCTGCTCTTCACGACGGCGGACGGCAAGGTGCTGAACACGCGCGATCTCTACTTCGACGTTCGCACGGCCAGCAACGCGGTGGTGCTCACAGACAATTTTGAATTTGAACTAATTTTCTCCCTGCCGTCAGCCGGCGGCGGGCGCGTCGAAAAGGTCATCCGTCTCAAGAACGGCGAGTACGGCTTCACCACCGACGTGCGGATGGTGAACATGCAGACGACGCTCGCCGGCTTCGAGTATCAGGTGGTCTGGGAACACGGCATCCGCTACGCCGAACATCGCACCGATGACGAATCCCAGTTCGCTGCCGGCTATGCGTACTCCGGCGCGGAGCTGACGGAGATCGACGCCGCCGCCTTCGATGAGAAGGCACAGAAGGAACTGGCCGGCAACATCGACTGGGTCGCAACGCGGAACAAGTACTTCGGCGTCGCTCTCATACCGGCACAGATCAAGAGCGAGGGGGCCTATCTCGAGGGAACGCGCCGGGCCGCCGCCAATCAAGGCGTCGTCGAATCCTACGCCGTTGCGCTGAAGATGCCCTTCAAGGGGGGTGCGGATGAATCAACACCGGTCCGCGTGTTCCTCGGTCCGCTGCAGCACAACATTCTGAAGTCGTATGAGAACGGACTCGAACAGGTGATGAGTCTCGGTTGGGCCTGGCTCATCCGACCCATCTCCGAGTACATCCTTCTCCCCCTCTTCATGGGCATTCAGTACCTCGTCCCGAACTGGGGCCTCGTCATCATCATCTTCTCCATCATCATCAAGATCGCCCTGCATCCGCTCACGAAGAGCAGCATGAACTCGATGCAGAGGATGCAGAAGCTCCAGCCGCTGATGGAGGAGATCCGCGCCAAGTACAAGGATGATCCGCAGAAGATGAATTCCGCGGTAATGAACCTCTACAAGGAATACGGCGTGAATCCGATGGGTGGATGCTTGCCGATCCTGCTTCAGCTCCCCATCATGTATGCGCTCTACTCCGTCTTCCGGGGTGCGATCGAATTACGTCAGGCAGAGTTCGTTGCGTGGATCACCGACCTGTCCGTTCCTGACGTGATGGTCACACTCCCCTTCACGCTTCCGCTCTTCAATGTCACAGACATCAGCGGCATTGCGCTCCTCATGGGCATCACGATGTTCGTTCAGCAGAAGATGACCGTGAAGGACCCGCGACAGAAGGCGATGATCTGGATGATGCCTATCATGATGACGCTGTTGTTCAACAGTTTCCCGTCGGGACTGAACCTGTACTACGCGGTCTTCAACGTCCTCTCGATCGCCCAGCAGGCATTCGTCAATAAGTCCCACAGCGACGAGCCGCTTCGCAAGGTCGAGCAGAAGAAATCCCGCGGCGGCATTTTCAAGTTCGCGAAGGATATGCCAAGATTGAAGAAGTAGGGAGTACTAAGCATATAGTAACAAGACTGGAGAGCGTAACGAAGCGCCGTTCTGAGAAATCGGAACGGCGTTTCTCTTTCCTCGACCCCCTACCAGTACCAATCTTTTCGTACATTCTCCCTCCATGCAACATCACACCGACACGATCGCCGCCATTGCCACGCCTCCTGGTGAGGGGGGCATCGCGGTCATTCGCATCAGCGGTCCGGAGTCGATCCCCATTGCGGCCTCGCGTTTCGCTGGGAAGGATGATCTGCGCGACGCGGCATCGCACACCGCTCACTTCGGCGAAATCCGCAGCGCATCAGGCATCTCGATCGACCAGGTCGTTGCTCTTGTTTTTCGCGCTCCGCATTCATACACTGGCGAGGATATTGTCGAACTCAGCTGTCACGGCGGAACGCTTGTCACACGTCGCGTTCTCGAAGCTGTTCTCGCTGCTGGCGCTCGTCATGCGAAGCCGGGGGAGTTCACTCAGCGCGCATTCCTGAATGGCAAGCTCGACCTCTCGCAAGCCGAGGCCGTTGCCGACCTGATCCATGCCCATTCCGACGCCGCCCATCGTGCCTCCCTCGACCAACTCCGCGGCAGCGTCCTCCGCTCCGTTGAGCAAATGCGCGCGCAGCTCATCCAGTCATCGTCGCTCATCGAGCTGGAACTGGACTTCGCTGAAGAGGGGTACGAATTCCAGGATCCGAAAACGTTGCTCGGACAACTTGAGGTCAGCGTAGCCCGAATCCGGGAGCTCGCTTCCACGTTCAAATTTGGACGGGTGTGGAGAGAGGGCGTCGCAACGGTCATTGCTGGTGAACCGAATGTGGGAAAGTCGAGTTTGCTCAACGCTCTGCTGAACGAGGAGCGGGCGATCGTCACGCAAGTCCCCGGCACGACTCGGGACTTCATAGAAGAATCGCTTAGTATTGAGGGGGTGGAATTCCGTCTCATCGACACGGCTGGACTCCGAGATTCCCGCGATCCGGTGGAAAGCGAGGGTATCCTTCGCTCACAGAAGCTTCTCGCATCCAGCGATCTGGTCTTGTTCGTCCTCGACGCGTCCCGGCCGTTCCAGAATGACAGCATCGAACGCTTGAAGCAAGTTCGCGATGCCGATCCCGACCGGATCGTCCTGGTCGTGCTGAACAAGATCGACCTTGCGAGATCGCCGGAAAAAGAGGCCGAGCTCAAGACGAACGGATTTCCTCCGTCACGCGTTCTATGTGTATCAGCACGAACAGGAGAAGGACTCAACCGTCTCCAAGAGGCGATGCTCGGCGCCGCAAGCTCCGTCAGCCCCAAGCCGGCGGAGGGATCGGTCGTGGTAACCAACAGCCGGCATCACGATGCCCTGGTCCGGGCGGCGAACCGCCTCGAAATGGCGCTTCAGACATTGCGGGAAGGGAAGAGCGGCGAGTTCGTCGCGGTTGACCTCCGAGGAGCGCTGAACGATCTCGGAGAGATCATCGGGGTTGTGACCACTGACGACATCCTCAACAGCGTATTCTCCCGGTTTTGCATAGGCAAGTAGGAGAATGTTCCACGTGGAACGAGGGGATATGAGTAGCTGAGTCCATGAGTCTATGAGTCTTTGAGTAGCAGCATCGGTGTTTTGCTCACGGACTCACCGGCTCAACGGCTCATGGGCTCCGCCACTGACCACTAACTACTAACCCCTGACTACTGCTTCCTACGATATCGTCGTTGCCGGTGCTGGTCATGCCGGCATTGAAGCTGCCCTCGCCGGGGCTCGGATGGGTTGCTCCGTCTTGCTCGCGACCATGGACAAGCTCGCCACGGGTCGGATGTCCTGCAATCCTGCCATCGGCGGGACGGCGAAAGGGCACCTCGTCCGTGAGATCGATGCCCTCGGCGGCGAAATGGGACTCCTGGCCGACCATACAGGCATCCACTTCCGCATGCTCAACCGAAGCAAAGGCCCCGCCGTCTGGTCCCCCCGCTGCCAGAACGACCGGGAGTGGTATTCCCGCAATGCATTCGACGTGATCGCGAAGCAACCCGGAATCACCATCCTCGAGGACAGCATCGTTGACATCGCCATCGAGGCGAAAGGAACAGGACAAGGGTTCCGGCTGGTCGGAGTGATAACAGGAGAGGGACGGCAGATCAAGTGTCGATCCCTTGTTCTTTGCGCCGGGACCTTTATGCGAGCGATCATGCATACCGGAGAACACACGGTCTCCGGTGGGCGCTTCAACGAACCTCCATCTTCAGGCCTCACGGAGCGGCTCGAAGAACTCGGACTCGTCAGCGGAAAACTGAAGACCGGAACTCCTCCCCGGGTCGACATCCACAGCATCGATATGACCAGGGTGGAGGAGCAACACAGCGATCCGGTCATTCAACCGTTCTCCTACCGGACCCCGAACATCACGAACAAGCTCATTCCGATGTTCATGACGAGCACGAACGAGGAGACGCACAATGTGCTCAGAAGGGGATTCAGCCGATCTCCGCTTTTCACCGGACGGATCAAGGGACTCGGTCCGCGCTACTGCCCTTCTATTGAAGACAAGATCAATCGATTCGCGGAACGGGAATCCCACCATATCTTCCTCGAGCCTGAGGGATACGATACCAACGTCGTCTATGTGAACGGCTATTCGACCAGTCTCCCGGAGGATGTCCAAATTGAGGGGCTCCGGACAATCCCCGGCCTGGAGAATGTTCGGATGCTCCGTCCCGGCTATGCCGTCGAATACGACTATTTTCCCCCGCATCAGGTCAAGCGTACGCTCGAGACCAAGTTGGTGGACGGCCTCTTCTTCGCGGGACAAATAAATGGGACCTCTGGTTATGAGGAGGCGGCAGCTCAGGGTCTTGTCGCAGGAATCAACGCCGTTTTCCGAGCCAAAGACGCCGATGACGAATTCGTTCTGAAAAGATCTGAGGCATACATCGGCGTTCTGGTGGATGATCTTGTCAACAAGAGCACCGAAGAGCCATACAGGATGTTCACCTCACGGGCGGAATACCGGCTACTCCTCCGCCAGGACAACGCCGACCGGCGTCTGATGGAACGCGGGGCAAAGTTCGGTCTCATCCCGGTGGACCTGGTGGATCGTCTCAGGGAGAAGGAACGTCTCATCAGGCGAACGATCGAGGAGGCGGATCGGGTATCCTTTTCGCCGAACGAGGTCAATTCGCTTCTCGCTTCGCAGGGTTGCGACATCCTCGCCGAGACCGACCGCTTGTCCAGGATCCTCCGTCGCCCGAATTCAGCGCTAGCCGGACTTCTTGAGCTTGAATCGGTCCGGCACAACGCCTTCTTTGCCGGTTTGCGCGCCATGCCGGATGCACGGCTCCGCAATGAGGTCCTCGAGCAGGTGGAGATCGAGTTGCGGTACGAAGGATACATCTCACGGCAGACCGAAGAGGTCGAGCGATTCGAGCAAAGTGAGGCGATACTCATCCCCCCGGACTTCGACTATGCAAGACTGAAAGCCCTCTCGGCGGAAGGCCGGGAAAAGCTCCGCCGAGTCCAACCCTCATCCATCGGGCAAGCGGCCCGCATCAGCGGGGTCACCCCTGCCGACGTATCCATCCTGATGGTCTATCTCCGAGGATAACCAAAACCATGTTCCACGTGAAACAATGAACGACGAATCCCAAATCAACGCGAGCCACGAAACCTGGCTCCGCACCGTTTGCCAGAAGAACGGTCTAAGCCTGTCGGACGAACAACTCGAGCAACTCGCCCGCTATGCGGAACTGCTGCTCAAGTGGAACCGGGACATCAATCTGGTCTCCCGGAAGGACGAGCCGAACATCTGGCAGAGCCACATCCTTCATTCTCTCACGTTGCTCATGCGGGTGGAGGTCCCCTTGGGTCTGCGCGTTCTCGACCTCGGAACCGGAGGCGGATTGCCGGGAATTCCGATGAAGATCGTGCGGCCTGACCTCACCTTCCTTCTGCTCGATTCCACCAAAAAGAAGATCGACGCCGTCTCGGACATGGTGGCACAGCTTGGACTGACCGGCATCGAGACCCGGTGGGGAAGAGCGGAAGATGTTGGGAAGGAACCTGCCCACTCCGGTGCGTATGACCTCGTTGTCGCTCGCGCCGTTGCATCGTTGAATGACCTGATCAACTGGGGAAAGCCCTTCCTGAACCCGTCGAATCCCACACGTCGCTTGGTCACGCTCAAAGGGGGAGATATGTTCAAGGAGATCCTTCACGCGCGACGCGTTTCAGGAGCAAAAGATGTCCACACAATACCCCTTGCACTCGCCGACGTGACCGAGTTTCTTGATTCGGACAAGAAAATTGTGGTAGTTGAGTTTTAAAGAGCCCAGACTCATCGGCTCAACATCTTCCAAACATCTCCCTCTTCCTCCCCCATGTCAGAATCCAAAAGACTCTTTGAACAGCTGAAAGACCTTTCCACTGAGCAGCGGAATCCGGCGAGCATGGATATCGATGCCCGGTCGTCGCTGGAGATCGTCACCCTCATCAACGACGAGGATAAGCGAATCGCGTTGGCGGTCGAGACGCAGATCCCGCATATCGCGAAGGCGGTGGACCTGGTGGTGCATGCCTTCCGGAATGGCGGACGGCTTCTTTATTTCGGGGCGGGAACAAGCGGACGGCTTGGCGTTCTCGATGCAGCAGAATGTCCCCCCACGTACGGATCGGATCCCGAGATGGTTCAGGGATTCATCGCCGGAGGGGAGAAGGCGATGTTCCGCGCGCAGGAAGGGGCGGAAGACCACAAAGAGAGCGGAGCCAAAGAGGTCGATGCGCTCAACGTTGGACCGAACGATGTGGTCTGCGGGATCGCGGCGAGCCTGCGGACACCCTACGTCATCGGAGCAGTCATTCGCGCGAAGGAGCGGGGTGCGAAGACTCTGTATGTCACCACCAATCCCCGCTCGCGATTCGATGATCCTGCATACGCCGATCTCGCCAAGGCGGTCGATGTCCCGATCTGTCCCGAGGTGGGACCTGAAGTTGTGATGGGTTCAACGCGGATGAAGTCCGGAACCGCGCAGAAGCTCGTTCTCAACATGATCACCACCGCCGCTATGATCCGTCTCGGCAAGGTGTACGAGAACATGATGATCGACCTGCAGATGACGAACCTGAAGCTCCGTGAGCGAGCGAAGCGGATCGTCATGACCATCACTGGCGTCTCGTACGAAGAGGCGGCGGACCACCTCGACAAGGCGAACTATCACGTCAAGACCGCGCTTGTGATGATCAAAGCGAACGTCGATCGCGACGAAGCGAAACGGCGACTGGAACGCGCGGACGGATTCGTGCGGCAAGCGATTGAGGGGAAGGAGTATAGGATTGAGTGATTGGGTGATTGGGTGAGTGAGTAATGACATTTACGATTGTTGATTTTTGATTGTTGATTGGAGAGAGTATGTCGTCGCTGGTTCTTCCTGATCTGGATCTTCAGCCTCCGTTCACGGGATTTCCGAAGGAGGGCGTCGCGTTTCTCAAGCGGTTGAAGAAGAACAATAACCGCGAATGGTTCGCGACGCATAAGGATGAGTACGAGGAACTCGTGCGTCAGCCGATGCTCTCGCTCATCGAAGCGCTGCAGCCGCACTTCCAAAGATTCGCTCCGGACTTCGACCTCACGCCGAAGCGGGCGATCTTCCGCGTCTATCGCGATACGCGGTTCAGCGCGGACAAGACCCCGTACAAGACGCATGTTGCGGCGCATTTCGTCATCCGCGGAAAGGACAAGGGATTTCTCGGTTCGGGATACTATCTCCACGTCGAGCCAGGAGAGATGTACGTCGGCGGCGGCATCTACATGCCGGACAACGATCAGCTCAAGAAGATCCGAGCGCACGTCGCGGCGAACGGAGAAGAATTTCTTTCCATCATCAATGCCCGTGCGTTCAAGAAGCGATTCGGCAAGCTGGAAGGAAACGCGCTCACGCGCATCCCGAAAGGATACGACGAATCCCATCCGATGGCGGAGTGGCTGAAGCTGAAGCAGTTTTTTGCCGGGGTATCGTGGCCGGAAACCAAATCCCACAACACGCGCGTGGTGAAGGAGATCGCCGACGTCTGCGAAACGCTCGCGCCGCTGGTCAACTTTCTCAATGCGGCGATGTCACGATAGTTTAAATTTGAAATATTACGTCGCGGTGAGCTTGTCGAAGCGCGACATGGGTCTTGAAATCACCCTTCGACAGGCTCAGGGTGACCCAAGTTCCGGTGATTACAATGACTCTTGGTGCTCTTTGCTTCTGGGCTCATGGGCTCATGGGCTCACAGGCTCATTTGCTTCTCCTCTCATTCTGGGGTATATTTGATGCAATCATGCGGGTGAATCCGGAGTTTGGAGACACCCCATTTTCTTTTTGAAGTCCTACGATCGCCTCCCCATGGCCGACATTCCCGTTCCCGATACTGAAAAGAACTACGAAACGCTCGAGAACATCCCGACGCGGCTTCCGGTGCTTCCGCTCCGCGATGTCGTAGTGTTCCCGTACATGATCTTCCCTGTCCTCGTCGGACGCGAGACCTCGCTCCGCGCGGCGAACGAAGCGCTCGAACGGGGAAAGAACATCTTCCTCGTCGCGCAGAAAAGTCCCTCCGTCGACGAACCGACCGAGGCCGACCTCTACCGCGAGGGGACTGTCGCCAAGATCCTGCAAATGCTGAAATTACCGAATGGATTGATGAAGATCCTCGTGGACGGCGTCGCGCAGGCGAACATCAAGCGGTTCATCTCGAATCCCGACTTTCTCGAAGCTGAGATCGCGATCCATAAGCAGGATGTTCCGACCAATCGCGAACTCGAGGCGCTTGTCCGGCACACCTCGACGTTGTTCACCGAATACGTGCGCCTCAACAGGAACCTTCCCCCCGAAGTGATCATGGCGTACGAGGGGATCAAAGAGCCGCAGCGCAAGCTGTTCTACATGGCGTCGAACCTTCTGCTGAACGTCGAGAACAAGCAGCGTATTCTTCAGTCGCATTCGGTCCGCGATCAGCTCTACGAACTCTCGAAGATCCTGACGACCGAGGTCGACATCCTGAAGATCGAACGGGATATCGATTCAAAAGTGCAGGACAACATTCAGAAGTCCCAGCGGAAGTTTTTCATCCAAGAACAGATCCGCATCCTGCAGGACGAACTGGGCGACGACGAGGCCTCCCCCGAACTCAACAAGATCAAGACGCAACTCCAGGAAGCGAAACTCCCGAAGGAGGTTGCAGAAAAGGCGTTCGAGGAATTCAACAAGCTGAAGAAGACGCCGCCGATGTCACCGGAGTTCACGGTCACGCGGAACTTTCTCGACTGGATCATCGCCGTCCCTTGGCACAAGCGGACGAAGGACAACCTCTCCGTCAAGCATGTGCAGGAGATCCTCGACGCCGACCACTACGGTCTCGAGAAACCGAAAGATCGCATCCTCGAGCATATCGCCGTCCTTAACCTCGTCAAGGAAATGCGCGGACAGATCCTTTGTTTCGTCGGTCCTCCGGGCGTGGGAAAGACCTCGCTTGCGAAGTCCATCGCCCGGGCGCTCGGCCGGAAATTCGTCCGCATCTCCCTCGGCGGCGTCCGAGACGAGGCGGAGATCCGCGGCCACCGGCGGACCTACATCGGCTCGATGCCGGGGAAGATCATCCAGTCCATGAAGCGGGCCGGCGTCGTGAATCCGGTCATTCTCATGGACGAGGTCGACAAGATGAGCATGGATTTCCGGGGCGACCCGTCCGCGGCGTTGCTCGAAGTGCTTGACCCCGAGCAAAACATCGCCTTCAATGACCATTACCTGGATGTCGACTACGACCTGTCCAAGGTCATGTTCATCACGACCGCCAACGTCCGCTATCAGATCCCTTTGCCGTTGCAGGACCGCATGGAGATCATCGAGCTCCCCGGCTATCTTGAGCACGAGAAAAAAGAGATCGCCAAGCGGCACATCATCCCGAAACAGCTGGAAGAACACGGCCTCACCAGCAAGAACGTGAACATCACAGACGAATCGGTCCTGAAGATCATCCAGGAATACACGCGCGAGGCGGGGGTCCGAAACCTGGAGCGGGAGATCGCATCGGTCTGCCGCAAGGTGGCAAAGGACATGGTGCTGGCCAAGCAGAAGAATGGCACGCACAAGAAGCAGAAGAAGCAGGCGCCGAAGGATCTACACACGGTCGATCCCGCAGTCATCGAGCGGTACCTCGGCGTACCGAAGTTCCGGACGAAGGCGGCGGAACGTCAGCCGCGTGTCGGTTCGGTGACCGGATTGGCGTGGACGAGCGTCGGTGGGGACATCCTCAACGTCGATGTCACCATCATGCGCGGCACCGAGCGGCTCACGCTCACCGGACAACTCGGCGACGTGATGAAAGAATCGGCACAGGCGGCGCTCAGCTACATTCGATCGAACCCGAAGAAGTTCGGCATCGATCCCGAGTTCACCAAGGGGCGCGAGATCCACATCCATCTTCCGGAAGGTGCGATCCCGAAAGACGGTCCCTCGGCCGGCATCACCATGGCAATGGCGATCATCTCCGCGGCGAGCAATCGTCCCGCACGGAACGACGTCGCCATGACCGGCGAGATCACGCTTCGGGGGAACGTGCTCCCCATCGGCGGATTGAACGAGAAGCTCCTCGCCGCACAGCGCAGCGGCATCAAGACCGTTCTGATTCCGAAAGAGAACGTGAAGGACCTGACGGAGATCCCGGAAAAGGTGAAAGAGGGATTGAGCATCGTTGCCGTCGAGACAATTGAAGAGGCGTTGCCGCTGGTGTTCGGCAAGAAGAGGAAGACGTAGAAAGTTCGTATATTGTAAGTCGATGCGAGAAGACAATCACGCGAAGTCCGCAAAGGGAAGAAGAAAGACCGCGAGAGTAATGAAGAGAAACCCTCTGCGAGCTTTCAAATCTTTGCGCCTCTGCGTGCCAATATTCTGATTATGTCATACCAAGTCACAGCCCGCAAATGGCGGCCGATGGTGTTCGACGATGTCGTCGGCCAGTCACATGTCACAAACACGCTTCGCAATGCCATCGCATCGAAGCGCGTGGCGCACGCGTACATCTTTTCCGGCACGCGCGGCTGCGGCAAGACGACCACCGCCCGCATCTTCGCCCGCGCGCTGAACTGTCTCCATCCCGTTGACCAAAATCCCGATAACACCTGCGAGATCTGCACGGAGATCATCGACGGCCGGAGCATGGACATCATCGAGATCGATGGTGCGTCCAACAACGGCGTCGAAGAGGTGCGGAATCTCCGCGAGTCGGTCCGCTACACGCCGGCCCGCGGGTCCTACAAGATCTACATCATCGACGAAGTGCACATGCTTTCGAACGCGGCCTTCAATGCCCTGTTGAAGACGCTCGAGGAGCCGCCGCCCCACGTCATCTTCATCCTGGCGACGACCGAAGTGCACAAGATGCCGATGACCATCCTGTCGCGCTGTCAGCGGTTCGATTTCCGGCGTATTTCCATCGAGGAGATCTCCCAGCGTCTCTTGCTGATCGCGAAGGATGAGCAGGTTTCCATTGAACCCGAGGCGCTCGCCATCATCGCCCGGCGTGCGGACGGCTCGATGCGCGATGCGCAGAGCATCTTCGATCAGGTCCGTTCCTTCTGCGGCAACTCGATCACCGCGGCCGATCTGCTGAAAGCATTCAACGTCGTCGATCAGGAACTGTATTTCCGTTTCACCGATCTGTTTCGCACGCACGCGGCGAGCGGAGCCATCGAACTCGTCGACGTTCTCATCAAAGGGGGCTACAATCTTCGCGAGTTCGTCGGCGGATTGATCGAACACCTGCGCAACTTGCTGGTGGTACGCTCGACCAATTCCACCCAGCTGATCGAGGTCTCCGAACAATACCGACAGCGGTATGCCTCCGAAGCGCCGCACTTTGCCGACGCAGATCTTCTCCGCTTGATCAAGCAGGCCACCGAGCTGGACCAAACGCTCCGATTCGCATCTCAGCCCCGCTACCGCGTCGAAGCGACGCTCGTGCAGATGGTCCGGATGGAGAACGCCGTGCAGCTCAACGTCCTGCTTCAGCAGATCGACGAGCTGAAAAAAAAACTCCATGATGCTCCCGCCCCCCGGACCGAAGTTCGTGTAACCGGCGAGGTTTCGGCCGGCTATCTGAAAAGCCCGGCGGCGATCCGGTATTCCCCCTCTGCCTCCCCGGTCATCGAGAATAAGCGAAACGGAAACGGCGGTGCGAACACATCGGCGTCCATTCTTTCCATCGTGACGCCGCGCGAGGAATCCTTGCTCTCGTCCGATGCCGTATTATCGCGGTGGTCGGAATTCGTCGGCTCGATCGTCAAGGACCGCGTTGGGACAGGAACTTCGTTGAGCGTGAGCCGGTTGATAGGTACACACAACGGCTCCATCCGTGTACTGTGTCCGGATGAGTATCATCAGTCCAATCTGCGGCGTGAGCGGGATTTCCTCGCGGATATGGTGCA
>Ga0105103_10000809_pt1 | contig 17613 bp, 11 predicted proteins | sample PPLLaktember2015_2_FD_79107 | JGI IMG/M metagenome (GOLD analysis project Ga0105103, IMG submission 79107) | Freshwater sediment microbial communities from Prairie Pothole Lake near Jamestown, North Dakota, USA - PPLs Lake P7 Core (6) Depth... | ecosystem: Environmental > Aquatic > Freshwater >...
AAACGAGCCGGATACACACATTTTAACGGGGAGGAAAAGCGCTGGATCAATACAGACTTTAACAGTAGTTTCCCTGCCCTTGATCTTGTACATATAACTTTTGACCCGAATCATGAAAATAAAGTTTATATCAGTTCATGGAACAGTGGCATACTGGTCGTTGAAAATGATCAGCCGCTTATCTTGCTCAACGACACAAACAGCGGTCTGGAAGATCTTTATCCACCGGGAAACCCGAATACCAGTATCCGCATCAATGGAACAGCCTTTGATCCGCAAAACAATTTCTGGGTTGCCAATGCCTGGGTTGACAACAGACTAAAAAAATTGAGTTCCGGCGGAACATGGAGCAGTTTTAATTTAAGTTCCATCATGACAAATGAAAGTTATGGATTGACTGAACTTGTACTGGACAGAAGTAACAGTGTTTGGATAGGTTCCAGAAGAAATGGCGCCCTGGTTTATCAGGAAAACGGCGACAAAAAAAAGGCCCTCACCACCGAAGCAACGAAAGGATCCTTGCCCGATGCAAATGTAAAGTCACTGGTGGTTGACAGAAATAACAGGGTTTGGATCGGCACCCTGAAGGGCCTTGTGGTGTACTATGATCCCGGTAACTTATTCAATGAAACCATCTACGATGCAGAACCCGTGGTTATTGTTGATGACGGAATACCAAAAAAATTGCTTGGCGACCAGCCGGTCAACACGATCGCTATTGATGGGGCAGACAACAAGTGGTTTGGCACAGATACAGGCGGAGCCATAAACACCAATGGCAGCGGACAAAAAACCCTGCATATCTTTAACAAAGACAATTCTCCGCTGCCTTCCAACAGGATTTTAAAAATTTCAATCGACAACCTTACCGGTAAGGTATATTTTGCCACAGATAAGGGTATCGTGGCTTTTAACAACAACATCGCTCCTTATGGGGAATCATTAACAAGTGTTTATGCATTTCCAAATCCGGTTAAAAAGGAGCACAATACAGTCACTATTGACGGAAGAAATGGTTCTCATCTGCCCAGGGGCACCAATGTTAAAATATTGGATACTTCCGGAAAGCTCGTTTTTGAAACAAATGTCCAGGAAAATCAGGAAGCTTTTGGAGGAAAAGTCGTTTGGAATAAAAGAAACCTCGCCGGACACCCGGTATCGTCCGGTATTTATTTGGTTTTACTGACCCTGCCGGACACTTCGGAATCGGCGATCACAAAAATTGCCATAATCAACTGAGATGCTCGTAAATACAAAAGCAATCGTTTTATCTGCAATTAAATACGGGGAATCAGACCTGATCATAAAATGCTATACCGAAGATGGTATAAGGTCATATATGATCAAAAGGATCTTGAAATCAAGGAACGGCAAATTGAATATTGCCTATTTTCAACCCTTAAATCAGCTACAGTTTACAGCCAAACACAACAATAAAGGAACTTTGAACAGTATTCTTGAAGTCCATGTAGCCTATGTTTATACCTCCATACCCAAAGACTTAAAAAAACAGGCTATAGTCATGTTCCTTGCAGAAACCCTGAATAGTGCAATAAAAGAAGAAACAAAAAACGAAGATCTTTTAAATTTTTTAAGTACAGCCCTGCAATGGCTGGATACCCACGACAGAACAGCCAATTTTCATCTGATCTTTTTATTGAAACTGACCAGGCATCTGGGATTTTATCCTGAAACACAAAACATACACAAACCCTGTTTTAGCCTGGAAGAAGGGATTTTTAAGGACCTTCCCGCAAAAAATGAATGCCTTACAGGCGAGAATCTTACTTTGTTTAAATCACTTATCGGCACAAATTTTGATGTAACAGATGAGTTGAATATCAATTCAAATTCCAGGCATGTTATGTTGGATATGATCTTGTCATATTATTCATTACACCTGCCAGGTTTCAAAAAGCCCAGATCGTTAGCGATTTTAAAGGAATTATTCAGAGAAAAATGAAAAAAATCCTGTTTCTGTTATTGCTTGTTACCGGACAAATTTCTTTTTCCCAACATTGCCTTGTTATTGATGACAATTCAGGATTACCTGTTTCCAATGTGCTTATAACCAATGAAAGCAAATCCCATACGGTACTTACAGATATTGATGGAAGTGCAGACATCTCATCCTTTGATGAGATGGATATACTGAGCTTCACGCACATAAACTATGTGGAAACAGAAATCCTTAAAAGACATCTTTTAAATAGTGATCAAAAAGTATACTTGCAGTTTAAAACAGAATTCCTGAGCGAAATTTTTCTTTCAGCTACCAAAAGGCCCGAAGATAAAAGAAGAATTGCAGAGCAAATCGCCGTTTTTTCTCAAAACGACATACAGGATTTTTCTCCCCAATCCTCAGCGGATATGCTGGCTGAAATACCCGGAATCAAAGTTCAGAAAACACAATTTGGTGGAGGAAGCCCTGTAATGAGGGGAATGGAAGCTAACAGGGTACTCCTGGTGGTTGATGGGGTTAGAATGAACAATGCCATCTACAGAAAGGGTCATATTCAAAATTCAATAACCGTTTCTCCGAATATTTTAGAACGCACTGAAGTTATTTTTGGTCCTTCATCGGTGATTTATGGTTCGGATGCCTTGGGTGGAGTGATTCATTATTATACCCGAAAACCGTTGACCAGCGAGAAAAACGATGTTCATGTTGATTTTATGTCTCGTTTCAGTTCAGTGAACAATGAAAAAACGCTGTATGCGGGAATAGAATTGCAATCCAGAAAAATTGCCTCCTTTACCGCCATTTCAAGCAGCGATTTTGGAGATCTTAAAATGGGGGATAACAGAAATCACGGTTTTGAGGATTGGGGAAAGCAGTATTTGTTTTCCAACAATACAGACCATTTTTATAACCCCGAGCCCGTAGTAAATTCAGATCCCGAAACACAAAGAAATATTGGGTACAAACAACTGGACCTTTTACAAAAACTAAATATTCCTTTGAGCCCTTTCGCGGATTTATTGTTCAACCTGCAATACAGTAACTCTTCTGATATACCCCGGTTTGACCGACTCAGTGAGTACGATGACGAAACACTTAAATACGCTGAATGGTATTACCAGCCGCAAAAAAGATTTTTGTTTTCAACCCAGTTGTTGCTAAACCCGGGCACACCGGTAATGGGAAACGGCACCATTACCCTGGCTTTTCAGGACATAGACGAATCTTCTACCGAAAGAAAATTCAGTGATCTTAACAGATCCTCTGAGTTTACGAATGTAAAGGTGTATAGTTTAAATGCAGATTTTAATACCTCAGTTAGAGAAAACAGGATCTTTTCTTATGGATTGGAGTTTAATTATAACGATGTAAAATCAGAATCTGTTGGAGAAACCCTTTTGGTCGAAGGCAACGAAGTATTGGGAGTTGCGGCCAATTATACTGTACCGACAAGATATCCTGACGGAGGAAATGACTATATAAGTGCTTCTCTATACGGAAATTACCGGCAGGATCTTTCAAGTAAGGCTGTTCTTAACACCGGTATCAGGTTGACCAATACGAACATGAATTTGAAATGGGTAGATACAACCTTTTTTAAATTGCCCTACGAGGAAGCACATCTCAGAAACAATGCCATTACCCTAACCATAGGATACGTTTTAAAACCGAATGAAGACTGGCAGATCAACAGTGTATTTTCATCCGGATTTCGATCACCCAATATAGATGATGTAGGAAAAGTAAGGGATAAAAGGGGAGTTGTTTCAGTACCCAATATTAATTTAAAACCTGAGTATGCTTATAACCTCGAATTCAGTATTAATAAATATTTTGATGAGAAAAAATATCTGTTGAGTGCCGTGGCATATTATACTTTGTTGGAAGACTACATTTACAGAGCACCTTTCGAAATTAACGGAGAAGATACCATCATCTACAATGGGGAAGAAATGACCATGACAGCCAATGTTAATATGGATCAGGCTTATGTGATGGGCAGCACCATCACGGCCAGGGGAAATTTCACAAACACCCTGAATGGATATGCGTCATTGACATTTACAAAAGGCAAGTCCTATGATACGGATGTTCCCTTATCTTCAATTCCTCCAACTTTTGGAAATGTTGGTTTCGGTTATAACAAAAACAAACTGGCTACCGGTTTGAATTTTAAATTTAACGCCAAAAAAAGCCTGGAGGATTATAACCTGGAGGAAGGTATTGACAACATTGAAGAGACCCCGTTCATCGAAGAAACACAGAAATATTACGGATCACCCTCCTGGACAAGCCTGGATTTTTTTGCCAGATACCGGATATTAAAACAAGTGAACCTGCAGTTTGGGCTCGACAATATCTTTGATCAGCATTACAAGGAATTTGCTTCATCCATCAGTGCTCCCGGAAGAAATTACGCATTTACAGTTACAGCAAATTTCTAAAACATTATTGGCCCCTGGATTGTTAAGCCTCAAACGAAAACAGTATTTTTGTTGTATAAAACCGGCATAAATTTGAACAATTTACCTGTTGATTTTCAAAAACACCTCGATCAGAAGTTTCCCTTTCTAAGGAACAGTAAAATTCTTTTGGCGGCTTCCGGCGGACTTGACAGCACCGTTTTAGGGCATCTTTTGAAGCTGCACAGGCTAAATTTTGAGGTGGCACATGTCAATTTCGGGCTGCGAAGCAGAGATTCTGAAATGGATGAACAATTTACTAAGTCACTCGCCGGATCCTGGAATGTTCCCTTTCACAGTATTTCTTTTGACACAGAGACCTACGCTCAGGAAAAAGGAATTTCGGTTCAAATGGCCGCAAGGGATCTTCGCTACGAATGGTTTTCAAAAATATGTGAAGAAAACGGGATCGATTTTATTTTTACAGCCCATCATGCCGATGATAATCTGGAAACTTTTTTGATTCACTTTTTAAGGGGTTCGGGCTTGGACGGCCTGTGCGGAATTCCCGAAAGAAACGACAATATTATCAGACCCCTGTTACCATTTTCAAAAAAGTCTCTTGATGAATTCGCCAGAGAGAATAATTGGGAATGGAGGGAAGACTCCTCCAATGCAGAGACAAAATACCAACGCAATAAAATCCGCCACCAGATCATTCCATTGCTCAAAGAAATCAACCCGGCTGTTTTAAATGCTTTTCAAAACACATTAAACCACCTGAATCAATCCAGGGATCTGGTAGATACTCAAATAAATTCCATTATTTGCTTAGTTAAAACCAATGGAAAGGAAACAGAAGCAAAATATGATATTTCAAAAATCAGCGCACTTGATAATCCCAAAGCCTATTTGTACGAATTCTTTAAGGATTACGGATTTACTGACTGGGAGAGCGTTTATGATCTTCTGTCTGCACAATCTGGAAAACGTGTTTTTTCAAAAACACATTATCTTTTAAATAACAGGGGTTTTTTGTGCCTGGGAAAAAATGAGGAAAAGAACGATATTCAGTATTTTATCAATGCGGATACAGAAGTATTTTTTTATGAAGGAGCTTGTATACGTTTTAAAAAGTTCGGGATTACCAATACCGAACAGGAAGAAACGGAGAAAAATCCTGAAAAAAATGTGATCTTTGTCGACAGCGACAGCATAGCATACCCCCTTGTATTAAGACACTGGAAAAAAGGGGATTATTTTTATCCGCTCGGTTTGGGCGGCAAAAAAAAGATCAGTAAATATTTTAAGGACCTTAAACTATCATTGACAGAAAAACAAGATATTTGGCTCCTTTGTTCCGATGACAAAGTGGTTTGGGTACTCGGAAAAAGACAGGATGATCGGTTTAAAATAAAAGCAGCAACTAAGAACATATTAAAAATAAGTATAAAGAAATGAAACAAATAAAGATCGCTCTGTTTTACCTTGCTTTACTATTTTTAGTAAATGCAGCAAACGGCCAAATACTAAAGCCTGTAAAATGGACAACCTCAGTTAATAAAATAAGCGGACAGGAATATGAATTGGTAATAAAAGCCAGAATCGATGATCACTGGCACTTGTATTCTCAGCAAGTACCCGAAGGAGGACCCATTCCGACCACATTTTATTTCAAGGATTCATTAAAAACCTACCAGTTTATCGGTAAAACTCAGGAAGGAAAAGGAATAGAATCCTTCGATAACGTATTCCAGATGAATATCAAATATTTTGAGAAGGAAAGCGTATTTAAGCAAAAAGTCCGCATACTGAACCCCAATGTTAAAACAATTGGCGGAATGGTTGAGTTTATGGCTTGCGATGACAAAAGTTGTCTGCCACCAACCGAAGTTGATCTGACTTTTAATATCGGGGCGGTTTCTGATAAAAGTACAGAGCTCATCAGTGTTCTTCCTGAAACAGATACAGTTCAGGCAGAACAACCTGTGGAAGTTGCCGTCACAGATGCTGTTGTGGAACAGAAATCTGTGGAAATGATTCCGGTTCCGAAAAAAGAGAAGCAGGGTTTGTGGGGCCTGTTTTTTCTTTCCTTCCTAGCCGGATTTGCAGCCCTGTTAACACCTTGTGTTTTCCCCATGATCCCGATGACGGTCAGCTTTTTTACAAAACAGAGCAAGAATCGGACGACAGGAATAAGAAACGCAATCCTGTTTGGTCTGGCCATCATTGTTATTTATGTTTTATTGGGTTCTGTTGTTACACCCCTGGTTGGCGGAGCGGATTCTTTAAATGCTCTGGCCACCAACGTTTGGTTTAATATCATTTTCTTTCTGTTACTGGTTGTTTTCGCAGTCTCCTTTCTGGGGGCATTTGAGATCACATTACCGAGCAGCTGGAGCACAAAGGTTGATTCTCAGGCAGATCGGGGTGGCCTGATCGGTATATTTTTTATGGCACTGGCCCTGGCAATTGTTTCGTTCTCCTGTACGGGTCCAATAGTGGGAACTGCGCTGGTTGCGGCAGCAACAAAGGGTGGAATTGCACCGGTTATCAGCATGTTTGGTTTTTCGCTGGCTATAGCCCTTCCCTTTAGTCTGTTCGCTGCTTTTCCCGGATGGATGAATTCTTTGCCGAAGTCAGGGGGCTGGTTAAATACGGTAAAAGTTGTGCTTGGATTTTTGGAACTGGCTCTGGCCTTTAAGTTTTTGTCCAATGCAGATTTGGTTTTACAAACACACCTGCTTGAAAGAGAGGTTTTTCTGGCAATCTGGATCACAATTTTTGGAGCCCTTGCCTTCTATTTGTTCGGAAAAATAAAACTTCCGCACGACGGAAATTTAGCGCACCTTTCTGTTGGCAGACTTACTTTTGGCCTTGTAGTACTCGCTTTCACAATTTATATGATCCCGGGTCTATGGGGAGCACCTTTAAAATTGATCAGTGGCTTTCCTCCGCCTATGCAATACAGTGAATCTCCCAATGGTGTTGGGTATGTGAATCTCAATGCCGGGAATTCCCAGGGGGAACATTTTCTTCCTGAAGGCGCTCACCTCGGGCCACACGGACTTGTTGCATTTTTGGATTACGACAAGGGAATGGCCTATGCAAAAAAGGTAAACAAGCCGGTTTTGCTCGATTTTACCGGCCATGCCTGTGTAAATTGCAGAAAGATGGAGGAAAAAGTCTGGTCGGATCCTGCGGTACTGAGTGTCTTAAAAAATGAAGTGGTTCTTATTTCATTATACGTTGATGACAAGAGGGAATTGCCAAAAGAAGAACAGTATTTTTCTGAAATTACAGGTAAGAATATCAGAAGTATTGGTAATAAGTGGAGTGAATTTCAAATAAAGAAATACCAGGCCAATGCCCAGCCCTATTATGTTTTATTAAACCACAAGGGCGATAATTTAAATGAGCACACTGCTTATAATCCCAATATTAATGATTACCTAACATGGCTTAAAGAAGGAATTAATAATTTTAAAACCCCTTAAGGGAATACGGAAATATGATTTCCTGTAAAGAAAATGAAAAAACTCTTTTTACTTATTCTTTTCACAAGCCAGGTTCAGGGTCAAAATAGTCTGCCGTATAAAAATGGCGAATTACTAACCTATAAGGTCACTTATGGATTGATGCATGCAGGATTTACCACATTGGCAGTTGAAAATGCCAAAATCAATAATAAGCAGGGATTGCATGTAATAGGCAAAGGATGGTCTGTGGGTATTATGGACCTTTTATTTCCGGTAAGAGACAATTATGAGTCTTATTTCGATGCGAACTCATTAAAACCACAGCGCTTTATTAGAATTATAAAAGAAGGAGGGCATACAAAGAATAAAGAAACGTTGTTTGACTTTAAGGATTTAAAAGCAACTGTAATCAATTATAAAAAGCAAACCAAAAAAGACTATCCAATACATAACGATGTGAAGGATATGATGATGGCTGTGTATTATTTCCGAAGTCTGGATTTCAACAAATTGGAAACAGGTGAAATTATTTCAATTGATCTGTTTTTTGATGAAGAGATACATTCCATGAAAATTATTATTAAAGGCCGTGAACGGATCCATACTAAATTTGGCTATATAAATACCCTGGTGATCATGCCCTTGGTTCAACAGGGAAGAGTTTTTAAAGAAAATGAAAGTGTAACAATTTGGTTTTCTGATGACCAAAACAAAATTCCGGTAAAATTGAAAGCTTCGATTTTGGTGGGAAGTATTAAAATGGATTTGGAGGAATATAAAGGATTATCATACGACTTTCGAGCCAGTTTTAACTAAATTTTTTGTTTTATGGCATTATAAAATATTTAGCTTTGCACAAAACAAGAAGGATGTTAAAAAAAATTGTGGTTGCAGGGCTGATGATTTTATCTGTATACGCCTGTAAAAAAGATGCAGCGCCTGAACTTACCGCCGATATTGCCGAAAAAACGACCCCAATCATTGAAGAATTCGGGTATATACTTAACGATTATTTTGTAATTAAAGACACCATAAAAACAGGCGAAACCTTTGGCGAAATTTTATCGAGATACAAACTGAGCGGAATAGAAATACACAATATTGCAGCCTCTGCAATGGACACGTTCAATATTAAAAAACTGGTAGTTGGCAGACCCTATACCATACTTGCAAAAAAAGATACTACACAAAAAGCACAGGTCTTTATTTACCAACCGAATCAAATTGAATATTTGATCATAGATTTTAAAGATACCATTCAAACCACCTTTGGTAAAAAAGAAGTGCGGATTGAGACCAAAACGGCTTCGGGAGTGATCAGTTCCTCCCTGTCTGAAGCCATGAATGAAGAAGGGCTTAACTATATTCTTGCCCATGAAATGAGCGATATTTATGCCTGGAGCATTGACTTTTTTCATCTTCAGAAGGGAGATAATTTTAAATTGATCTACGATGAAAAATTTATAGATGATACAGTATCCGTAGGAGTCGGAAACATCAGGGCAGCATATTTTGAACACAAAGGGAAACCTACCTATGCCTTTCATTTTATGACAGATTCCATCAATAACCGCAGTGATTATTACGATGACAATGCCAAATTTCTCCGCAGACAATTTTTAAAGGCACCACTTGAGTTCAGCCGTATTTCTTCCAGATATAACCTTACCCGAAGAATTAAGCTTTATGGGTATCGGGTAAGACCCCACTTAGGCACCGATTTTGCCGCGCCTGTTGGAACACCGATCAAAAGTACAGCCAATGGAACCGTCATAGCCTCGGAATACAATCGGGGCAACGGAAATTACGTGAAAGTTAAGCATAACGCTACCTATACTACCCAATATTTACATATGAGCAAAAGAAAAGTACGGGTAGGTCAGTCGGTAAGACAGGGAGATGTCATCGGTTATGTTGGAATGACCGGCAATACATCAGGGCCGCACGTTTGTTACCGGTTTTGGAAAAACGGGAAACAGATAGATCCCCTTAAGGAAAAATTTCCTGAGGCAGAACCGATACGAGACGATCTCAAAGAGCAATATTTTGCCTTTATCAAACCCCTGAAAACCCAGCTCGAAAAAATTCCTTCGAGAAAGATCGGGCCGGAAGAAAAAGAATTATAAAATAAGAAAGTAAAAAAACAAAAAAATGGCTTTAGAAAATGTCAACCCAACCCAAACCAAAGCATGGAAAAGTCTGACACAACATGTTGAACAGATCAGGGAGGTACAAATGAAATCTTTATTTCAGAAACAAAAGGACAGGAAAGAAAAAATGCGCCTTACCTTTGAAGAGATCTCTCTCGATTATTCCAGGAACCGCTTAACGGAAGAAACACTTGACTATTTGTTCGGCCTGGCAAAAGAGTCAAAATTAAATGATGCCATAGAAAAATATTTTGGTGGTGATATCATCAACCAGACAGAAAACAGGGCTGTGCTGCACACGGCGCTCAGAAATCAGAAGAATGAGCCGGTTTATGTTGACGGAAAAGATGTAATGCCTGAAGTTCGTTCGACATTGTCGAATATAAAATCCTTTTCAGATAAGGTCATCAATGGAGAATTAAAAGGATATACCGGAAAACCATTTACCGATGTGGTCAATATTGGTATCGGGGGCTCTGATCTCGGGCCGAGAATGGTTGTTGAGGGCCTGCAGTTCTATAAAAATCACCTGAAAACTCATTTTGTTTCCAATATTGATGGGGATCATGTTTATGAAACATTGAAAAAATTAAATCCGGAAACAACCTTGTTCGTAATTGTTTCTAAAACCTTTACTACCCAGGAAACGCTGACCAATGCATTGACCATACAGGATTGGTTTTTAAAAAGCGCAAAACAAAGTGATATCAAATATAATTTTGTGGCAGTTTCAACCAATTTGCAAAAAGTTAAGGATTTTGGAATTGCAGAGGAAAATATCTTTACCATGTGGGATTGGGTTGGAGGCAGGTATTCTCTTTGGAGTGCCGTAGGTATCTCTATAAGCCTGGCTATCGGTTACGAGCGCTTTGAAAGTTTCCTGAAAGGAGCTTATGCTATGGATGAGCACTTCAGAAAAAGCCCTTTCGAGAAAAATTTACCAATAACCCTGGCCCTGATCAGTGTTTGGTATAACAATTTTTTTGGAACTGAGTCTGAAGTGGTTATTCCCTACACCCAGTATCTGGAAAATTTTGCTCCCTTTTTACAGCAGTTGTCCATGGAAAGCAATGGAAAATCAGTTGACAGGGATGGAGAAAAGGTGACTTACCAAACCGGAAATATCATTTGGGGCAATACAGGAAGCAATGTGCAGCACGCTTTTATGCAACTTATTCATCAGGGAACTAAACTCATTCCTGTCGATTTTATTGGTTTTGAAGAATCTTTGTACGGCAATCAGGACCACCATAAAAAACTAATGGCAAATTTTTATGCGCAGGCCGAAGCTCTGTATGCAGGAAAGACCAGAGACGAGGTTTACCTAGATATGAAAATAAACAATACGCTCGACAAAGTGAACCAGTTGCTTCCGTTTAAGGTTTTTGAAGGCAACAAACCCTCGAATACTTTTCTTATTAAAAAATTAACTCCTTATAATTTTGGTGCACTCATTGCCATGTATGAACACAAAACCTTTGTTCAGGGAGTGATCTGGAATATATACAGTTTTGACCAGTTTGGGGTTGAATTGGGCAAGGAACTAGCAAATAAAATTCTGTCGGAATAAGATTTGATTTTTGTTAACGTTTTCTTAATGCAAAAAATGAATAATTTAATAAAAGAGTCATTTTTTGTTGTATTTTTGCGCCGAATTTAACTCAAATCAATTATTATGAAAAAATTTCAATTATTTTGGGTTTTTGCATTGTTGCTGATCAGCTCGGTTTCTATTGCACAAACTACAATTGAAGGTAAAATTTCAGATCAAACCGGACCCTTACCGGGGGCGAGTATCCTCGAAAAGGGTACAACTAATGGTACTGCATCTGATTTCGACGGTAATTTTTCTCTTTCAGTAAAGAACGGGAAAGGTGTATTAGAAGTTTCCATGGTTGGAATGGGGAAAAGGGATATTCCTTTTACCGCTCAGGGAGAAACAATTAATCTTGGCACAATAACACTTAGTGCAGACGAGAATGTACTTGAGGAGGTAGTAGTTACCGGCACAATAGATATTGCTAAGGACAGGGAAACGCCTGTAGCTGTATCTACGATAAAAGCTATTGACATTCAAAACAAACTGGGAAATAATGAATTTCCTGAAATTTTGGCAAGCACACCCTCTGTTTATGTAACCAAGCAAGGAGGAGGCTTTGGAGACTCACGAATCAATATTCGTGGATTTGATCAGCGCAATACAGCAGTTATGATCAATGGCCAACCGGTAAATGATATGGAAAACGGTTGGGTGTACTGGTCGAACTGGGCAGGATTATCTGACGTAACTACTGCTATGCAGGTACAACGCGGTCTGGGATCTTCCAAATTAGCGATTTCTTCAGTAGGTGGAACCATAAACGTGGTTACACAAACTTCAGCAGCACGTGAGGGAGGTATTCTGGCATCAACCTTCGGAAACGATGGCTACATGAAATTCCTGGCCTCTTACAATACCGGACTTTTGGAAAGCGGATTATCTGCCAGCGTTTTGTTTAGCAATACCTCAGGTGACGGATATATTGACGGAACAAAATTTCAGGGTTCAAATTACTTCATTGGTTTGGGATATAAGATTAATGAAAAACACGACCTGCAATTCATCTTTACAGGTGCGCCACAATGGCACCACCAGAAAAGTCAGGCACCTTCAATTGCTGACCACCAAAAATACCAACCGGGAGGCATTGATTTGGAAGCCACAAAACCAAACAGGAAATACAACAGTGACTGGGGTTATCTTGATGGAAAAGAATACAGTATGGTAAGAAACTTTTACCACAAACCTGTAATGTCTTTAAACTGGGAGTGGGTAATGTCTGATGCTTCAAGATTATCAACAGTATTATATGCTTCATGGGGCCGCGGAGGTGGTACAGGAGAAATAGGAGAAATAAACGACAAAAGAAGTTTTGCGCTCCCAAAAACCGACAGAGGTTTGATCAGGTTCGATGATATAAAAGCCTGGAACTCCGGACAAAATGTTCCTGATTTTGGCAAAAACAGAACAACTTTTGATGGTGCTTTCTATAATACAGGTAATTCCGGACACCCTGCTTCACTGGGTGGAGGTGGAGGAAGGGGAAGTGATAATGGTATATCAAGAAGGGCTTCCATGAATTCACATAACTGGTATGGCAGTATTATCAACTTTAACCACGAGATCAATGAGAATTTCACCTTTGATGTGGGATTGGATCTTAGAACCTACGAAGGGCTGCATTACAGGGTAGTGAATAGTGATTTAGGGGCAGATGGTTATATTGACTATGATGATATCAATGATCCTACCGGAAACGTGATTACTCAGGAAGATTTTGTAAGTGCAAGTCCAAGCTGGAATCCATGGGAGGACATTGACGGTCAGGAGAAAATCGATTATAACAACGATGGTTTGGTAAACTGGATCGGAGTATTCGGACAACTGGAATACAAAAATGAAAACCTCTCTGCTTTTGTTCAGGGATCTTTCTCAAATCAGGGATTCGAAAGGGTTGATTATTTCCTGTATACACCTGATGAGCAAAAATCAGGTAATGAAAACCTAACAGGAGGAAACATCAAAGGAGGTGTCAACTATAACATCAATGAGAACCACAACGTGTTTTTTAATACAGGGTACTATTCAAAACAACCTTTATTTGATGCCGTCTTTATTAATTTCAGCAATACAGTAAATCCGGATCTTACCAATGAAAAAATATTTGGTCTGGAACTGGGTTATGGTTACAGAAGCGCTAAACTTAGTGCAAATGCGAACCTTTACAGAACCTCATGGGCTGACAGGTTTGAATCAAGAACGGTTACTATAAATCCTGGAACACCGGAAGAATTCAGAGGTTCTGCCAATTACACGGGAATCACGCAGGTGCATACCGGTATTGAAGTAGATTTTATGTATAAAGTTTTGGATAACCTAAGCCTGCGCGGTATGGCCTCTTATGGACAATGGGAATACGACGGGAATGCCACAGCAGATCTTTTTGATGAAAGCCAGGCTTTTCAGGGTACTTCAACTTTATATTTGGATGGCGTGAAAGTGGGGGATGCTGCTCAGACTACTGCTGCACTTGGCGCTGACTATAATTTTTATAAAGGCTTTACTTTGGGTGTAAACTGGAGATATGCAGGCAATTTATACGCCAACATCAATGCTCCCGATTTTACCGTTGAAGGAGGTGAATCATTGGAATTGCCATCGTATAATCTTTTTGATGCCAGATTGACCTATAATTGGTTATTTGACAAAGGAAATGCTTTGGAATTTGCAGTTAATGTCGATAACATTTTTGATGAATTGTATATTTCAGAGTCAGATACAAATATTTTATCTAACGATACAAGTAAAGAATGGAAAGGTATTGATACCAGAAACCGTGTATTTTTCGGTTTCGGTACTACCTGGAATGCTTCTGTACGTTACAGATTTTAATTAGTAAAATTTTATATATTGAAAATCCCATTCTTTGATTTGAGAATGGGATTTTTTATTTGACAAAATCATTAAATTTGCTTTTCTAATTATTAAATAAACAGAATCATTATGATACAGATGTTGCATTCCGGGTGGGCTTATATTGCCTTACTTATTCTTATTGTTGCTGTCGTAAATGCAGCATTGGGTTTTTTTTCTAATAAATCGTTCAGAGAAAAAGACCTGAGAATCCCTCTTTTTACTTTAATTGTATTCCATTTACAGCTGATAATTGGCCTTATTGCCTATTACACTTCAAATTATTATGATACCATGCGCTCTGTAGGTATGGGAGAAGTGATGAAGCAGCCGGAACTGAGATTAATGCTGGTTGAGCACCCCATTATGATGATCCTGGCGATTATTTTAATTACCATGGGTTTTTCGAAACACAAAAAACAGCTGACAGATAAAGGGAGATTTAAAACGATCTTGTTGTATTACGGAATCGCATTGCTGCTGGTACTGAGCAGAATTCCCTGGGGAAATTGGTTCTCTTAAATCAGGTACAGACACTTTTCATATAGTTTGATGAAGGCTTTTAAGAAAATTGTATCTTATCCCCTGAGTGTATTGCATTACCTCATTTTCGGTCTGGCCATCGTTATATTTCACCCCATTCAATGGCTGGCTTTAAAAATAGGGTATCAGGCACATAAGAAATCCGTTGATTATCTCGTTTTTTTTCTCATGGCAAGTATTTATGTCCTGGGATACAAGATCAGATTTATCAATAAACAAAAGTTACCTGAAGGAGTACCTTTAATATTTGTTTCCAACCACCAGAGTTTAAATGATGTTACTGTTTTGGGCTGGTTTTTGCGAAAACACCACCCAAAGTATGTCTCCAAAATAGAACTGGGCCGGGGAATTCCGAGCATCTCATTTAATCTTCGGCACGGTGGCTCTGTGCTGATCGACCGAAAAGATGCAAAACAATCCATCGGAGCTATCATGAAATTTGGGGAATACCTGGAAAGAACAAAGAGATCGGCAATCATCTTTCCTGAAGGCACGAGAAGCAAGGATGGCGTTCCAAAGAGATTTTCTGAAAATGGTCTGAAAATGCTCGTAAAAAAAGCACCCTCAGGTTATGTGGTTCCTATTACCATCAACAATTCCTGGAAGACAGTGAGATACGGACATTTTCCGCTCGAAGTTTTTGTTGATCTGACCATTGAAGTTCATCAGCCGGTTAAAAACAGCGACCTGCCTTTTGATGCCCTGTTTTTAAAAGTGGAAAAGGATATAAAAGATTCTGTTATCGTTTGATTCAGCCAACAAAAAAGGCTATAGGTTTACGGTAAAATCATCTCTGTCATCCAGAAAGGAAAACTTATTTCGGACGGTATCGACCGCAGATTTTTCGAGCCGTACGGATTTTATTTTTTCTTCATGTTCTTCAAAAGAGAGCAAACATTCACCAAAAGGATCATAAACTGCTGAATGCCCCGGATAGTTCAGTTTGTTATTGTCATCACCAACTCTGTTCAGTCCGATCGTATAGCACAAATTTTCAATAGAACGCGCTTTTAAGAGCGCATCCCAGGCTTTTATCCTTGGGGAGGGCCAGTTGGCCACATAGATCAGAATATCGTAATTTTCGTCATTTCTTGCCCAAACCGGAAAGCGGAGATCATAACAGATCAGCGGACAAATTTTAAATCCTTTATAAGAGAATACCAGCCTTTTGGTTCCTTTTGCAAAGATTTTATCTTCACCGGCATACGAAAACAAATGCCGTTTATCATAATGTAAAAGGTGACCATCCGGAAAAGCTGCAATCAGTCGGTTGAAATATTTGTTGTCTTCACTGATTAAAACAGAACCCATCAACAGGCATTTCTTTTCCGATGCTTTTTCCAGCATCCAGTTTATGGTTTGTCCGTCCATTTTTTCTGCGATGCCTTCCTTTCCAACTGAAAACCCTGTGGAAAACATTTCCGGTAAAATGACAAGATCAGTATCTTTTTCCAGCCGATCTAATTTGGAATTTAATGAAACCAAATTGGCTTTAGCATTTTCCCAGTAGGTACTTGTCTGCACCAGACTAACTTTGAGAACCTCGTCCATCGGTATTTACTTTATGCGATTGATAATCTCTGCAGCTTGTTCCAAGGTCTCTTCCTTTTTAGCAAAGCAAAAACGCAAAACTTTTTGATCGAGTTTTTTTTCATAAAAAACGGAGACGGGAATTGAAGCAATCCCAAATTCTTTCGTAAGCCGGTCCGCGAATACTTCATCATTTTCACGGCTGATGTCCTCGTAATGAAGCAGTTGAAAATAGGTGCCCGAGGCGGGCTTGAACTTAAACAAAGAAGGGCTGATCAACTTTAAAAAATAATCGCGTTTTGACTGATAAAAATCCGGTAAGGCCAAATAGTGCGCGGGCTCTTTCAAAAATTCAGCCAGGGCTACCTGCATGGGGTGGTTGACATTAAACACATTAAATTGATGCACTTTACGGAATTCGGTCATCAGCTCTTCGGGAGCGGCACAATAACCCATTTTCCAGCCTGTGTTGTGAAAGGTCTTACCAAAAGAAGCAACAATAAAACTATTTTTTGCAAGTTCCGGAAAGCGGGCAACACTCTGGTGTGTGTTTTTATCGAAAATGATGTGCTCGTACACTTCATCGCTTAAAACAATTATACCGGTATCTTTTACAATACTTTCCAATTCTTTCATGTCTGCTTCAGACAACAAAGATCCGGTTGGATTATGCGGTGAGTTGATAATGATCATTTTGGTTTTCTCTGAAACCTGAGCCTTTACATTTTCCCAGGGAACATGATAATCAGGGCTGGCCAAAACGATTTCCACAACTTTTCCTCCATTTAAAGAAATGGCCGGAGCATAGCAATCATAAGCCGGAGCAAAGATGATGACCTCATCTCCGGGATGCACAAAGGCGGTAATGATGGTAAAGATGGCCTGTGTTCCCCCAGCGGTTACGGTAATTTCTGTTTCCGGATTATAGGAATAATTGTATAACTGATGAATTTTATGAGCGATCGATTCCCTTAGGGAAAGCAATCCCTGCATGGGAGCGTATTGGTTAAAACCATCTTTCATGGCTTTGACTACCAGATCGATCAATACTTCAGAAGACTTAAAATCCGGAAATCCCTGAGATAAATTGATC
>Ga0105103_10000811_pt1 | contig 17604 bp, 16 predicted proteins | sample PPLLaktember2015_2_FD_79107 | JGI IMG/M metagenome (GOLD analysis project Ga0105103, IMG submission 79107) | Freshwater sediment microbial communities from Prairie Pothole Lake near Jamestown, North Dakota, USA - PPLs Lake P7 Core (6) Depth... | ecosystem: Environmental > Aquatic > Freshwater >...
CACACGCTGAGCATAGCACTAAACCAGCCTGTTACGATTGTTAAGAAGGAGTGGCCTAAACATCTTATCGATAGGCTTACAAGAGCAAGCGAAGTTGAAAAGCCCATTCTAATCCTCTCCATTGACGACGAAGGATTTGCTATAGCTGAAACCAAACAGTACGGCTACGAAACCCGCGTGGAACAACGGATTCGACTCCCCGGCAAGCAGGATGCGGATAAACGTGAAGAAGCAACCAAAGGGTACTTTCGGCTTGCACTCAACAGTTTACAGAAGCTGTGGAGCCAAAACCACAACCCCATCATAATTATCGGCGCCGGATTCACTAAAAATGACTTTGTAAGGTACCTCGGCGATGAATTAAGGGAATTGTCAAAAGCAATTGTGGACGTTAAAAGCGTAAACAATGGCGGCACCGCGGGAATCGATGAAGCACTCCGATCAGGGGTACTGCTAAAGGCTGCCCATCAGCTCCGCATTGTTGATGAGACAGAAACAATGGAGGAAGTCATGAAGCGCCTCGGTAAAGGCGTGGGCACGGTGACCTACGGTTTGGAACCCGTTGAGAACGCAGTTATGATGGGCGCGGTTGAGAAACTAGTAATCGCCGACACTAAATTGCGTGATGCCAACGATTCAGAGCGACTAAAGCTCGAAGACCTCATGCACCAAGTGGAGAAACGCAACGCCGCCATAACCGTCGTCAGCACTGAGCATGAGGCAGGCGCAAAACTGCTCTCGCTGGGCGGGATAGTCGCACTTCTAAGATATCCACTATACAGAGATACCGCAACTTAACCAACACCCTCAACCGTCGCTTATTCTCGCATTCCAGTTTTTTCAAGCAACTGTTGGAGACATCAAAAACGGCGGCTAACAACCTGTCTACCTTTAAATGTGTTTTTTAAGCCTTTATAAATAGATGCTTTATATACCCCTATGTTGCTTAAATAGTCCTGACGTGAGTGGATATGAGTAAAAGAAAACCGATTATCAATATCCAAAACATTGTTGCTTCAGTTTCACTCAACCAAAAAATTGATCTGCAAAAAATCGTTGAGAAGTTTCCACAGACCGAATATAACCCCAGCGTTTTCCCCGGACTTGTTTTCCGCCTCAAAAAACCCAAAACTGCCACTTTAATTTTCGGCACGGGAAAAATGGTTTGCACAGGCGCAAAATCTGAGAAAGAAAGCCGCAGCGCAGTGGAGAAAGTCGTTAAAGAACTCCGTAGTGAAGGCATTCAAATCACTGAGAAACCGATCGTTAACATCCAAAACATCGTTGCATCCGCAGAACTCGGCGGAGAAATCGACCTTGAAAGTCTCGTTTACAAGCTTAGCCGTGTAATGTATGAACCCGAACAGTTTCCAGGAGCAGTTTTCCGCATGGATGAACCTAAAGTTGTCTTCTTAATATTCTCAGCTGGCAAACTCGTATGCGTCGGCGCAAAGAAAGAAGAGCAAGTCTACGAAGCAGTCGACAAAATCCAGGCGCTTTTGGAAGAAAAAGAACTGATCTATTACCCCTCTTAAGCACCCTTTTTCATTCGTCGGCGAACCGCAGCGTTCGCATCACTTAATTTTTTAAGAGCCAACTCAAACGTTTCATCAGGCGCTAACTCTTTTTTCAGAAATACCCCGGTTCTGCCAACGCTGTCTCTTTTAAGAAGCGCCCGAACCCTGTCGGAAACGGTTTCAGCGGATATACCTAAAAGACCGGCAACATGCTCTTCTCGCCCGAAAACACAACTCTCAACGTGACCTTTCAGTGTTGGTTCGATAAGCATCAGCCGCTTATCAACGCCAGCAACCCGAACATTCATCCTAATTTGAGTGGGGTTTACTTCTCCGCCAAAACGGTAAAACTCGCGTTCAACCCGTCGCATCCCCATTAAAGGAAACGAAACCGCGGTACACTCGTCGATTTCTATGTGAGCTTTCATAGCGTAAGTCGGGGTGGCCTGCACCAGAAGACGCGAATTTATTTGGATCATGGCTTTCTCAAGCGCAGTTTCTACCAGAAAACTGTTCTGTACTTCAGGAACGAAAACGTCCACGTCGCTGCTCTGATTTACATCGCCTCTTGCCACGCTACCATGAACGACACACTGCAAATGAAACCGCTCCAAAGCAACGATCACTGGAACCGCTTTCTCTCGAAGCGCTTTAAGTTGAGACCAGTGCATGTTGCTGTAAGTAACTGTGCGGGTTTCCGCGTTCTTAATGGGTTTAGTAGCCATGTTTTTCGCTAAATCTAGGGTTTATTGTGGCATCGTTTATTTACTTTAATCATCAATCCAGTAACTATGGATGCAGAACTTTGCACAGCCTGCAAAACCCGCGAGGCATTTTTCAGCCGACAATACTCAGGGGAAAAACTGTGCAAACGCTGCTTTGCAGCATCCATCGAAACCAAAGTCCGCGCCACAATCACACGGCACCACATGCTCAAATTTGATGATCACCTAGCAGTGGCGGTTTCAGGCGGCAAAGACAGCCTCAGCATACTATACATACTGGCAAAACTCCGCAAGTACCGCCCCAAAACCACCCTGACTGCTGTGACTGTCGACGAAGGCATCAAAGATTATCGCGATGAAGCCCTTAAAATCGCGTCGAATTTATGCAAAAAACTAGACGTACCACACCATATCCTTTCGTTTAAACAACTTTACGGCTTTACCCTTAACGAAATGATAACAAAAGCAAGGCAAAAAGGACAAACAGCACTCACTGCTTGCGCTTACTGCGGCGTTCTACGGCGACGAGCCATAAACGAAGGCGCACGACAAGTTCATGCAGACAAAGTCGCCACAGGCCACACATTAGACGACGAAGTCCAAACAGCGTTGATGAACTTGTTCCACGGCGACATCGCCCGTTTAGCCAAAGAAAAACCAGTAACCAGCGAATCGCACCCCTTGTTTGTGCAGAAAATTAAACCATTCTGCGAAATCCCAGAGAGGGAAAGCGCCCTCTATGCTTACGTTAAGAAAATTGCTTTCCAAGATACACCCTGTCCATACGCTGGAGAAGCCCTCCGTAACGATATCCGAGGCATGTTAAACCGTATGGAGCAAAAGCACGCCGGCACCAAATTCACTGTTTTCAAAGCTTTCGAGCGGCTGCGTCCCGCGATTGAAGAAACTGAGCGGAAAGAGGGCTTTAGAACCTGCCGGGAATGTGGTGAACCCTCTGCGCTTGATATCTGCAAAACCTGTGAACTACTCCGTCACGTACGTTAAGGATCGTTAGTGAAGCCTTCTTTAGATTTTATTTTGCGCAAAAGCTCTGAAGCTTCCATCGCGGTGTTTGCCGCTGCCACATGCTGTGCCCGCTGCAAGGTTACATTTGCGCCGCAGTAGGGACATCTTTTTGTCTTTTGCTTGTTTGCTGCAAGCATTAAGCCGCCGCATTTGGTGCATTTAATGATGATTGTAGGCGCCATTTCTCCGTAGCTTCCGAAAGCCTTTTCCACACACAACCAAATAACAGTTACTTAAGGGATAAGGGAATAGGCGATGAGCACTTCAAGTGAGGCTAAACCGCGTTCGGCATTGCGGGATCAAGCAGTTTCGTACTTCAAAAAAGAAGGGTACAAAGTCAACAACGAAGATATCACAATTGAAGGCAACAGCGGCGTAAGCAGGCATTTTGACATAATCGTACAGAAGGGCCGAATGGAGCAGGGTGTTTGGGTGCGGGATTGGAACCGAACCATCGGTGTCAACGTAATAATAAACCTCGATACTGCATCGGATGATGTGGGTCTTTCAAGCCCGATTATGATTGGCGAAAAATTCAGTGACCACGCAAAATCCTATAGCAACCGAAGAAAAATCACGTTGCTCACTAAGCAAAAACTTGGCAGCCTCCGCTGAACGCTAAGCTTTAAGGTACTGATCAAGCACGCCTTCTTCTTCAAGCATGCCCAGCCAGTCAACAAAACCCGTATGGCACATCCCAGTCTTAAGCACTTCTGAGATTTCCTCCACTAATTCCTCAACGGTTTTCGATGTGGCATCTAACTCGCAGACTTTGGACGGTTCCGTATGAAACTGGAGCGCTTCAACGAGGCAATTGTCTAGGATTTCAGCGGCTAAATTCTCGTAAAGTTTAGGCTCATCGAACCCGCATTTTTGCATGAAGGTTTTTAGTTCTTTGGGGTTGCGGCGCAACACGAACACCTGTGTGGTGAGTTCACTGGGGGTAACTGCCGCGGCGTAGTGTCCGTCGACGACAACGTCTGTTTCGGTTTGAGTAATGCTTTCTGCAAGTTTCAGCCGCATGGCTGCCTCGTCGATTATAGTTGTGCGGCGTTCCTCATCTTCACCGGAAATTAAGTTATAGGTTTTTGCGAAATCCGTGAGATTTATGTATTGTGAACCAAGTTTAGTTGCAAGCGATTTAGCTGTAGTTGTTTTTCCCACGCACGGCGTACCCGTGATTAGGATGACACGTTTCATGACTGCATCTTTACTATATGTTGTAGTAATTGTTTTGGGTTTAAATCAGCCGCGTCTCCAAGCTGGTCCCTACCCATAAGTTGGTTGCCAACATACATACTAATGGGTTGAAGAAAAAGAGTTGTTTTATGGTGTAATAATGAATGGCAATTGCTCCATGATTGGCTGTATTAGCTGCAAGACAATATCTGGGAATAAGCCTAAGATGAAGACTGCCGCGACGAGTATGAAGACGGGGATGAGGATGTATTTGTTTTCTTTTATTGGCGTTGTGTCTTTGGCTGGTTTTGCGTACATGATGTTGATGAGTCGGAATATGTATGCGGTTTGGAGCACGCTTGTTAAGACCCCGATGACCGCGAGCCAAGTTAGATCGCCAATGATTGCGGCAGTGAAAACTAAGTATTTGCCCATAAAGCCACCCAGCGGCGGAACACCGGCAAACGATAAGCCCGCCATAATGAGGGCTAAGCTTACCCAAGGCATCTTTTTGCCTAAGCCAGCGAAGTCGTCAAGCGTTTTGAAGCCACGCATGTTCATAATCCCGATAGCCATGAAGGCAAGTGCAGTGGTTATGCCGCCGAGAAGGAAGAAATAGAGGTTTGCGGCTAACCCAAGTGCAGTGGCGCTTGTAATGGCGACAAGGTTGTAGCCGACGTCTGCAACGCAGATGTACGCAATTAGACGTTTAACGTTGTTTTGGATTAAAGCGAAGATGTTTCCGACTATCATTGTAATGGCGGCTAAAACCGCCACCATGAGTGCCCAATCTACGGGGCCTTGACCGCCGGGGAGAATTATGAAGAGGAGTATTCTGATTATGATGTAGTAGCTACCTTGGTCTACGAGTGCAGACAAGAAAGTGGCTGAAGGAGCTGGTGCAGCTGTGTATGCGTCAGGAAGCCAGAAATGAAAAGGTACGATGGCGGCTTCAATTGCGTAACCTGCGGCAATGAATACGAAAGCGATTATTAGCAGGTTCATGTCAGATGAGCCGATGGTTATGGCGCCTAATGCTTCACGCAGAGCCACATAGTTTAGAGTTCCAGTTATTCCGTAAACGATTGAGAGACCAAACACAATGAAGGCGGAAGCGATAATGACCATGACGAGGAATTTGAGGGTGGCGTTTAAGCTGAAGGCGCTTTTGCGGTACAATATTAGAAATGCTGCGCCGGCGGTTGCGGCTTCCCAGAATATGAAGAAAGTTAAGAGGTCGCCTGATAGGACGGCTCCTACGAGGGTTGCGGTGAGTATTAGCATGACGGCTAAGTAGCGGTCAGCTGGCCGCTCATTTGAGTTCAAAAAGAACACTGTATAGACTAAGATGACGGCGGCGGTGGCAACGATGATGATAGCCATGAATATTGTTATGGCGTCGATGAAAAACGAAGTGCTTAACGCTGTGGGTGCATTGCCGTCAAGGGTTAGGGTTATTGGTTCAGGGTTAGTTGTGCTGTAATAACTGAAAGCCAAATTCGCGACGGTTATGCCTGCCGCGAGGAAAACAACTAGAACCCACGCGAGGGTGGCAGCTGTTTTGTGGTTTGCGCTTTTACGTATTATCCGAAATACGGGTATAGTCAGCAAAGATGCAATTATGAGTGTTAGTAAGGGCAATATGACGTCGAGGATTTGCACCATGCTGGTTCACCTTTCTACCCTGTCACTCCGAAAGTCACTGATTGAATTAAGTCCATGAAAAACGTTGGGTAAATGCCGATTATCACGACTAGGACCACCAAAATCGCCAGTGAAGCCTTCATCCAATTAGGAACATCAACGATTTTGTGTCCATGAGCTTCTTCTGCTGCTGGGGCATCTGGTGCGTGTGCGTCATGTCCATTTGGCGGTTCTTCAACGCCGACTTCTTCTTTGGATTGCCCAAGGAAAACTTTGCTGACAAACCGCAGTGAGTAAGCCAGCGAGAACACCGTGGCAATAAGCATTAATGCTGTTGGGATTATGTAGAAGCTGTCTGCTTGGATGATTTGGAATGCACCTACGAAGATGAGGAATTCACTGATGAAGCACGCGAATGGTGGTGCACCGGAGATGCTAAGAGCTGCGATGGTTCCAGAGACAGCTGAGAAGGGCATTTTGCTTGCTAGACCACCCATTTCTCGGATATCCCGTTTTTCTGTTTGGTGCATGACGCCTCCTGCTGTGAGGAAGAAGAGCCCCTTGCTTGCTGCGTGAGTCACGATGTGTAGTACGGTTCCAACTATGGCGATTGCAGCTGGCGCAATAAGGGCAAGTGAACCACCTTGGGCTAATGCCACAGGGAATAACGAAAGCCCAAACATAATGTATCCCATGTGGGCTATGCTTGAATATGCTATGACACGTTTTATATCAGTTGCCACCAGAGAGAGCAGTGAACCGAAGAACGCGGTGACTATGGCGATTACTGCTAAGCCGTGAAGGAACATGGTTGCGAAATCAACGCTGACTGCTGGAAACACTACTCCGAAGGATAATCTGATAATAGCATAGGCTCCTGCGCTGATGATGACGCCGCTAAGCAATGCTGACATTGGTGCTGGGGCTTCTGAGTGAGCGTCAGGTAACCACATGTGTACGGGGAACACCGCCATTTTAACTGCGAGTCCAGCGGTAAGCGCTATCATTGTCCACTTTATCGTGTCAGCATAGATCGCGGGCAAATTCTGTAAACTACTTTGAGCTATGAACATGTCTGTTGAGCCGGTTAACCAGTAGAGAGCTCCGATTCCTAAGAGCACGAAGACGGCGCCTGCATGGGTGAATATGAACAGCTTTAAGGCTGATTTGTAGCTGTTACGGTAACCCCATTCTCCGACTATGAAATAGGCGGGGACCAGCATGAGTTCCCAACAGAAGTAAAACAGGATCAAGTTACTGGTTAAGAATACGCCGATTAAGCCGACAGTGAGCATGCTGAGCAAAGCGTAGTAGACGGGAAGGTGTTTTTTGCCAGCCATATAGTTGATTGAGTAAAGCGAGGCTACGAAGATTAAAACTAGGCTGATGAGCGCGACGGAGGCGCTAATCCCATCAATGAACAGCGAAAACTGCGCGAATTGGGCGTCGCCTGAAAGCACGGTGGGGATCCAAGCCCAAGTTTCTTCATAACGATGCAGGTCACTGTTGAGGATTTGTGGAACAGTAGAAAGCAGTAAGCCTATGCAAACTAAGGCGATGGCGGCGACAAAGATCGCTGCGGATTTGGGGGATTTCTTTCCAGTCAAGTACACAAACGGGATACTTATCGATGGTATTAGAAATACGGACAGTAATATTGGTAACGACATAGTTATGCTCCTCCTAATCCTATTCCAAAGGTTAAGATTATCAATACAACTATAAGTATAAACCCGAGCACTGCGGCTGCAACGTAGTTACGGAAAGAGCCTGAGAATCCTTTCTTGAGGGTGATGGCGTGTCCTGGTTGTGCGGCTCGGCTGATTTTAGCAGCGCCTTCATCGGGCAAGCGAGCGAATAATGCGTTCTCGACGCGGGTGAGTGCAATTGAGAAGCCAGTGATTCCTTTTGCGACTCTGTCATAGGTGTAGTCAAAGAAGAAAGCATGCTTTAGCATTGTAGATAACGGGTTTTTGCCTGCGGCGATGTTGCGAATGCCATTGTATCTTTTGAAGTAGCTGTAGTAAGCAATGATTCCTATTGGCAATAATAGTGTAAGGAATATAGGCGTCTCAATATTGAAGAACGCCTCATATATAATGCCGAGTGCGTCCCCTCCAAATATAGTCACGCCTAGGAAGTTGGCAACAGCGGGTTCACCTACTCCCCAGTAGATGCAAAAACCAGCCAAGATCGCCGCTGGAATAAGCATAATTGTAGGAGATTCGTGAACTCGCTGTAATTTAAGGTACCCTGATTCTTCGCCCATAAAGACTAGGCTGAACATGCGAAAACAGTAAGCGAAGGTTATGCCAGTTGTAGCAATAAGAATTATTGACGGGAATACGCCGCCAGATTCGGTAACGCTGGTTATAATTAAGCCTTTACTGAAGAATGAAGCGAAAGGCGGCAAACCGCTAGTTGTAATAACCATTATACCCATCAATATGAAAGAAAGGGGCATAGCGTTCCTGAGTCCACCCATAAGCCGCATGTCTCTAGTTCCTACAGCGTGAATTAAACCTCCCGCGATGAGAAATCCGAGACCTTCGAAGAAAGCATGACTAATCATGTGGTAGAGGCTTCCAAACCAACCTTGCATCGCTGCTGCGCCCAAACCTGCCATCATGAAACCAATTTGGCTGACTGTAGAGTAGGCTAAGACGCCTTTGATGTCGGTAGTATGAAGCGCCAATGAAGCGCCGACTAACGCAGTTAGAGTGCCTACCCAAATGATTGTTGGGAACCAGAGAGCTTCGTTAAGCACGCTTATGAGCGCTGGAGCCACAGAAAAAATTAAGATGACTCTTGAGAGTAGGTAGATACCAGCTTTAACCATGGTCGCTGCATGCAATAAAGCGCTGACGGAGGTGGGTGCTTCCATTGCACTGTAGAGCCATGTGAACAATGGGAGTTGAGCGGATTTTGCGATTGCACCGCCTAAAACTAGGAAAGCTACTGCAATCATGTAGGTCTCATTGAAACCGCCTGCAATTATGCCGTTTATGATGCCCCGGAAGCTGAGTGTGCCAAACATTAAGAACAACAATCCGATAGCTGCGAGCAGTGCGATGTCGCCGATTCGGGTCATTATGAAGACTTTTACACCTGCACGAATAGACTCGGGCTTCTTGTACCAGAATGAGATCAGTGCATAAGAGCACAAACCAACCATTTCCCAGAAAATGAACATCTGCAGCATGTTGTCTGCGAGGACTAGCCCAATCATGGATCCAATGAAGAGCAAGATGAGGTAGTAGTAGCGAGTTAGGCCACTTTCACCCTTCATGTAGCCAATTGAGTAAATTGCGATAATTAAAGCGAAGAAACTGATAAGCACTGTGAACAATACGCTTAATGGGTCAATGAAGACACCTGCGGATAAGCCTTCTCCGCCAAAACCTGAAAGCCAAGGTATCGTGTAGATTACAGCTTCATGTTTTCCCCAAACATCTGGAATCAATGAAATGGCCAAAGCTGCGCTGACTATGGCAACAGCGACAACAAAGTAGTTGCGGCCTTTTTCAGTGTACCTTCCTATGACTGGGACAAATAAGCTTGCTATAAGGGGAAGAACCCAAACGAACCATGCGGAGAATTCCTGAAGCATCATGATGATTCAACCTCGTCGTCTTCATTGCTTTGCATTAACTTTGCGATTTTACCGATGTCGCTTGTGCCGTACCGTTTGGAAACGATGACAAGCAACGCTAAGATTACGCCGCTAACTGCGGTGTCGGTGGCAAACGCCAAAATCAGCATTGCTTGACCTAAACCTTGATCCACCGCCAACATAACGAAGTTCAAGGTGGCGGCGGTGGCGATTAACTCGACTGATATGAATACTTTGAGCAGTTGGCGGTTGGTCAGCAAACCATAGATGCCTATTGCCAACATGACCAGGGACAAAATAACAAAGTCCATTATTGAGCCCCCTTCCGCTTCTTCTCAAACAACACAATAGCGATGCCAAGGGCTATCGTCAAAATAACAATAGCCTGGAACAAAACATCTAAACCTCGCAGGTCCCAGAGGGCTGTACCGAAATCAATGTTGGAGTTAGCCCCGGAGGCGCCGGAAACGGATAGGAAAATTGCCGGCAAAGACAAGGCTATTCCGCTGCCGAAGAGGGCAGCGATTTTTGTCGGGGAAGCTTTTTTGAGCGGTTTGTCTCCTAACATTTCCCCTGAGAGGAATAATACTGCTAAGGTGCCTATGCTTACGGCGAACTGGAAGATAGCGGCGAAAAGCGAGCCGGTTAAACCGTAAATCAAAGCGGTAAACAAGAAGGTGCCGGCTAAGGCAGCAACTGAGTAAACGACTTCGTCAAGAAACAGCGCTAAAACGGCTGAAACAAGCAAGCCTACAGACAGAATTTCAATAATAAACGGAATCATTGCTGTTTTTCCTCCTTACAGTTAAGATTGGGTTTCATCACAGAAGCGCATTTATCGGTTGTTGCTAACTCGTAGAACTCTGAGCTTTTAATAGCTTTTCTGGGGCAACTTTCGACGCATTGGTGGCAGAAGATACATCGATTTAAGTCGATTTGGACACGTTTTCTGCCGCCCACTTCAACGATTTCTATCGCTTTGGTGGGGCAATCCCGTTGGCAGACGTGACAGTTAGAACCGACTATGGGTTTGACGTCCAACCGGAATTCTTTGCCTGAGCCGAAGTCAATGATGTTGCAGTCGGTGATTTCGTAGATTACTTTGCCGCGTGAGTCTGGTGGAAGGATTGGTTTCACAAAGGGGTACTTCGTGGTTGCTGGTTTTGTGAATATATGTGAAAATGCACGTTTGAATATTGGAGATATGCGAGACTTCTTAACTATTGTTATGCCCCCCTCAAGGGATTGTAAACCCATGTTACTAATGCAACTGTCAGAATCAGCGATAGGATCGATGCGGGCAGCAGTATGCGCCAGTTGCCTGAAAGCACCTGATCGATTCTTAGCCTTGCAAACACGGTGCTGATATATTCAGTAACTGCGACAACCACTAAGAGTTTCAACACAAACCAGATTGTGTACCATATCCACGCAGGTCCGAAGAATACTGGTCCATAGGGTCCACCTAAGAACAGGGTGACAACCAACGCTGAACCAAAGACAACTTGGATGTCACGAGTTAAGTGCAAGAACGCAAGTTTTGCACCCGTGTATTCGGTTTCTAAGCCGCCGACCAGTTCAGATTCTGAGTGTGGCACATCGAAGGGGTCTTTTTCCAGTTCAGCCTGCATGGTTATCACAAAGAGAACCAGCGCCCAAGGCGCCAAAATGGCGAAAGGCAACAAGGTTGTTACTTGAATTTGCGCAATAGTAGCGATTTGGAGGCTTCCCGCGAGGAACGCTGGAGCCAAAGCAACAAGGAATAGCGGTATGTCGTAGCCGAGGAACTGGGTTAAGACCCGCGCTGAACCAATTGAACCGTACGGGTTGTTAGATGCCCAGCCAGAGAGGAACAGCAAAAAGTTCGCAATGGTTGCAAACGTCAATATAACAATTAAGTCGCCGTTAAAACCCCCTATCCCCGCGCCAGTGGTTAAAACACTTTTTCCATCGATTGGGATGAAACAGGCGGCGAAAACCATAATAGCAAAAGCCGCCAGCGGCGCAAACTTGAAGATTATTTTTTTTGCATCGCGCGGTTCTATGTCTTCTTTAGTTAAAAGTTTGATGAAATCCGCAAGTGGCTGCAGAATACCTCCGGGTCCGGCAACCATGGGACCGACGCGGTTTTGTATGCGAGCTTCTATCTTCCGCTCCATCCAATCGCAGAAAAGAGTCAGCAAGAACAGGAAGGTAAACCCTGGGAATACCAGAATACGGAAGATCAGCTCGAAGTCAATCATGGATTATCACCGGTCTGTGCATGAGAAACATGGGTCTAAGCTAACAAAGTTAGATGGAACGTCAGCTATGCTCTCACCAATCGCGGATTTAAGGAACGATGGGATGTTTGCGAATGTTGGAGTTCGGATTTTGACGCGTTCAGGCATATCGGTGCCGTTTGACCGCACATAGTAGAAGAGTTCGCCTCGGGGAGCCTCTAAACTGCATACCGCTTCGCCTGCAATAACTGCTCGTGGCAAGTCAACTTTGATTGGACCAGACGGTAAGTGATCAAGCGCGTAGTCAATGATGTTTATGCTTTCTTCAACTTCGTCTAAGCGGACGTTCATTCTTGCCCAGACATCGCCTGTGCTGTAGACGATTTCTTTGAAGGGGATTTCGCCGTAGGCTTCGTATGGGATGTCTTTGCGGATGTCAGTGTCATAATTGGACCCTCGGGCAACTGGACCGACTACGGAGAGTTTGATTGCGTCTTCACGACTCATGACACCCACTTCGGACATACGTAGCCTAAGGGTTGGTTCTTCGCGGTAAATTTTGTTGTAGAATGGCAACTGATTGCGCAGGTTCTTCATGCCTTCTTTAATTTTGGGGATGTCGATACTGTTTAAGTCTCGCCTGACACCGCCAATAGTGATTAGTGAACCGTAAACGCGGTTGCCGCTTGTTAACTCGATCAAGTCCATGATGGGTTCGCGGTCACGCCAGAAGTACTGGAAAATGGTTTCGTATCCGATTTCGAGACCCGCGTGCCCCAAGGTTAAGAGGTGGCTGTGGATTCTGTTAAGCTCCAAAGCGATAACCCGGAGATACTGCGCCCGTTCTGGTATGTCAGCTTTGAGGATTTTTTCCACTGCACCGACAAACCCATAAGCGTGACAAGGGTTGCAGATGCCGCACACGCGTTCAACAAGATATACATCTTGGAGGTAAGTTCGAGATTCAGCAGATTTCTCTATGCCACGGTGTACGTAGCCTATGCGGGGGTCAACTTTGGTTACGGTTTCCCCTTCCACTGTCACAGAGAATTTTTCAGGTTCCAGAAGCGCAGGATGCTGCGGACCGATGATGATTTTAACGAGACGCTGGTTTTCAGGCAAAACGTTAGCTTCACGCTCAGGGGTTGGGACAGGTTTAACCTCAGTTGCTTTAACATCTTTGCGGAGTGGGAAAACGCCTTCTGGCCAAGTTTCAGGAAGCACAAAGTGTCCAGGGGTTGCGTGTCCTTCAAAGACGACGCCGACGAGGTCAGCCACTTCTTTCTCGTGGAAAGCTGCTCCAGGGTGGATGTCGATTAGGGTTTTGATTGTGGGATTAACTTTTGGAACTTCAGCTTTTATGGTTATGAAGGGTTTAGAGGTGTGAATATGATAGTAAACGCCCAAGTTTGCGCCTAAATCTAAGCCAGTGATGGAGGTCACGCCTGTTTTTTCGTCGGCTTCAAGCAGGGCTTTCATGACGTCGTAGTGCAAGCCGTTGTGCGCGGTTATGGTGGCTGCACCTAGCAGGTTTCTTTGAACCTGAATTTTGTCGCCAAATTTCGATTCAACTAAACTTATCAGTTCTAAGTTATTGCTTGCCATCTGTTTTACCTCCCAACTATTGGGGTAGCCTCAGGCTTAGCCTCGGCTTTATTCGTCTTTTGTTTAGGCGGGTTGAGAGCATTTAGTAGCTTGACAACTCCGTCGATGATTGCTTCTGGACGCGGGGGACATCCAGGGATGTAAGCGGTTACAGGGATAACTTTGTCTACGCCGCCGATCACACTATAATTTCCTTCGAAGACGCCGCCGCTGCATGCGCATGCGCCGATAGCGACGACGAACTTGGGTTGAGGCATCTGGTCGTAGACCCGTTTTAATCGTTCAGCGCATTGGTGAGTTACGGCGCCTGTGACCAACAAGACATCAGCATGACGTGGGGAGGGTTCCAGTTTTATGCCGAAACGTTCGACGTCATATTTTGGTGTGAGTAGTGCGACGATTTCGATGTCGCATCCATTGCAGGCGCCTGCGTTAAAATGAAGCACCCAGGGAGATTTTACTCGCGCCCAGGTTTTAGTGTCAGTCATTAGTCTTTTCCTCCTTCAACAAGTGCCCATCCCGCAGCGAGGATTATACCGAGGTAGAGGATTAAGAGAAGCGGGTTCGTGGTTGCGATCGCAACGGATGCGAAAGCAAGCACGAGCACAGTTGTGTCGAAGACTACAAAGTAAATGAGATACTTGTATAATGAAACGTTGATTCTGATGGTGAGGAAGGTAACTTTTTCTACGCATGCATAAGCTGCCTGCTCGTTTTCGCTAATGGCGGTTTTAGGCGCTGATCGGCGGCCTATAGCGTAGATCGCGTATGTTGAGATAAAAATTAGAGCGAATGCAACGAGAGCTTCTTCTATCATGCGTTTTTATCTCCCCTGAGGTTTTTGGCCACCGTCGACCCCACGAGATTTAGTGCATATTTACATTTGTTGATGCTAAGAGCCTTAAGTTGAATGCATTTGAAGGTATCTGCAGGATTTTTGAGTGTGCAAGCAGCATTTTCTGCAAAGAGTGAATGGATGTTCTTTTGAAGAGAGGCGTATGAAACAACATTATTATCCATGCACCCCTCTAATGCTCTTGGTTCTCCCATATCTACCCCGAGGTTAGTTGCATAAAGTAAAGCACTTGCTTTTAAATTTTGAGAAACAAAAAACTGAAAGTCCATGCGATTCATCAACTTTCCATAAATAAGAATCTGAAACTGCCATGGTAGAGCCTCTTTGCCGACAAGCAGTTAAACGCGTGTTTCTTCAGCTAAGCCTGCCTCTGGATAAGGGTAAAGATGTGCTTTTTCCACGGGGAAAGTTATTGTTACTGGTTCACCAGTTTTAATCCACGCTTCGGTGAGTGAAGGGCGATTGATTACAAAACGGTCACCGTTGTCAAGACGAACCTCGTAGCGTATTATCGTACCTTCGAAAGTGATTTTATCTATTTGCCCAATCAAACTATTGTCGGAAGGTATGCGCCCAAGCCTCATCTCGCATGTTTCTGGCCTAATCGCTAAAACCACCCTTTCCTCTTCTTTGATGTTACGTTCATTTATGGCTTTAATCTTTAAACCTTGACGTAACTCAATATCGGCAAACCTTCCTTCTGTCCTTGTGATATAGCCTTCTAAGAAGTTAGATTCACCTATAAAGAAAGCAACAAAAAGAGTATTCGGATGCATGTAGAGCTCTTGAGGGGTGCCTACCTGGATGATTTTTCCTTTCTTCATAACTGCAATCCTGTCTGAGATCGACATAGCTTCAGCTTGGTCATGGGTAACATGAATAGCGGTAAGCTTTAGGTCTTTAGCCATGCGTCTAATTTCATAACGGATTTCGTTGCGGACTTTTGCATCAAGTTGTCCCAGCGGCTCATCTAAGAGGAGGGTCTTGGCCCCCGCTGCTAATGCACGTGCAACGGCGATACGCTGCATCATACCGCCAGACAGTTCACTTGGGTAAGCGCTTAAGCGTTCGTTAAGTTTAACAAGTTCTAAAACTTCGTGACCGATGGTTTCTGCCTGCTTTGCATCGAAGTTTTTGACTTTTGGTCCATAAATTACATTGCTCCACGCGGTCATGTGAGGGAAAAGGGCAAAGGTCTGGAAAACAAAGCCGATGTCGCGATCTTCAGGTGGGTCTTTGTCTACGCGCCGGTCTCCAATGTAAATTTCACCTTCATCAGGGTCGATAAGCCCGGCGATGACGCGAAGCAGCGTGGTCTTGCCGCAACCGCTAGGTCCTAGTAACGAGAAGTATTCTTGGTCGTGTATTGTTAGGCTTACGTTATCCAATGCGAATAGTTTTTCGTATTTTTTAGTGACATTGACGACTCGGACATCTGGCATGTTAGTTCTCTCCACTTTTTGGGTTTTTGGTGTTTTTATTAGTTGTCATCCTAAACCTTCCCTTTCTTGGTTAGGAGTCTTAAAACAAACAGGATGATGAAGCTGAATAGTATCAATAGACCACAGGCTAAACCGACCGTTAACGCATCTACACCGGCAATAGGTGTTCCGATCCCTCGAACAGAGTTAACCCAGTTAACTATCAAAACGGGAGACGTCTGAAGAGTAGAAGTTACCGCTAAAGTTGCACCTGTTTCGCTGACACTTCTGGTGAAAACAATGATAGCGCCTGAGAGTATTGAGTATTTTGTGAGGGGGAGTACTATGGTTTTGAAGACTGTGAAGGGTTTAGCACCTAAAGTTTTAGCAGCTTCTTCCATATCGATGTTTATTCGTTCCATTGCAGCCGACATGGACCGCACAAAATATGGGTAAGTAATCGCCAAATGAGCAAACACAAGCAAGACAAAGTCAGGTATGCCAGATATCCCCTGCCAGAAAAATCTCAGTGAAACCCCTAAAGCAATTGAGGGGACAATGATAGGGACGTTAATCAAAGTGTCAATTATTGCGGACGGCAATTTTCCAAAGGTTTTTCGAGCAATGAATATCGCCATCGGTATACCGGTGATAATCCCCAAAACTGTGACTATAGCTCCTAAACCATAGGATAAGAGAAGACTCTGCCAAAAACTTGCCCAAATCCCAGAACCAGTAAAAGCGTCAGTTAATGTGTTGCCTGTCGTGATCGCTTGGAAAGCAGGCAAAGCCACAAAGACAGAAGGAATCAAAATAAGGAATAAGAAAACAAACAAAGCCACTCCATTGCGGGACCAAGCCCCCTTCTTGTAGCTTAGCTTCTTTTCAAACACTGGTAAACCTTTACCGAAAGGAAGTTTCAACCGATTACCAATGACGCGAATTAAACCGAAGATTAATAGTGAAACAGTGATTAGGATTATGCTTGCGAAAACTGTGCCGCCTTCATAAGTTGCCTGTGAAATCGTTCCCTCTTTGAGGTTGTTGCTTAGGCCTTGAATAAAAACAGGGCCATTCTGGAATATGAGACCAGCAACGATAAACGTTGCGCCTGTTTCGGAGAGTGAACGTGCAAAGGCAAGGGAGAAAGCTGCAATCAGAGAGGGTTTTATGATTGGAAAAGTTACCGTTCGTGAAGCAGTCAATGGGGGTGCACCAAGCGTTCTGGAGGCACGTTCATACTCCATCTTGTAATCCATCATAGCGCCAACGACGACACGCACTACAACGGGAAAAGAGAAAGTGAAATGCAAAAGCATGACCAAAAGCCAACCGGGTGAAACCAGCGAAGAACCAAAAAGACCAGAAATTCCTCCCTCGGAACTCCAGAACAGCAACAGCGAATACCCGAGGGCTGCAGTAGGGACAACGAAAGGAAGGTCAGCTAAAGTGTCTAAGATGCTTGTCCACCGGGATTTGCTACGCGTGATCAACCAAGCCAAAGGCACCCCCGCCAAAAGATCAAATGCCGCGACAATTAGGCCAATAACAAACGAGTTCCCAATAGCAACAAGCGCTGCATCGGTCAGTTCCGGGTGATTTAGAAATTCTTGTATCGTCGGTGTTTTGACGATTATGCCGATGATAGGAGGAACAAGAATTACCATGAGAAAAATGATTATAGCGGAGAGGTAGAGGGTGTACTTTAGGGTTTTTTTAGAGGATAGAGCGTTTAGCGTGTTCCACAGTTTATCTAGCAAGTTCCTGCTCCTTTCTCTCCCTTTTTTCTCAAAAAG
>Ga0105103_10000813_pt1 | contig 17601 bp, 16 predicted proteins | sample PPLLaktember2015_2_FD_79107 | JGI IMG/M metagenome (GOLD analysis project Ga0105103, IMG submission 79107) | Freshwater sediment microbial communities from Prairie Pothole Lake near Jamestown, North Dakota, USA - PPLs Lake P7 Core (6) Depth... | ecosystem: Environmental > Aquatic > Freshwater >...
GACCACCAAGGTGGCCAACCAGATCATCGTCGCGCTGAACATCGCCGCCGTCGGCGAAGCGCTGGTCTTTGCCAGCAAGGCCGGCGCCGACCCGGCCAAGGTGCGCCAGGCGCTGATGGGCGGATTTGCCTCCAGCCGCATCCTGGAAGTGCATGGCGAGCGCATGATCAAGCGCAGCTTCAACCCGGGATTCCGCATCGGGCTGCACCAGAAGGACCTGAGCCTGGCGCTGGCCGGCGCGCGTGCCCTCGGCGTGGCGCTGCCGCAGACGGCCGGCGCGGCGCAGCTGATGCAGGCCTGCGCCGCCAACGGCATGCAGGACCTGGATCATTCCGCGCTGGTGCGGGCACTGGAGCTGATGGCCCACCACGAGGTGGCCAAGGCCTAAGATCGCGGCGATGAGCCCCGATCCGAAGACGCAACCCAGGGAGTTCCTGCGCAGCCTGTACGACGCTGCGGTGGCGCGGGCGCTGCCGGCACAGAACACCGCGCGCTTCCTGCCCGCACCACCGAAGGGGCGCACGCTGGTGCTCGGCGCCGGCAAGGCCGGTGGGGCGATGGCCGCGGCGGTGGACGCGCTGTGGCCGCAGGACGCGCCGTTGTCCGGTCTGGTGGTCACGCGCTATCACCATGTGCCGTCCGCGTACAAGGCGAACCCCGGCCGCATCGAGGTGGCCGAAGCCTCGCACCCGGTGCCCGATGCGGCGGGGCAGCAGGCGGCGCAGCGCATCCTCGAACTGCCTCAGGGGTTGACCGCCGACGACCTGGTGCTGTGCCTGGTCAGTGGCGGTGCCTCGGCGCTGCTGTCGCTGCCGGCAGAAGGTTTGAGCCTGGAGGACAAACGCGCCGTCAACAAGGCGCTGCTGGCCAGCGGCGCGGCCATCGACGAGATGAACTGCGTGCGCAAGCACCTGTCGGCGATCAAGGGCGGGCGTCTTGCCGTGCGCTGTGCACCGGCGAAGGTGGTGACGCTGCTGATCAGCGACGTGCCCGGCGATGCGCCCGAGGTCATCGGCAGCGGACCGACCGTGCCCGACCCGACAACTTGTGCCGATGCGCTGCGCATCCTGCAGCGCTACGGCATCGAGCTCCCCGCAGTGGCGCGCGCCGGCCTGGACAGCGGGGCCTTCGAGACGCCGAAACCCGGCGATGCGCGCTTTGCCGGGCATACGGTGCACCTGATCGCCACGCCGCAGCAGAGCCTGGAAGCTGCCGCCGCGCTGGCCCGCTCTGCCGGCATCGAGGCGCACATACTCAGCGACGAGATCGAAGGCGAGTCGCGCGAGGTCGGCAAGGTGCATGCGGCACTGGCGCGCGCAGTGGCACGGCGCGGTGCACCGTTCGCGAAACCCTGCGTCATCCTCAGTGGTGGCGAGACGACGGTGACGGTGAAGAGCAAAGGCGGTCGGGGCGGCCGCGCCGGCGAATTCCTGCTCGGCTGCGCCATCGCCCTGCAGGGCGAGCCTGGCGTGCATGGGCTGGCAGCTGACACCGACGGCATCGACGGCATCGAGGACAACGCCGGTGCGATCGTCACGCCCGACACGCTGGCGCGCGCGCTGGCGGCGGGCCTGAAGGCTGGCGACTGTCTAGACCGCAACGATGCCTACAGCTTCTTCCAGGGCATTGGCGACCTGGTGGTGACGGGGCCGACCTTTACCAACGTCAACGACTTTCGCGCGCTGCTGGTTCTGTGAAGTCGCAGCATGTGGTCTTCGTCTGCACCGGCAACATCTGCCGCAGCCCGACCGCGCATGCGGTGCTGCGCCAGCGCATCGCCGAGCGTGGCCTGGACGGCCGCCTCTCGGTCGATTCGGCCGGCCTGGAAGCCTGGCACGCCGGCCAGCCACCCGATGCGCGCAGCATCCACCACGCGCGGCAGCGTGGCTACGACATGAGCGACTTGCGCGCGCGGCAATTCAGCCGCGCCGACTTCGATCGCGCCGACTGGGTGCTGGCAATGGACGACGGCCATCTGCTGGGCGCCACTCGGCTGTGCCCGCCGCAGCATGCACACAAGCTGCGCCTGCTGGTCGACTTCTGCCAGGTGCACGATGCCGACGACGTGCCCGACCCGTACTATGGCCAGGCGAGGGATTTCGAGCATGTGCTCGACCTGATCGAGGACGCCTGCGCCGGCCTGCTGGCGCGCCTGGGGCACGGTCTGTAGCAACCTGCGTCGTCCACCAGGATGCGGACAGGCGCGTGCCTGGCAGGCTGCCAGCGGCGCAGAGCAGAAGTTCGGTTGTCGCGGCGTTCGCGGGTTGGCGTGGGGTCCGCGGGCAGATCGCCGTCAGGGCTTCGGATGCGAAGCCCCACCCTTCGGGTGGGGGCCCCTGCGCTGTGCTGCGCTGCCTCGCGGCCTTGTCGCCAACTCACTTGGCACCCTGCGGGCGCTGTGTTCGGACCGTCGCGACGAAGTATGAGGACGAAGCGCGCTGCGCGCGGCCGCGACTCCTGTGCTCCTCGGCATCGCATAGATGCCCTACCGGTGACCCGCCCGCGGCGCTGCGTTGCAGCCTGGTGTGCGATGCAGGACGTAACGCGCCATGCTCGGCAAGCAGCTGCTCTGCGCCTGCAGCAGACGCCCAACGCGTGGATCAGCCCCCGCGCTTGAGCACCAGCGACACGCAGTTGAAGCCGTCCACATGCGCATAGTCGAACTGCTCGGCCGTCTGCGCGACCAGCGGCAGGCCCAGCCCGCCCACTTGGCGTTCGTCGACATCGGCATCCAGGTCGGGGTGGGCTTGCTGCAGGTACTGCAACGGGTTGAACGGCGGAGCGCAGTCCTCGAAGCGCAGCGCCATCCGGGTCGGGCCGATGGCCACCTCGATGCGCACCGGGGACTGATGGTCACCGCCGTGGCCGTGAACGACGGTGTTGGTGAACAGTTCCTCGATGATCAGTATCAGGCGCAAGGCATCGGGCTGGGCCACGCCGTGCACGGCGCAGAAGGCCTCGACGAAGGCCACGGCCAGCGGCAGGCTGCCCATGCGTGCCTCGAAGACCTGTTGCTCGCTGCGTGTCATCGCGCTCTGGGGTTAAGCTTGTGCCTGCTCGCAGCCGATGCGCCACAACGCCACTGTCCGGAGAGTTCCATGAAATCACTGTCCGTCCGCCTCACCTTCCGGCGCTGCACCTGGCTGCTGCTGGCCTTGGCCGTCGCCTTGCCGGCCGCCGCCGAGATCGGCCAGATCAAGACCCGCAAGGGCCAGGCGTCGGTGGAGCGCAAGGGCCAGGTGCTGCCGGCCGAGGTGGGCATGCAACTCGAAGCTGCCGACACGCTGAAGACCGGCGCCGATGGCTCGGTGGGCATCACCATGCGTGACAACTCCCTGCTGTCGGCCGGGCCGAACAGCATCCTGTCGCTGGAGCGCTTCGATTTCGACGCCACCACCAGCCAGGGCCGCTTCGACGCCCAGTTGCAGCGCGGCACGCTGGCGGTGGTGTCCGGGCGCATCGCCAAGCAGTCGCCGCAGGCCATGACGGTGCGCACGCCGTCGGCGCAGCTCGGCGTGCGCGGCACCGAATTCGTGGTGTCGGCGGGTGAATAGGGCATGGCGCGCCCTCGCGGCGCTGCTGCTGGGGGCGCTGCTGGCGGCTTGTGCTTCCAAGCCGCAGGGCACGGTGGTGCTGTTGCCGGACCAGGAAGGACGCGACACGGCGGTGCTGGTCAGGCAGGAGGGCGGCGAGCTGTTGCTCGACAAGCCCTATGCCGCCGCGCAGTTGACCCGCAGTGGCCCGCTCAAGGCCAGCTCCAGTGCCGAGCAGGTGCAGACCCAGTTCGGCGCAGCGCTGGCGGCACGGCCGATGCCGCCGCAGCAGTTCACGTTGTACTTCGTCGAAGGCAAGGACGAGTTCACCGACGAATCCAAGCGCGCCTTCGACAGCGTCTTCAGCGAGATCGCCAAGCGCCCGGTGCCCGACGTACTGGTCATCGGGCACACCGACAAGGTGGGTACCGACGCCTTCAATGACCCGCTCTCGCGTCAGCGGGCCGAGGTGGTGCGCCGCGCGCTGCTGGCGCGAGGCATCGGCGCAGAGAACATCGTCATCGTCGGCCGCGGCAAGCGCGAGCCGATCGTGCCCACCGCCGACGGCGTGGCCGAGGCGCGCAACCGGCGTGTCGAGATCCTCGTTCGCTAGCTGCCGGGTCATGCGGCCGCTCCTTGCGGGCCGTTCCAGCGCAGCGCCAGGATCGTCAGATCGTCGGCCGGTTCGCCGCCCGCGGCGAAGGCCGTGACATCGGCCTGCAGGGCCTCGACAAGCGCGCGCGCACCGACACCGCGCCGCTGCAGTTCCAGCAGCAGGTGCTGCAGCCGCTCGTTGCCGTACAGCTGGCCGGCGCGCGTCTGCGCCTCGGTCACACCATCGGTCATCAGGCACAGCAGTTCGCCGGGCAGCAGCTGCGTGCGGGCGCCGCGGTAGTCGAAGTCGGGCATCGCGCACAGCGGCGGGCCGTCGCCATCTTCGATGCGCTGCGGTGCGGCGTAACTGCCATGCAGCCGGTAGGGATTGTCGTGCCCGGCATTGCAGTAGTGCAGCTCGCCGCTGTGCAGGTCGAGGACGGCGGCGAAGCAGGTGACGAACAAGTTGCCCGGGTTGTCGCGCGACACCTCGGCGTTGGCCACCGCCATGATGGCGCCGATGTCGGCCTGCGGCGCGCGCAGCATCGCGCTCTTGTACAGCGCCTTGCTCACGGCCATGAAGATCGATGCCGACAGTCCCTTGCCGGCCACGTCGCCAATCAGCAGGAACAGCCGGTGCTCGTCGAGCATGAAGAAGTCGTACAGGTCGCCGCCGACCTCGCGCGCCGGCTGCAACGTGGTGTGCAGCTCGACGCGCGCGTCGCCATGCAGCGCCTCGGGGCGCGGCAGGTTGGCGGTCTGCACCTGCTGCGCGGCCTGGAGTTCACCGGAAAGGCGCGCGCCGGCCTCGCGCTGATCCTGCACCAGCTGCTGCAGCCTGCGCTCGTGCTGGGTGGATTCGGCCAGCGTCAGCAGCAGCAGCACGCCGAAGAACAGCAGCAGGCTCAAGGACGGCGTCAGCGCGTCGAACAGCAGGTGCTGCCAGCGGAAGGCGCCAAAGCCCAGCAGCACCGGCACCACCACGCAAGCCAGCAGCAGCAGTGCGGCATGGTAGGTGCGCCAGCGCGGCACGGCCCACAGCAACAGCAGGCCCAGCCCGAGCAGCGTGCCCGCCTCGAGCAGAGGCGCCCAGGTGGGGCGGTGCAGCAGCGTGCCGTCGAGCAGGTTCTCCATCAGCTGCGCCTGGATCTCGCTGCCCGACATGCGCTGGCCGATCGGAGTGTTCTGGAACTCCTGCAGCGCCACCCCGGTCAGGCCGATCAGCACCAGCTGGCCGCGCAGCTCGGACTCGCGTACATGGCCGTCGAGCACGTCCACCGCCGACACGAAGCGCTGCGCCAGGTGCGGCGAGAAGTACACCCGCACGGCACCATCGGTTTCGGTGGGCAGGCTCAACCGGCCGACCGTGACGCTGATGACCTCGCTGCCCGACACCACCAGGCGCAGCGAAGGCGCGCGCTGGGCAACACGCAGCATTTCCACGGCGAGCGACGGCACCAGCGTGCCGTTGATGCTGGCCACCGTGGGCAAGCGGCGGATCACGCCACGCGAGCTCTCGGCCGAGATCAACCCCCAGCCGCCGGCGTGGCGGTCGAGTTCGTCGATGCTGGTGACGGCGCCTGGGTATTCGGGCAGCGCCAGCCGCAGCGCAGCGGCTTCGCCAGCCGCTGCCGCCGCACCTTGCACGGTGATCGGCGCCGCGCGCAGCGTCTGACGGGTCGGCTCGGCCGTGCCGGCCACCACCAGCACCGCCGGCGCCGCCGCCATGGCCTTGGCCAGCTGCGCATCGTGCGTGGGCAGCGCGCGCAACGCCTCGGCGAGCATGCGGTCTTCCACCTGCGCCTGGGCCAGCAGCCGCTCGGGCGACAGCGCGTCGGCCTCGGGCATCAGGATGTTGATGCCGATGGCCGCCGGCTCCGCCCGGTGAATGACGCGCACCAGCCGCGCCAGCACGTTGCGCGGCCAGGGCCACTGGCCGATTTCGAGCAGGCTCTTCTGGTCGATCGCCACCACCGTCACGGGCAACGTCGCCACCTGGCGTGGCCACAGCGACTGATGGACGTCGAACCAGGCTGCCTGCAGCCGTTCGACCCACGGCACCCTGATGCCGACAAACAGCACCAGCGCCAGCAGCAGCGCGGCGCTGATCAGGCGAGTACGACCCGACCGCGGGGTGGCCGGCTCTCGCGAACCGGCCGCGTTCACAACGTCAGTTCCAGCCCGTCGTAGGCCGCGCTGACCCGCAGGACCGACGCGCCGCGGGTGATCTCTTCCAGCCGTCGCGTCTCGGCGAGCATGGCCTCGATGGCGGCGTCGTCGAACACCGGCTCGTGGTGGGTCATGCACAGATGGCGCACGTTGGCCATCTGGCACAGTTCGACGCCGACCACGTTGCTGGAATGGCCCCAGTCGGCCTTGAACGAGATGGCGTCGGCCAGCGAGTACATCGCGTCGAAGATCACCAGGTCGGCGTCGCGGAAGAAGTGCACGAAGCGCTCGGTGTGCGCCGGGTCGGCCAGCGGGTGCTCGGAATCGGTGGTGTAGACCAGCACCTTGCCCTGCGACTCGAAGCGGTAGCCGTAGGAATCGCCGGTGTGCCGCTGCAGCATGGTGGTGACGCTCATCCCCGCGACCTGCTGCGGTACGCCCGGCTCCAGGTGGCGGAACTCGATGCGGCCGTCGAAGATGGTGTCGAAGCCCACCGGAAAGCTCGGCGGCTCCTGCTGGCGTCGCAGCGCCATCTCCAGCTCGCGGTGGCTGCCGTAGATGATCACCCGGTTGCCCGGGATGAAGGCCGGCACGAAGAAGGGCAGGCCCATGATGTGGTCCCAGTGCAGGTGGGACATGAAGATATGGAAGGTCTGCGCCTTGCCGGCACGTTGCGACATCGCCGCCTGGCCAAAGGGCCGCAACCCGCTGCCCATGTCGCAGACCACGTAGTCCGGGCCGCCGGTGTCGATCTGCACGCACGAACTGTGGCCGCCATAGGTGCCGGCCAGCGCGAAAGGCAGGCGGGCAAGCAGCCGCTCGATGTCGGCATCGGTGGCGATGATCTGGCCGCGCGCCGCGCGCAGCACCTCGCGCAGCTTGTGGTCCAGGCCGGCCGAAGTCAGCGCCACCGGCAGCGAGCCGCGGGTGCCCCAGAAGCGCACGCTCTTCATGGGGTCGGGCGCGCGCGGTACGCGGCCAGGGCCGCATCGGAGGCCTGGGCCAGCGCATCCTCGAGCGTGGCGCTGACGGTGAGCACCTTGTCGAAGCGGCTGATGGTGAAGATTTCGGCCACCACGTTCTGCAGCGCCGCCACGCTGAGCTGCGCCTGCGCCGTGCGCATCTGCCGCGCGGCGATCATCAGCACGCGCAGGCCCACGCTGCTGATGTAGTCGACGCCGGAGAAGTCGAGCACCAGCGACGACTTGCGCCCGGCCACCTGGCTGACCAGCGGCAGCAGCGCGGCCTCGAGCTCGGCGGCGCTGCGGTGGTCGATGCGGCCGAAGGGCGCTACCACGATCGTGTCGGCAAACGGCTGCGTGGTGATCTGCACGGTGCGACCTCTTGAAGCGGGCAGCGGCCCGCGGAAGCGTGGTTTCAGTATAGGAGAAGCAACTGCCGAAGAGGGGCTTCGGCGCCTGGTGGGCAAATCCGCCCCTGCCGCCGCTCCAGCGGCCAGCTGCTGTCCACGGCGACAATGCACCCCCGCGCTGCGGGCCGTCTCGAACGAGGCGCCCCGCACTTTCCTGGACGAGGCGCGCGACCAGCCCGTTCCCAACCCCTTCGACCAACCGCCCATGCGACCCAACACCTTCGTACATCTCCTGGCCAGCGCAGCGTCGCTGTTCGCCCTCGCCGCGTGCAGTCCTTCCAAGGACGCCAAGCCCGCCGAGGTGGCCTCCACCGGCCCGGCCGCGGCCACGGTCAATGGCGTTCCGATCAGTCAGCGCACGGTCGACCTGATCGCCAAGCAGGGTGCCTCGTCGGGCCGTCCCGACACGCCCGAGACACGCAAGTCCATCGTCGACCAACTGGTGCTGCAGGTGCTGGTGGCGCAGGAGGCGGTCAAGAAGGGCCTGGACAAGACGCCCGAGGTCGCCGAGCAGCTGGAGGCGATCAGGCAGTCCGTCCTGGCCAATGCCTACGTGCAGGACTTCGTCAAGACCCAACCGGTCGGCGACGAAGCACTCAAGGCCGAATACGAACGCATCAAGGCGACCATGTCCGGCACCGAGTACAAGGCGCGGCACATCCTGGTGGCCAAGGAGGCCGAAGCCAAGGAGATCATCGCCAGGCTCAGGAAGGACCCGGGCGCGTTCGCCAAGCTGGCGGCGGAGAAGTCGAAGGACCCGGGCTCCGCCGCCCGAGGTGGCGACCTGGGGTGGTTCGACCTCAAGGGCATGGTGCCGGAGTTCGGTGCCGCCGTCAGCAAGATGGAGAAGGGCAAGATCAGCGAAGAGCCCGTCAAGTCGCAGTTCGGCTATCACGTGATCCAGCTCGAAGACACCAGGCCGATCGAGGCGCCGTCGCTGGACGACGTGAAGCCGCAACTGACCCAGCAGCTGCAGCAGCAGGCCGTGAAGAAGCAACTCGACGCGCTGAAGGCCGCCGCCAAGATCGAGCTCGTGGGCGATTCCGCGCCGGCGGCGTCGGCGGCATCGGGCGCCAAGTAGACGCAGCCGCCCGGCGCAAGTATTCCCGGACGACCGTTTCGAGAAACGAACCTCGCGCAGGCGGGCGAGGGCGCAGGCAGGGCTCGGTTCGTGCCGACCTGTGGCGCCAGCTGCGTCGGCACTGTCGACTTCGGCCCGATGTGCCCTATCGTCAAGCTGCGAGGCACCCGATGCCGTCACATGGAGGAGAGGCCATGACTCCCGAAACGATTCCGACTCGCCAGCCGGTCTCCGACAACATTGGCCTGCCGCGGCGCGATTTCCTCAAGGTGGGCCTCGGCTTCTCGCTGGCCCTGACGCTGGCCGGCACCTTGCCCGGCTGCAGCGGCGGCGCCAAGGCACCGGCGCAGGGCCTGGCCTTCCTGCAGCCCGAGGACGTGGCGCTGTTCAGCGCCATCATTCCGGTGATCGTGCTCGACCTGGGCACGCGCAGCCCGGCCGAGCAGCACGAGCTGTTGCGCCAGACCCTGGCCAACATCGATGGCACCTGCGCCGGGCTCGATGTCTTCAGCCGCGGCGAGTTGCGCACGCTCTTCGGCCTGCTGGCCAGCGCGCCGCTGCGCTACGTGCTCACGGGGGTCGGCGACTGGAAGGAGGCCAGCCCCGAGAAGCTGCTGGCCTTCCTCGGGCGCTGGCGCGGCAGCCGCTTCGCGACGCTGAATGCTGGCGGCAACGTGCTCGTCAGGCTGGTCGCGGGCAGCTACTACGCCATTCCGGCGACCTTCGCCTCGGTCGGCTATCCCGGCCCGCTCGAGGTCATGTTCAACGCCGTGAACGCCTGAGGACGCCGCCATGAGCTTCCCCGACATCTACACCGACGGCATCGCCTCGGGCTGGAAGGTCCTCGACGCCTCGACGCTCGCGGCCGCGCAGACGCTGGAGGCCGACGTCGCGATCATCGGCAGCGGCGCCGGCGGCAGCGTGGCGGCTGAGATCCTGAGCCAGGCCGGGCTCAAGGTGCTGCTGGTCGAGGAAGGGCCGCTGAAGACCTCGAAGGACTTCCGCGACATGCAGGAGGCGCGCGCCTACCGCGAGCTGTATCAGAGCGGCGGACCGGCCAAGTCCACCTCGGACGGTGCGATCTCGATCCTGCAAGGGCGCTCGGTCGGAGGCTCGACCACGGTCAACTGGACTTCGAGCTTCCGCACGCCCGAACCGACGCTGAAGCACTGGGCCTCCGATCACGAGGTCACGGGCCACTCGGCCGAGCAGATGAAACCCTGGTTCGAGAAGATGGAGGCGCGGCTGAACGTCGCGCCCTGGGCCGTGCCGCCCAACCCGAACAACAGCGTGCTGCAGCGCGGCTGCGAGAAGCTCGGCTGGGAGGCGCATGTCATCCCGCGCAACGTCAAGGGCTGCTGGAACTCGGGCTATTGCGGCTTCGGCTGCCCGGTCAACGCCAAGCAGTCGATGCTCGTCTCGACCATCCCCGAGGCGCTGAAGAATGGCGCGACACTCGTGCACCGGCTGCGCGTGCGCCAGCTGCAGCATGCCGATGGCAAGATCAGCGCCGCCGCCGGCGACGCGCTGAGCGCCAAGGACGGCACGACGCCGACCGGCGTGACGCTGACGATTCGTGCGCGCCACTTCATCGCCGCCGGCGGCTCGCTGAACACGCCGGCGCTGCTGCTGCGCTCGTTGCTGCCCGATCCGCACCAACTGCTCGGCAAACGCACGCTGATCCACCCGGTGGTGCTGACCACCGCCGTCATGCCCGAGCGCATCGACGCCTTCCACGGCGCGCCGCAGTCGATCGCCTCGGACCACTTCCAGTGGATCAACGGGGCTGCCGGACCAATGGGCTACAAGCTCGAGGTGCCGCCGATCTTCCCGAGCATCGGCTCGGCAGTGTTCAACCTCTACGGTCGCGACCTGCAGCAGGGCATGGCCGACTTCGCGCACGCCAACTCGGTACTTGCGCTGCTGCGCGACGGCTTCGCAGCGGAGAGCGTGGGCGGCAGCGTGCGCCTGGCCAGCGACGGCAGCCCGATCCTGGACTACGACATCTCCGACTATGTCTGGGACGGTGTGCGCCGCGCCTGGCTCAGCATGGCCGAGCTGCAGTTCGCGGCCGGTGCGAAGGTGGTGCGCGTGGCCCACCTCGATTCGGCCAACTTCAGCAGCTGGGCTGAGGCGAAGAAGGGCATTCCCGAACTGGCCCTGAAGAAGTTCCGCACCACCTTCTTCACCGCGCACCTGATGGGGGGCTGCGCGATGAGCCAGAACCCGATGCGCGGCGTGGTCGACAGCCGCGGCCGCCACCATCAGGTGGCCAACCTGTCGGTGATGGACGGCTCGGTGTTCCCGACCAGCATCGGCGCCAACCCGCAGCTGTCGATCTTTGCGCTGACGGCGCAGAACGCCACGGCGCTGGCACGCGAACTGAAGGGCTGAGGGCCCCGGCTGTGCACGACGCGTCGCCTTCCCAGACCAGCCCCCGGGCGCAGGTGCCGCGCGCCGCGGCGGCGGCCGGTGTGGTCTTCGGGCTGCTGTTCGGCACGGCGCTGGTGCTGGTGCGCCTGGCGATCCCCGGCTCGATCGCCGAGCGCGGTGGCTGGCTGGCCGACCCCGGCGGGACGCTGCGGCTGGCCATGCACCTGCTGGCCTGGGGCGGCATCGCGTTCCTGTGGTTCATCGGCGCGGTGCGCACGCACATCGGCACGCGCGAGGACCGCTTCCTCGCAACGGTGTACTGCGGCAGCGGCGTACTCTTCCTCGCCATGAGCTTCGCTGCCGGCGCCGCCACGCAGGCGCTGCTGGCGGCGCACGCGCAGCATGGCGAGCGCTTCTTCGACAGCGGCACCTTCGCCTTCGGCGGCCGGTTGACCTATGAGCTGACCTACACCTACGCTCTGCCCATGGCCGGGGTGTTCATGTTCTCGCTGGCCACGCTGTGCCTGCGCACCGGCGCGATGCCCCGGCCCTTCGTCTGGGCCACCTGGGCGCTGGGAGCAATGTTGGTGCTTGGTCTGACGCAGACCCTTTGGGCGGCGTTGGTGTTCCCGCGGTGGGTGCTGGGCTTGAGGCTTTACCTGCTGTGGGCGCCGCGCGGGGGCTGATGCGATGCGCGCCGGGCATTGCAGCGCCGGCTCCGGCTTGTCGGGAGAGAATGGACCAGGAAAGGGAAGGGGCTTGTGCAATGAGCAAGACACCGTCGAGAACCCAAGTCATCCTGGCTCGCCTGGCGCTCGCGCTGTCGATTGCGTTTGTCGTTCTCGGTCTCGTGATGCACGGCCTGTCGGTGGAGGTCTTCACGCGCATGTGGCAAAACCTGCTCGATCGCCCGGCCGGGCCTTTCGCCTTTCGCTTCGTCCTGCAGCCCGTTATGGCGGCGATGGCCGCGGCGCGCGATGGCATCCAGGATGCACGCGCGGGGCATGCACCATTTCTCCAGGCCATGTTCTCCGATCCGGCGCAGCGCGGCGCCCGGCTGGACGGGGCCCGGATCGCCACATCGCGAATCCTTCTCCTTGGGCTGGCCATCGATATGGTCTACCAGTTCATCGAATTCGACACGGTCCATCCGGCCGAGGCGGTGATCATCGCCGTCTTGCTGGCTTTCGTGCCGTACCTGGTGCTGCGTGGCCTGGTCACGCGCGTCGCGCGCCGGTGGGTCGGCGACGGCTCCGCCAGCGGCAGGCGATGAACCGCGACACCGCCCCGGACGCATGACGAATTCGACGCGCATGGAGAGTCTTCGGGCGGCGTCCCGCCGCCTGAAGCCCGAACGCGGCCACCTCGCCTCGGACCTGGTGGCCGCCTTCACCTTTGCCGTGGTCAACGTGCCGCAGGCCATGGGGCACGCGCTGCTGGCCATGGTCAACCCGGTGCTCGGCATCTACACGCTGATGGTCGCGGTGCCGGTCGGGGCCCTGTTCAGCAGTTCGGTGTTCATGAACGTCTCGACCACCGGCGCGCTGTCGGTGGCCGCCGGGGTGGTGCTGCTCGAGTTTCCGCCCGGCCAGCGGGTGGAGGCGCTGGTCGTGCTGGTGCTGCTGGTCGGCGTGATCCAGGCGCTGGCCGGCCTGTTCCGACTGGGTTTCGTGATCCGATTCGTCTCCAACGCGGTGATGACCGGCTTCCTCAACGGCGTGGCCGTGCTCATCATCCTGGGCCAGCTGGGCGACCTGACCGGCACCCAGAGCAGTTTCTCCAACCGCGTGGCCCAGGCGCTGGACCTGCTGTTGCGCCTGAACAAGGTCGACCTGCAGGCCACCCTCATTGGCGTGTTGACGCTGGCGCTGATCTTGGCGCTGCTGTGGCTGCCGGCCCTGCGGCGCTTCGCCTTCATCATCGCCATTGCCGTGGCCACGGTGCTGTTGGCATTGCTGACGCTGCCGGCGCTGCCCACCGCCACCAACTTCACGTCAGTCGCCACGGTCGGCAGCATCTCGGCCATCCCGCGCGAGTTTCCGCAGCTGGCGCTGCCGCAGTGGTCGCTGATCGGGTCGCTGTGGCTGCCGGCCTTGTCGATCGCCATCATCGGTCTGGTGCAGGGCGCCGGCGTCAGCCAGGGCACGCCCAACCCCGACGGCCGCTACCCCGACGTGTCGCGCGACTTCCTGGGCCAGGGGGCGGCCAACATGGCGACCAGCCTGGTCAGCGGCATTCCAGCCGGCGGCTCGGTCTCGGGCACGGCGCTGATCGTGGGCGCCGGTGCGCGATCGCGCTGGGGCAACATCTTCGTCGGCCTGTTCGTGGCGCTGATCGTGCTGCTGGCCGCGCCGCTGGTCGAGCGGGTGCCGATGCCGGCGCTGGCCGCGCTGCTGATCGTCGCCGGCTTCCAGGGCCTGCGCGTGGAACAGGCGGTGATGGCCTGGAAGACCGGGCAGATCTCGCGGCTGGTCATGCTCGCGACCTTTCTCGCCACCCTGGCCATCCCGCTGCAGTTTGCGGTGCTGTTCGGCGTGGCCATGAGCATCCTGCTCAACACCATCCGCCAGTCGAACAAGGTGGTCGTCACCGAGTGGGTGCTGCAGCCGCAAGGCTTCCCGATCGAACAGACGCCGCCCCAGCGCCTACCCAGCCAACGCCTGACCGTCCTGCATGTCTACGGCAGCCTGTTCTTCGCCGCGGCCAAGAACATGGAAGAGATGCTGCCGGCCGTGGGCGATGCCACCCGTGCCGTGGTGGCCATCAATCTGCGCGGCAAGAGCGAGATCGGCAGCACCTTCGTGACCGTGCTGCAGCGCTATGCCCAGGCGCTGCAGGCCCGGCAAGGCAAACTGATGCTGGTGGGCCTGGATCCGCTGGTGCGTGACCAGCTGGCCAAGACCGGGGTGCTCGCACTCATCGGCGATGAGAACGTCTTCCTGGCCACGCCTCAGCTGGGCGAGGCGCTGAACCGGGCAGTGGCCGCGGCCAGCGCCTGGCTGGGCCAGCCTGCTGGCGGCGTCGCCCCCGACAATGCCCGGCAAGCGAAGGAGTGAACTCTTGACTGCCCTGGCTGACCCCATCGTCATGCCCTCGCCGCCGCCCGCGAACGCGCCGCCGGGCTTCCACCTGCTGGCCAAGCCGAGCGGCTCGACCTGCAACATCGACTGCACCTACTGCTTCTTCCTGTCGAAGGAGGCGCTGTACCCGAACGACAAGCACCGCATGTCGCAGGACACGCTGGAGGCCTACATCCGCCAGCTGCTCGAGTCGCACCGCACGCCGAACGTCACCGTGGCCTGGCAGGGTGGCGAGCCCACGCTGATGAAGCTGGAGTTCTTCCACCGCGCGGTCGAGCTGGTCGACAAGCACCGTCAGCCGGGCCAGACGGTGCAGCACACCTTCCAGACCAACGGATTGCTGCTCGACGACGAATGGTGCGCGTTCTTCAAGCAGCACGGCTTCCTGGTGGGTTTGAGCGTCGATGGCCCGCGCGAGCTGCACGACACCTACCGCGTCGACCGCCGCGGCCAGGGTACCTTCGACCTGGTGATGCGCGGCTGGCGCTTCCTGCGCAAGCATGGCGTCGACTTCAACATCCTGTGCACGGTGAATGCCGCCAACCAGCAGCACGGCCGCACGGTCTACCGCTTCTTCCGCGACGAGCTGGGCGCGAAGTGGGTGCAGTTCATCCCGATCATCGAGCGCGCCACCGAGCAGACGATCCAGATCGCCAACCAGGGCTGGAGCGAGCAGCCCGGCAAGCAGCGCCTGCTCTACACGCAGACCGGCAACCGGGTCACCGAGCGCACGGTCGGCGCCGAACAGTACGGCCGCTTCCTGGTCGACATCTTCGAGGAGTGGGTGCGCCACGACGTGGGCCAGGTGTACGTGCAGCTCTTCGACGTCACGCTGGAGGCCTTCTTCGGCCGCCACCTGCTGTGCATCCACGCGCCCACCTGCGGCTACGGCCCGGCGCTGGAGCACAACGGCGACCTGTACGCCTGCGACCATTTCGTCGAACCGAAATACAAGTTGGGCAACATCCACCAGACACACATGATGGAGTTGATCGCCTCACCCACGCAGCGCAAGTTCGGCCAGGACAAGCGCGATACGCTCACCCAGCAGTGCCGCAACTGCAAGGTCCTCAACTGGTGCAACGGCGGCTGCCCGAAGGACCGCTTTGCGCTGTCGCGCGATGGCGAGCCGGGCCAGAACTACCTGTGCCCGGGCCTGGAGCTGTTCTTCACCCATGTCGGGCCGACCTTCAACGTGATGGTGCAGCTGCTGCGGCAGGGCCGGGCGCCGGCTGACGTGATGCCGTGGCTGGCCGCGGAAGATGCCAAGCAAGGGGCCTATCGCCCCTGCCCCTGCGGCAGCGGCAGGAAGTTTCGCTTCTGCCATGGCGACAAGGCACCGGCTTCACCCTTCAGCAGGGTCGATCTCGCCACGCCGGCGGGTGACGCCGCAACGCCGCGATGAGGGCGAAGACAATTTTGGAACCGGGCTGCTTTGGGCAGTTCCGGAGTTTGTGTCAGCACTGAAAGGGGAATGACGATGGCAGCCAAGAAACCGAACATCCTGATCCTGTGGGGCGACGACGTGGGCTGGTGGAACATCAGCTACAACAGCCGCGGCCAGATGGGTTACCGCACGCCCAACATCGACCGCGTGGCCAACGAAGGCGTGGCCTTCACCGACTACTACGCGCAGCAAAGCTGCACGGCAGGACGCGCCGCGTTCATCACCGGCCAGAACCCGATCCGCACCGGGCTGACCAAGGTGGGCATGCCCGGCGCCACCAACGGCCTGCAGAAGGAAGACCCGACCATGGCCGAGCTGCTCAAGCCGCTCGGCTACGCCACGGGCCAGTTCGGCAAGAACCACTTCGGCGACCGCGACGAGCACCTGCCGACGGTGCACGGCTTCGACGAGTTCTTTGGCAACCTGTACCACCTGAACGCCGAGGAAGAGCCTGAAGATCCGGACTACCCGAAGAACCCGGAGTTCAGGAAGAAGTTCGGGCCACGTGGCGTGCTGCATTGCAAGGCCGACGGCAAGGGCGGGCAGACGATCAAGGACACGGGGCCACTGACCAAGAAGCGCATGGAGACCATCGACGACGAGGTCACCGAGCGTGCGCTGCGCTTCATCGACCAGGCACACAAGGCCAAGACGCCGTTCTTCCTCTGGTACAACACCACGGCGATGCACTTCCGCACCCACTGCGCCGAAAAACACAAGGGCAAGAGCGGCCAGGGCGACTACAACGACGTCATGGTCGCGCACGACGAGAACATTGGCATGTTGCTGGACAAGCTCGACGAGCTGGGCATCGCCGATGACACCATCGTCATGTACTCCACCGACAACGGCGTGCACTACAACACCTGGCCGGATGCCGGCATCACGCCCTTCCGCTCGGAGAAGAACACCAACTGGGAAGGCGGTTGGCGTGTGCCCTGCTTCGTGCGCTGGCCGGGGCAGTTCAAGGCCGGCACCGTGCTCAACGGCATCTTCAGCCACCAGGACTGGCTGGCCACCTTCCTCGCCGCCGCCGGCGAGCCGAACATCAAGGAAAAGCTTCTCAAGGGCCACAAGGCCGGCAAGAAGACCTTCAAGGTCCACATCGACGGCTTCAATATGCTGCCCTACTTGAAGGGCGAGGTGAAGGAAAGCCCGCGGCAGTCGTTTTTCTACATCAGCGACGACGGCGACATCCTGGCGATCCGTATGCAGGACTGGAAGGTGGTGCTGATGGAGCAGCGCGCCAAGCAACTGCAGTGTTGGCTCGAACCCTTCGTGAAGTTGCGCGGGCCCAAGCTCTTCCACCTTCGCCGTGACCCGTTCGAGCGCGCGGACGAGAATTCGAACACCTACTACGACTGGTTCATCTCACATGCCTACATCATCTACATGATGCAGGCCGTGGTGGCACAGCAGATCGATAACTTCGTGAAGTTCCCGCCGCGGCAGAAGGCGGCCTCGTTCAATCTCGACGCGGTGATGCGCGACTTGGAAGCCGCAGGCGGCGGCGGCAACCACTGAGACCGGCCCGATGCAGTGCCTACGCGCTGCCCCGTGCTGATCGAAGGCCCGACCCCTTAAGCGGGTCGGGCTGAGCCTGCGCGCAATGTCCGCCAAGGGCCCTGCGTCTCGGGAAACAGGAGACGGCCATGACGAGAGACCCATCCACCGAAGTCACTGCCTCGGCCGCCGACCCCCTTCCATCCTGGAACGATGGGCCGGCAAAGCAGAACATCCTGGGCTTCGTCGAGAAGGTGACCCAGCAAGGCTCGCCGTCCTTTGTCCCCGTCCCCGAACGAATCGCCACATTCGACAACGACGGGACGCTCTGGTGCGAGCAGCCGGTGCCTGTGCAGGTCTACTTCACGCTCGACCGTGTGAAGGCCCTGGCGTCTCAGCACCCCGAGTGGACGACCACGGAGCCGTTCGCCTCGCTGCTCAAGGGAGAC
>Ga0105103_10000814_pt1 | contig 17597 bp, 17 predicted proteins | sample PPLLaktember2015_2_FD_79107 | JGI IMG/M metagenome (GOLD analysis project Ga0105103, IMG submission 79107) | Freshwater sediment microbial communities from Prairie Pothole Lake near Jamestown, North Dakota, USA - PPLs Lake P7 Core (6) Depth... | ecosystem: Environmental > Aquatic > Freshwater >...
CACGGCCTGGGCATGTGCGACCAGATCGAGAACCGCATCATCGAGGCCAAGAGCCGCGGCATCTACGAGGCCCCGGGCATGGCGCTGCTGCACATCGCCTACGAGCGTCTGGTCACCGGCATCCACAACGAGGACACGATCGAGCAGTACCGCAACAACGGCCGGCGCCTGGGCCGGCTGCTGTACCAGGGCCGCTGGTTCGACCCGCAGTGCCTGATGCTGCGCGAGACCGCGCAGCGCTGGGTGGCGCGCGCCGTCACCGGCGAGGTGACGCTGGAGCTGCGCCGCGGCAACGACTACTCGATCCTGAACACCGACAGCCCGAACCTGACCTACCTGCCCGAGCGGCTGAGCATGGAGAAGGTGGAGGGCGCCTTCACGCCGGCCGACCGCATCGGCCAGCTGACGATGCGCAACCTGGACATCCAGGACACGCGCGCCAAGCTCGGCGTGTACACCAAGGTCGGGTTGCTGGGCAGCGGCTCGGACAGTGGCATTCCGCTGCTGGGCAAGCCGGATTGAGGACGGCGCCTGCCGGTGCAGGCCCGTGTTCGAGTGGTGAACCTGACCAATTGTTACCTCGCTGCAGCGCCAACGTGGCTGTCGCCCCGCTAGCATTTCGAGCGTGGGGCTGCGTACTTGACGCGGCGGGGTGCCGGCAACGCCGGCTGCACGCTGGGGTCCCCGCTGGGGTCCCTACAGGAAACCCATTTCGGAGCCGGACATGAAGCGCAGATCACTGCTTGCATCGCTTTGCACGACACTCGCCCTGGTTGGCTGCGGTGGCGGGGGAGGCGACTCGGGCGTGCCGTCTGCCAACGGCGGCAGCAACCCGGGCGCGAGCGGCGCAACCGGCACCCTGCAGGTGTCGCTGACCGATGCGCCGGCGTGCGGCTACGAAGCGGTCTACGTCACGGTCGTTGGCGTGCGCGTGCACATGAGTGATGCTGCGGGCGACGACGACGTTGGCTGGGTCGATCTGCCGCTGCCGACGCCGTACACGACGACCGGGTTGCGCATCAACCTGCTGGACCTGACGAACGGTGTCCTGCAGGGTCTGGGCCAGGTCGTACTGCCCGCAGGCAGGTACACACAGATGCGTTTGATCCTGGCGGCCAACGCCGGCAACCCGGCCCCCTTTGCCAACTCGGTGGTGCCGATCGGCGGGGTCGAGACCGCGTTGTCCACCCCCAGCGCACAGCAAAGCGGGCTGAAGCTCAAGATCAATGCCGAGGTACCGGCCGGGCAGGTGGCCCACGTGGTCGTCGATTTCGATGCCTGCAAGTCCGTGGTCAAGCGTGGCAATTCGGGCAAGTACAACCTCAAGCCCGTGCTCAACGCGACGCTGCTGCTGTCCGACGGCGCGGGCATGCGTGTGCTGGGCTGCGTCAGTCCGCTGCTGCGCGACGGCTACACGCAGGTCTCGCTGCAGTCCGGCGGTGCGCCGATCAAGGCTACCGTGCCCGACCCGAAGAGCGGAGCATTCGTGCTCTTCCCGGTGCCCGTCGGCAACTACGATCTCGTCGTCGCCGCGTCCGGTCACGCCACGGCGGTGATGACCGGCGTGCCGGTACTGGCGACAACCGACACGGCGGTCGGCGCCCCCGGCCAGTGCATCGACACCCCGTCGAGCGACAGCCGGGCCGTGGACGGCACCGTCGTGCCGGACTCCGCCCAGATGCGTGCGTTGCAGACGTTGAGCGGCGGGCCCACGATCGAGGTGGCGTGGAGCGCGGTGGATGGCGACAGCGACACGTTCACCTTCTCGTTGCCGGTAGAGGCTCCAGTGCGCGCAAGCTACCTGAACGTGAACCCGCTGATCTTCCCGCCGACCCCGCTGGCTTTTGTGCCGGACACGGCCGTGAGGGGCCTGTACACCATCGAGGCCGCTTCCGGCGCGTCGGCCAAGACGCAAAGCATCGATGTGCAGGCGCCGGTGCCCGATTTGATCTTCATCTTCCCCTGACCGCACAGCGTGCCGCCACGGTTGTGATGGCAGGCAGTCTCAGCGTCCGCGCAGCGCCTCGTCGCCGACGAAGGGGTTGCTGCGGCGCTCGGCGCCGAAGGTGGACATCGGGCCGTGGCCGGGCACGAACTGCATCTCGTCGCCCAGCGGCCACAGCTGGGTGGTGATCGAGCGGATCAGCGTGGCATGGTCGCCGCGCGGGAAGTCGGTGCGGCCGATCGAGCCCTTGAACAGCACGTCGCCGACGAAGGCCACGCCAAAAGTCGTGCTGGCGAAGATCACGTGGCCGGGCGTGTGGCCGGGGCAATGACGCACTTCGAAGCGCATCTCGCCGACCGTGACCTCGTCGCCGCCGTGCAGCCAGCGGTCTGGCGTGAAGCGGCGTGCGCCGGGCACGCCGAACATGCGGCCCTGGTGGTCGAGCTGGTCGATCCAGAACGACTCGTCCGGGTGCGGACCTTCGATCGGCACGCCGGCGCGCTCGGCCACTTCGGCCACCGCGCCGCAATGGTCGATGTGGCCATGCGTGACCAGCACCTTCTCCAGCGTGGCGCCGCGCTTGTCCAGCAGCTCGAACAGGCGGTCGGCCTCGCCGCCGGGGTCGACAAAGGCGGCGCGGTTCGTGGCCGGGCAGATGACCAGCGAGCAGTTCTGCTGGAAGGCGGTAACGGGGATGATGGCGAGCTTCAAGGCTTTCAGAACTTTCCGAACTTGAGATAGGCCTCGACCGGGTCCATGCCCGAGACCAGCGCGCGGCGCATGTCGCTTTCGGTGGCGACGACTTCCTCGGTCTTCGTCACCACGTCTTCGACAATTTCGGCCGGGATGATGACCACGCCGTCGCGGTCGCCGAGCAGCCAGTCGCCGCTGCGGATGGTGACGCCGCCGATGTCCACCGGCTCGCCGAAGGCATGCGGGATCCATCGGGCGACGATGTCCGACGGCGTCAGGAAGGAGCAGAACACCGGGAAGCCCTGCTCAAGTACCAGGTCGGTGTCGCGCGAGCCGCCATCCACCACGTAGCCGAGCACGCCACGCGCGGCCAGCGTCTGCGCCGACAGCTCGCCCATCAGTGCCACCTCGTGGTTGTGCGGCTGGCATACCACCACATGCCCGGCCGGGGCCTTGGCCAGCAGCGTGCACCAGCCGAGCAGGCAGTCGTGCCGGCTCTTGCTGCGGTCGATGTGACCGGCCACGGTCCACACCGGGCCGGCCAGCTTCTGGCCCGGGGCGATGCACTTGATCTGCGGCGGCAGCACGATGTGCTCGTGGCCCATGCCACGCAGCACGTCGTGCACGGCGCCGCTGTAGCAGGCGGCCAGGCGTTGGGTCAGGGTGGCATCGCTCATTTGGCGTCTCCTTTGCGCGCCGATGCTAGCGTCGGTGCAGCCCACCACTCGCCGTCGAAGCGCTGCTGCAGGAAGTCGACGAAGCCGCTGACCTTGGTCGGCACCAGCCGCGGCGAGCTGAATACCGCGTGCATCTCCTGTGCCGGCAGCGTCCAGCCGGTGAGCAGCGCCTGCACCGCGCCGTCGCGTACCGAGTCGTGGGCCACGTACCAGGGCAGCGCGGCCAAGCCGAAGCCGGCACGCGCCGCCGCCAGCAGCGCCGACAGATTGTTGCTGCGCAGCGGGCCCTTCACCGGCACCTGCAGCGCCTTGCCGTCGGGGCCGCCGAAGTGCCAGCGTTCGTCGCCCTGCACGCTGCTGTAGATCAGCGCATCGTGCTTGCCCAGTTCGGCCGGCGTGGCGGGCGTGCCGCGGCGCTGCAGGTAGTCGGCCGAGGCCACCAGCACCCACGGGTTGACGCCCAGGTAGCGCGCGCCCAGCGAAGAATCGGCCAGGCGACCCATGCGGATGGCCAGGTCGATGCCCTGCTCGACCAGGTTGACGTAGCGGTCATCGAAGCTCAGGTCGATCTGCAGCCCCGGATGCTGCTGCATGAAGCGCAGCACCAGCGGCGTCATCACGCGCCGGCCGAAGGCCACCGAGGTGCTGATGCGCAAGGTGCCTTGCACGCGCGACTGCAGCAGCGCGGCCAGGTTGTCGGCTTCCTCCAGCTGGCGCGCGATGGCCTTGGCCTTGTCGTAGTAGGCCGCGCCCACCTCGGTGGGCGTGACGCCGCGCGTGCTGCGGTGGAACAGCCGCGCGCCCAGCCGCGCTTCCAGCGCTGCCACGTGCTTGGTGGCAGTGGGCTGCGTGATGCCCAGGTCGGCCGAAGCCTTGCTGAAGCTGCCGGTCTCGACCACGCGGATGAAGAGATGCAGCCCGGCAACAGTGTCCATGCGGCAACTGTAGCGCTCGTATAAGCTCGGCCCATGCACTACGACACCGCACTGCGCGATCACGGCCTGCCGCACGACCCGTTCAAGGCCCTGGTGGTGCCACGGCCCATCGGCTGGGTGGCCACCGTCGGCAAGGACGGTGTGGCCAACTTGGCGCCCTACAGCTTCTTCAATGCGGTCAGCGACCGGCCGCCGATGCTGATGTTCTCCTCCGGCGGGCGCAAGGACAGTCTGCGCAACATCGAGGACACCGGTGAGTTCACCTGCTCGATCGCCACCTGGGCGCTGCGCGACGCGATGAACCTGAGCTCGGCCCCGGTGGCCCCCGGCGTGGACGAGTTCGAGATTGCGGGCCTGGGCAAGGCCGACTCACGCTTCGTGCGCCCACCGCGCGTGGCCGAATCGCCCGCAGCCTTCGAGTGCCGGTTGTGGAAGACGCTGCCCATGCCGCCGCACAAGGCTGGGGCCGACTCGGCCTACACGGTCGTATTCGGGCAGGTGGTCGGCGTCTACATCGACGATGCCTTCGTCAAGGACGGCATGGTGCAAAGCGGCGAAATGCGGCCGCTGGCCCGGCTCGGCTACATGGACTATTCGGTGCTCACGCCCGAATCGATGTTCACGATGAACCGGCCGCTGGCCAGCGACGACGGGCAGCGGGCCGTACTCGACCCCGGGCCCTGGGACGGTGTCTTTCGCTAGGGACTGTCGCAGCGTGCCGTCAGTCCGCTGCCCGCGCGCAGGTCCCGCGACGGCGAGGGCTCAGCGCCCAGGGGCCAGGCCCGTCCCCATGCGCTGCATGGCGTGCTCCACCATCTGCTTCAGCACCCTGGACTTCAGGCCCAGCTTGTCCAGGCATTGACCGTTCATCACCCCGGCCAGGCCGTGCATGGTCGACCAGATGTACAGCGCGTCCAGCTCGACTGTCTCGCGCAGCGCCTCGGACTCGCCGTGAACGCGCCGCAGCACACTGCGCAGGATGTCGAAGGCATGCGTGGCGTCGCGCACCAGGCCTGGCTGCTCGGCCGATTCGGGCCAGGTGGTGCTGAACATCAGTCGGTACTCCAGTGGGTGCTGCCGTGCATAGCTCAGGTACTGCAGGCCCAACGACTCCAGGTCGTCTTCAGGGTCGTCGAAGCGCCGCCTCGCGTCCAGATGTGCAGCAAAGCGCTGGAAGCAGCGGCGCATCACCTCGGCCAGCAGATGGTCGCGGCTGGGGTAGTGCTTGTAGGGTGCCTGGTGCGACACGCCCAGCTTGCGCGAGACCTCGCGCAGGCTCAGGTTCTCGAGGCCGCGTTCCGCGATCAGCTCCTGCGCCGCGGCGATGCAGGCGTCACGCAGTTCCAGCGGGGCGGCGGCTTCGGTCTTGTTGCGGGGCATGCGGCGTCGCGGCAGGCTGCGGTGGACACCCGAAGCTAACACAGGCCCCGGCCGCGCCAGGGCACCGATCGGGGCGCTCGGCATCAGGCCGACGGCCCTGCCGCCGCGCGAGCCTGATGTGCCGTCATGCCCTTCATCACCTGGGTCATGACCCGCACCCGGCCGGCGCGCGGCAAGGTGGCCAGCGACCAGCCGAGCAGCTTGGACAGCCAGCCCGGCCGCACCGTGGTGCGTCGCCCCAGCGCCTGCATCGTCACGCGCGCCACCACCTCCGGCGGCAGCGCCTGGGCCATCTGCATGTCGGCACGCGCTTCGAAGCCGCTGCGCACCGGGCCTGGGGCGGATGCGATCACGTCCACACCGAGTGGTGCCCACTCCACGCGCAGGCCTTCGGCCAGCGACTGCACATAGGCCTTGGTGGCGGCATAGTGGGCCGCGCGCGGCGTGCCGTGGAAGGCCAGCAGCGAGCTCATCAGCACCAGGCCACCGCGACGCTGCGCGGCGAAGCGCCGGCCGAAGTGCCAGGCCTGCGCCGTCACGGCGCGGCAGTTCAGATCGACCATGTCGAGCTCGTCGTCCAGCGCGGCCTCGAGCAGCGGGCCGGAGCTGCCGAAACCGGCCGCGGCCACCAGCAGGCCCAACTCCAGGTCGGCCGTGGCCTCGGCCAGCTGCGGCAGGGCATCGGGTGCCGACAGGTCCAGGGCCAGCACGCGACTTTGCACGCCGTGGGCGTGGCTCAACTCCTCGGCCAGCGCCTGCAGCGCAACGCCGCGGCGCGCCACCAGCACCAGGTGCAGCCCTTCGGCGGCCAGGTGGCGGGCGAAGGCCCGCCCGATGCCGTCGCTGGCCCCGGTTACCAGCGCCCAGGGCCCGTAGCGCCGCGCCAGCGGCGAGCGCAGGCCGGAGCGAACGTCGTTGGAAGGGTCGCACGGCTCGGTCGGCCGGCCGTCGACGTGCACCACCAGTTCGGTGGCAGTGCCGAGGCTTGGCGCATCTGTCGCCCGGGCCGGCGACAGCGTCTTCCATCCCGCGCGGCGGGGACGCGTGGTGGCAATGGACATGGCATCTCTCCAGCGATGCAGCGCGCCCGATGCATCGGGCGGGCCACGGGTTGACAGTGTCAACGACTATAGAGAAAATGGTAGACGCTGTCAACCATGTATCGGCTCCATGTATCGGCTCTCGTGCCGGCTCCCGCAATCATGAACATCGATGTCGTGCGCGCCGGCACGGCCGCGGCGGCCACGCTGGCGCTGCTGCTGGCCGGCTGCGCACCCTTCAACTACGCCGGCCCGGACAGCCCCATGGCACAGACCCGCGTGGCGCCGCTGGAGCCCCGGCCCCGCGTGGCGCTGGTGCTCAGCAGCGGCGGCCCGCGTGGCTATGCGCACATCGGCGTGATGCGTGTGCTGGAAGAGGCGGGCATCGAGTTCGACCTGGTGGTCGGCTCCAGCGTGGGCTCGCTGCTGGGCGCCTTCTGGGCCGACGGGCGCTCGGCGGCCGAGATCGACGCGCTGTCGCTCGACGGCGGGCCGCTGACGCTGTTCGACCCGTCGCCCTTCGCCGACCGGGGCTGGATCCACGGCCAGCGGCTGCAAGACTATGTGCAGGCGCGGCTGGTACACAAGTCCATCGAGGGCATGCCGCGGCGGCTGGTGATCGGCGCCACGCGGCGCGACGACAAGCAGCCGGTGTTCTTCATCCAGGGCAATGCCGGCGTTGCCGTGCGCGCCTCCAGCGCGGTGCCCGGCATCCTGTCGCCAGTGGGCATCGACGGCACCGAATACGAGGACGGCGACGAATCGCTGCCGCTGGCCGTGCGCGCCGCGCGGCAGGCCGGTGCACGCTTCGTCATCGCGGTCGATGTCACGCCGCGCCCCGAGACCGCACCACCGGGTGCGTCTGCGGCGCAGCGCGAACGTGTCGCCCAGCGCAGCGCGCGCATCGCACCGGAGGCGGCGCTGGCCGACTACCTGATCCATGCCGAGTTGGACTTCGAGGCCTCGCCGCTGCCAAGCTACTTCCGCTATGCGCGGGCGCAGGGCGAGCAAAGCGCGCGCCGGCACCTGCCGGCCCTGAGGGTCAGCCTGCAGCGCGCCGGAGTCGCGACCCGCGCGGCCACGCCGTGATGCGCCAGACTGGCCGGTGCGGCGGACGCCGAGAAGCCGGGTCTGACTTGCGGTGGCTCAGGCCTTGTCGCCCACCTGCTGCTGCGCGTTGAAGCGCAGCGCCTGGATCGCCAGGCCCACGCTGCGGGCCACGATGGCCGGTGTCTGCGGCACCGGCACGGCGGGGCGGTAGGGCCCACTCGGACCGCCGGCGACCGCGCGGCTGCGCAACCGGCTAAGCTGCATGCGCCGCGGCATAGCGACCGCGGTGATCTGGAGACAAGTTCATGCAGACCCTGGAGATCGGATTTGTCGGGCTGGGCGTGATGGGCGAGCCGATGGCCACGCACCTGGCACGCGCTGGCCACCGGCTGCGCCTGCACGATGCCAACCCGGCCGTGGTCCGCGCGCTGGCCGGCTTGCTGGGCGGCGCGGCACGCAGCGCCGACACGCCGGCGGCGCTGGCCGAAGGCTGCGACATCGTCATCACCATGTTGCCCAACGGCCATGTGGTGCAGCAGGTGGCGCTGGGCGAGCAGGGCCTGCTGAACGGGCTGAAGCGCGGCGCGCTGCTGCTGGACACCTCGTCGTCCGAGCCGTGGCTGACACGCCAGACCGCCGCGGCGCTGGCCGAGCGCGGCGTGGCCATGGTCGACGCGCCGGTGTCCGGCGCGCAATGGGGTGCGCAGCAGGCCAACCTGGTGTTCATGGTCGGCGGCGAGGCGGCCGACCTGGCACGCGTGCGTCCGCTGCTCGATCTGATGGGCCGTGCCGTCTTCCACGTCGGTGCACTCGGCGCCGGGCATGCGATGAAGTGCATCAACAACCTGATCACGTCGATGACCTTCAGCGCCACGATGGAAGGCCTGGTGCTGGGCAAGCGTCTGGGCCTGGACCCGGCGGCCATGGTCGACGTGCTCGACGCATCGACGGGCGGCTCGTGGATCACGCGCAACCACATCCGCCAGCGCGTGCTCAGCCGCAGCTTCGACGACCCCTTCAAGCTGGAGCTGATGCTCAAGGACATCGGCATCGCGATGGAACTGGGGCGCGAGTCGCAGCTGCCGATGCCGCTGTCGGGCCTGGGCCAGCAACTGTGGCGCGCCGCCGCGCTGGCCGCCGGGCCGGGCGCCAGCGTCAGCGAGCTGGCGCGCTGGGTCGAGCAGCAGGCGCGAACAAGCGTCACGCCCGGCGCCGCGCAACCCGAGGGAGCCCTGCGATGAACATCGAGCAGCGTTTTGCCGACTTCGTCTGTGCGCTTCAGGCGCGCGACGTGCCGCCCGAGGCGCAGCGCATCGTGCGCCTGGTGCTGCTGGCGGCCACCGGCGCGGCGGTGGCCGGCGCGGCCGAGGACGGCATCGAGCCGCTGCGTGCGCTGCTGCGCGAGCGCGGCGGCACGCCCCAGGCGACCAGTTTCGTCTATGGCGACAGGCTGCCCGCGGCCAGCGCGGCGCAGCTCAACGGAACGATGTGCCGCGCGCTCGACTACTGCGACGCGATGGCGCCGGGCATCCACATCGGCTCGTCGCTGGTCCCGGCGGCGCTGGCCGCGGCCGAGGCGGTAGGCGGCTGCAGCGGCGCCGAATTCATGGCCGCGCTGGCGGCCGGCGCCGAAATCAGCTCGCGGCTGAACCTCAGCGAAGCCATGTACGACGGCTTCGACCCGACCGGCATCGCCGTGGTCTTTGCGCCCACGGCGGCCGCGGCACGCATCCTGAAGCTGACGCCGCAGCAGACGCTGCACGCGCTGGCGCTGGCCTTCAACCGCTGCGGCGGCAGCTTCCAGAGCAACATCGATGGCTCGCTGGCGGTGCGCGCCATCCAGGGCTGGGTGGCCGAGACCGGCGTGGTCTGCGCACAGATGGCGCAGCGCGGCTTCACCGGCCCGGTGCACTTCCTCAGCGGCCTGTACGGCTACGGCTATCTGTACGGGCGCGGCGAACTCGACGTGCATGCGTCGTCCGATGGCCTGGGCAGCGAATGGCGGCTGCTGCGCATGATGTTCAAGAAGTACCCCAGCTGCGGCGCCACGCAGGGCATGACGGAGCTGGTGCTGCAACTGGTGGCCGAACTGGCGCTGCGGCCCGAGCAGGTGAGGGCGGTGCGCGTGGTGCTGCCGCCGTACTCGTTCAAGCTGGTCGGCCAGGCTTGGCGCATCGGCAGCAACCCGCGCGTCGACGCGCAGTTCAGCGCGCAGTACTGCGTGGCCAATGCCATCGTGCGCCGCGGCTCGGCGTTGCCGCATTTCCGTGTCGATGCGGTGCATGACGCGGAAGTGGGCCGGCTGATCGAGCGCATCACGGTCGAGTCGGACCCGGCACTCAATGCGCGCGGCCACACCGCCGTGGACGTGGTGCTGCAGACTGAAGATGGGCGCACGCACCTTCGCTCGCTCGACGTCGCACCAGGCTTCCCCGACGACCCGCTCAGCGACGCGCAGCAGCGCGCGCGTTTCGACGACTGCATGGCCTATGCGCCGCGACCGCTGGCGCCGCGGCAGCAAGCTGACTTCCTGCAGGCGGTCGGGCAAATCACCGAGCTGCCCGATGCGCGCCGACTGATGAACCTGCTGATTGCGAAGCCGAAAGGCCTCCATGATTGAAAGCATCGACCAGGTCCGGCTGAACTTCAACCCGCAGGCCCAGCTGGGCCTGAGCCTGGTGCTGGCGCTGGTGATGTTCGGCATCGCGCTCGACCTGCGCGTCGCCGACTTCAAGGCCGCGCTGGGCACGCCCAAGGCGCTGGCCATCGGCCTGCTCAGCCACCACCTGCTGTTCCCGGCCTTCACTTTCCTGCTGATCCTGCTGATCAAGCCCTTGCCGTCGATCGGCCTGGGCATGCTGCTGGTGTCGTCGTGCCCGGCCGGCCACATCTCCAACTTCTTCACCCACCGTTCGGGCGGCAATGCGGCCCTGTCGGTGTCGATCAGCACGCTGTCGACGGTGGGCGCGATGTTCCTGACGCCGCTGAACGTCACCTTCTGGGGCTCGCTCGATCCAGCGATGAACGCGCTGCTGCGCTCGTTCTCGCTCGACCCGCTGCACATGCTGTTCGAGGTGTCGCTGCTGCTCGGCCTGCCGCTGGCGGCAGGCATGACCATCGCGCACCGCCACCCGGCCTTTGCGCAGCGCGTGCATGGCCCGATGCGCAACTTCTCGCTGCTGGTGCTGATCGGCTTCGTGGTCGGTGCGCTGGTGCTGAACTGGGCCTTCTTCCGGCAGTACGGTCGCTTCGTGGTCACCGTGGTGCTGGTGCACAACGCGCTGGCGCTGGCCGGCGGCTACGGCCTGGCCCGCCTCACCGGCTTGAGCGAGCGCGACTGCCGTGCCGTCGCCTTCGAGACCGGCATCCAGAACTCCGGCCTGGGGCTGGTGCTGGTGTTCAACTTCTTCGGCGGGCTCGGCGGCATGGCCATCGTCACCGCCTGGTGGGGCATCTGGCACATCGTCGCCGGCATGGCGTTGTCCACGTTCTGGATGAAGCGCCCGCCGCGGCGCCCGGCGCGCACGCAGCCGTCTTGACACGGCTGCGGGCCGCCCCTACAACCGGCCGGCGATGAAAATCTTCCTCAGCCATGCCAGCGAGAGCAAGGCGCTGGTGCGCCGGCTGACTGAAGCCCTGCCTGCGCATGTGTCGATCTGGCTCGACCGCGATGCCATGGCGCCGGGCCAGCGTTTCGCGCCACGCATCGAGGCGGCGATCCGGCGCGACTGCGACTTCGTGCTGGTGTTCATCGACGACCATGCGCTGGCCTCGGATTGGGTGAAGCGCGAGACGGCATTGGCGCTGCAGCGCCAGCAGGCACTGCAGCGCACCTATGTGCTGCCGGTGCTGCTGCAGGACGTGGGCCCGCGCATGAAGGCGCTGGGCATCGACCCCGAGGAGATGCTCTACCTGGAAGCCACCGATCACAGCGACGCAGGCATCGCCGATGCCGCGCGCACGCTGGCCGAGGAGCTGTTCAAGCACTGCAGCATGATGATCGAGACCCTGCGCAGCGCCGATCGCCGTCGCATGCTGGATGAACTGGCCGACGAGCTGACCGAGTTCAAGCAGGTGGCCTTCAGGTGGCAGGCCTCGATGGGCAACAGCCTGGCGGTGCTGTCGGTGAACCAGGCCGCCTTCGACCATGTGCGCGACAGCGTGGCCGACTACAACGCCGTGTGCGAGCGCTTCATCCCGCGACTGGCGCTGCACCGCGACCGCATCACCGCGGCCTGGCGCGACCGGCGCAGCCTGTGCGAGGACGTGCGCGAGGTGCTGGCCTCGGTCGAGAACGATGTCTACCGCGGTGCGATGTTCCGCCTGAACGAGATCATCGAAGCGATCCACCACCTTGATGCGTCGGGCGGCGCGCCGGCCGAGGAGATGGCCCGCCTGGATGCGCGCAAGGACGAGCTGAACGCCTCCGCCCGCGCCGCGCTGGAGCGCATGAGCGCCGGGGTTGCCGAGTTGATCGGCGACCTGGACAGCGAGCTGGAGTGAGTCATGCCGCTGACGCGACGCCGCCTGCTGCAGCTGCCGCTGGCGGCCTGTGGTCTGTCGGCGCGTGCCGCCGGCGCCGCGCTGCCGCTGCAACTGCTGCGCACCGGTGACCTGGGTGGCCTGCCCTGGGTGGAGATCGAGCTGCAGGGCCGCCCGACACGCTGGCTGGTCGACAGCGGCGCCAGCGCGGCGCTGGTCTCGCCGGCGCTGGCCGAGCGTCTGGCGTTGCCGGCGCTGCCGCCGATGCGTGTGGCCATGGCCGGCGGGGCGCAGACGCTGCAGCGAGCGCTGCTGCCGGCACTGCCGGGGGCCGGTCCGGGCGCCGACTCGCCCGCCTTCGTGCTCGACCTGCAGCAGCTGCTCGGCGCCACCGGGGCCGCGCTCGATGGCGCGCTGGGCGCGCCCTGGCTGCGCGAGCGCCGCACCCGCTTCGATTTCGCCGCCGGCATGCTGCATTGGGCCGAACCGGCCGCTGCGGTGCCCGCCGGCTCGGGGCTGCTGCCGCTGCGCTGGGACCAGGGCCTGCCGGTGGTGGCGCTGGCGCTGGGCACGCGCGCGGCCGACGAGTTCGTCTTCGACACCGGCAATGCCGGTGCGCTGCTGCTGTTTGCCCGGCGTGCCGAGTCGCTGCTGGCCGGCGCACCGCCGCTGCCCGAGACGGCGGTGCGCGAGCTCGGCGGCGTGGTGCGCGCGCGCCTGGCACGCATCGACCGGCTGAGCGCACCGGGCTGGGTGGCGCGGCAGGTGCCCGCGGCACTGGAAACGGGTGCCGCCGCCCGGCGCGGGCAACACTTCGACCGCCTGGCCGGTAGCCTGGGCATGGCTCTGTTCGAGCCCGGCGCGGTCACGCTCGACGGCCCCGGCAGTCGTCTGGTCGTCGAGCTGCCCGGCCTGCCCGAACCGCCGGCGCTGCCGGGCGGCTTCGGCTTCCGGCTCGAAGCCGGCAGTTCGCTGACGCTGAGCGCGGTGTTCGACGGCGGCCCGGCCGCCGTGGCCGGCCTGAACGCGGGCGATCAGGTGCAGGCCATCGACGGTGCCGACGCGCGCCGGTGGAGCGTGCCGCAGGCCTGGGCGGCGCTGGCCGGGCGCGAGACCTGCACGCTGCAGGTCTTCCGCCAGGGCAACTCGCAGCGCGCCGAGCTGCGGCGCGAGCGCTTCTTTCCGCTGCTGCGCTGACGCCGGCTCAGCAGGTGGCGCTGCCTTGGCGGCGCTCCAGTTCCAGCACGTCGTTGCCGCGTGTCAGCCGCATGCCGGACACGCCGACGAACTTGCCGCTCCAGGCCGCTGTGCCCTGGATAGTGAAGGACTGGATCGTCGTCTCGAAGGGGCCGGCCGTGTTGCGGATGTCTGCCGACACGAGATTCACCGCGACCGGCACGTTCGGCGCGCCCAGCTCGCAGCCGGTGCTGTTGTCGCTGAAGGCAAAGCGCCGCTGGCCGGTCTGCAACTCCACCCAGATGCCCTGGTTCAGCGGCGGCGTGAAGTTGAAGAACATGCGCACCGTGCCGTTGTCGGACAGCGCCTGGTTGATGTTCACATAGGCACCATTGAAGCAGCCGGTCAGGTCCAGACGCTGGCCGTCGGCGCGGCCGGTACCGCTGGCCGGGCAGCCGGGAAGGTTGCTGGTGAAGCTCAGGTCGAAGGCCTTCGAGTAAAGATCCTGTCCTCCCACCGGCTGGATGTTGATACGACAATCGTCGTTGCCCGCAGGCCCGCAGGTGCTGCGAAGCTGCAGGTCGGCGACTGCAGGTTGGTCGTCCTGCAGCCAGTCGCCGCCCGCCGACCCGATGAAGCCGAGCACCAGCAGCGCGCCGCCGCCGCACGCGGCGAGTGTGATCGATGCGGCCAGTGCGCAAATGGCAACCAGCCGGGACCGGGACGATGGTCTGCGCATGATGAAACTCCCGTGGCGCGGATGCACCGCTGCGACTTCTAGTCCAAGTCCGATGCCTGTGCAATCCCCAGCATCCAAGGTGCCAAGGAGAGCCGGACTCGCGCTGCCGCGCGTCGGCCAGCGATTCCTGCAGGGAATAGCAGATATCTGCCCGCTGGGATTCCCAAGACCGTCGCGCTGCCCGAGCATCGTGGTCATTCAAAAGGAGACTTCCATGGCAAAGATGAAGGCCATCATGGCCGCGGTGCTGGTGATGGAGAAGGAAGGCGTGTCGCAAGCCTTCGGCGTGCCCGGCGCAGCCATCAACCCACTGTATGCTGCGCTGCGCGAGCGCGGCACCATCGCCCACGTACTGGCACGCCATGTCGAGGGTGCGTCGCACATGGCCGAGGGCTACACCCGCGCGGTGGCCGGCCATATCGGCGTGTGCATCGGTACCAGCGGCCCGGCCGGCACCGACATGGTCACCGGCCTGTATTCGGCCAGCGCCGACAGCATCCCGATCCTGTGCATCACCGGCCAGGCGCCGCGTGCGCGCATGCACAAGGAGGACTTCCAGGCGGTGGACATCACGTCGATCGTCAAGCCCGTCACCAAGTGGGCTACCACGGTGCTCGAGCCGGCGCAGGTGCCGCGCGCCTTCCAGCAGGCCTTCCACCTGATGCGTTCGGGCCGTCCAGGCCCGGTGCTGATCGATCTGCCCTTCGACGTGCAGATGGCCGAGATCGAGTTCGACATCGATACCTACGAGCCGCTGCCCGCCTACAAACCGGCCGCGACCCGCAAGCAGATCGAGAAGGCGATTGCGATGCTGCAGGCCGCCGAACGGCCGTTGATCGTGTCAGGCGGTGGCGTCATCAATGCCGATGCCTCGGCGCTGCTGGTCGAGTTTGCCGAGCTGGTGGATGTGCCGGTGATCCCGACGCTGATGGGCTGGGGCACGATCCCTGACGACCACCGGCTGATGGCCGGCATGTGCGGGCTGCAGACCAGCCACCGCTACGGCAACGCCACCATGCTGGCCAGCGACTTCGTGCTCGGCATCGGCAACCGCTGGGCCAACCGCCACACCGGCTCCACCGAGGTGTACTGCAAGGGCAGGACCTTCGTCCATGTGGACATCGAGCCCACGCAGATCGGCCGCGTGTTCACGCCGGACCTGGGCATCGTGTCCGACGCCAAGGCGGCGCTGCAGCTGTTCGTCGCGGCCGCCCGCGAGATGAGGTCAGCTGGCACGCTGAAGGACCGCAGTGGCTGGGTCGAACAATGCCGCGAGCGCAAGCGCACGCTGCTGCGCAAGACCAACTACGAAGCGGTGCCGATGAAACCGCAGCGTGTCTACCAGTGCATGAACAACAACTTCCCGCGTGACACCACCTACGTGTCGACCATCGGGCTGAGCCAGATCGCCGGCGCGCAGTTCCTGCATGTCTTCGGGCCGCGGCAGTGGATCAACTGCGGCCAGGCCGGCCCGCTGGGTTGGACCATCCCTGCCGCGCTGGGCGTGCGCGCGGCCGACCCCGGCCGCACCATCGTCGCGCTGTCGGGCGACTACGACTTCCAGTTCCTGATCGAGGAGCTGGCGGTGGGCGCGCAGTTCAAGCTGCCTTACATCCACATGGTGGTCAACAACTCCTACCTCGGCCTGATCCGGCAGAGCCAGCGCGGCTTCTCCATGGACTACTGCGTCCAGCTGGGCTTCGACAACATCAATGCGCCCGAGCTGCAGGGCTACGGCGTGGACCACCAGAAAGTGGTCGAGGGCCTGGGCTGCAAGTTCGTGCGCGTGCACAAGCAGGAGGAGATCAAGCCAGCGATCCAGCAGGCCAACGTCTGGATGGCCGAGTTCAACGTGCCGGTGGTCATCGAGGTGATGCTCGAGCGCGTGACCAACATCTCGATGGGCACCGAGATCGATGCCATCAACGAGTTCGAGGAGCTGGCCACCAGCATCGCCGATGCGCCGACGGCCGTCGGACTGCTGGATTGAGCCTCGTCGGGCGCCGCGAGATACTGGCGCCCCGACTCAGAACACTGCGCAAACAAAATGCCCCAATTCGCCGCCAACCTGACGATGCTCTTCAACGAGCATCCGTTCCTCGACCGTTTCGAGGCCGCCGCCAAGGCTGGCTTCAAGGCGGTGGAGTTCCTGTTTCCCTATGCCTATCCGGTGACCGAGCTGCAGAAGCGCCTCAAGGCCCACGGCCTGAGGCTGGTGCTGCACAACCTGCCGGCCGGCGACTGGGACGCCGGCGACCGCGGCCTGGCCTGCGACCCCAAGCGCATCGATGAATTCCGCGCCGGCGTGGCCCGGGGCATCGACTACGGCACGGCGCTCGGCGTGCCGCACCTCAACTGCCTGGCCGGCAAGGCGCCGGCCGGTGTGGACGAGGCCGCGTTACGCAGCACCTTCGTGGCCAACCTGCGCTTTGCCGCAGCCGAGTTGAAAAGGGCGAAACTGAACCTACTGATCGAGCCGATCAACCGCTTCGACATCCCGGGCTTCTACCTGAACACCACCGCGCAGGCGATCTCGATCCTGGACGAGGTGGGCGCCGACAACGCCTACGTGCAGTACGACATCTACCACGCGCAGCGCATGGAAGGCGAGCTGGCCAACACGATGAGCGCGCAGCTCGCGCGCATCGGCCACATCCAGCTGGCCGACAACCCGGGGCGCAACGAGCCAGGCACTGGCGAGATCAACTACGCCTTCCTGTTCAAGCACCTCGACCGCATCGGCTACAAGGGTTGGATTGGCTGCGAGTACAAACCCGCCGGGCGCACCGAAGATGGCCTGGGCTGGATCGAGGCACTGGCGAACTGACCCCACGGAGACAACGAGATGACAACTTCCCCGCAGAAGCTGGGCTTCATCGGCCTGGGCATCATGGGTGCGCCGATGGCCCTGCACCTGATCAAGGCCGGGCACCAGTTGTTCGTGCACACGCGCAGCAAGCTGCACTCCGAAATCGCCGAGAGTTCGGCCACGCAGTGCACCAGCGCCAAGGGCGTGGCCGAACGCGCCGACGTGATCTTCACGATGCTGCCCGACACGCCGGATGTCGAGGCCGTGCTCTTCGGCAAGGACGGCGTCGCGTCCGGGTTGTCGAAGGGCAAGACCGTGGTCGACATGAGTTCGATCTCGCCGATCGAGACCAAGGCCTTCGCCAAGAAGATCAACGACCTCGGCTGCGACTACCTGGACGCGCCGGTGTCCGGAGGCGAGGTCGGTGCCAAGGCCGCCTCGCTGACCATCATGGTCGGCGGGCCCGAAGCCACCTTCGAGCGCATCAAGCCGCTGTTCGAGCTGATGGGCAAGAACATCACGCGGGTCGGCGGCAATGGCGACGGCCAGACCACCAAGGTGGCCAACCAGATCATCGTCGCGCTGAACATCGCCGCCGTCGGCGAAGCGCTGGTCTTTGCCAGCAAGGCCGGCGCCGACCCGGCCAAGGTGCGCCAGGCGCTGATGGGCGG
>Ga0105103_10000815_pt1 | contig 17597 bp, 12 predicted proteins | sample PPLLaktember2015_2_FD_79107 | JGI IMG/M metagenome (GOLD analysis project Ga0105103, IMG submission 79107) | Freshwater sediment microbial communities from Prairie Pothole Lake near Jamestown, North Dakota, USA - PPLs Lake P7 Core (6) Depth... | ecosystem: Environmental > Aquatic > Freshwater >...
GGGATCGCGCTTGAGGGCGCGACTGGCGCGCACCACCCACAGCTCCGTCCCGCGGGGCACGCCCGCCCAGCCAGGTCTCAAGCTTTGGTCGCATATCACAGCCGCCAATCGTCTTCACCCCATATTGCCCCGGCTGAGGACTAGCGCCGCGCAGTCAGACCTGATCCGGCCTGAACATGGCGTCATGACCACCGTCGACAAACAGCACAGAGCCACAGATAAACCTGGCCTGGGGGCTCAGCAGGAAACTGGTCGCCGCCGCCTGGTCTTCCGGTTTGCCCGGGAAACCCACGGGGATACTGGCCATGAACTGTTTTATGGCCGGGCCATAGATGGGGTCGTGCTCGACCTGTTCCGTCATCGGTGTCTGCGTGTAGCCCGGGGCGATGGCATTGATTCGAACCCCGGCGGCGGCGTACTCGGCAGCCTTGCGGCGCATCCAGCGGGCGACCGCCATTTTGGTCCCGCTGTAGACCTCCTGGGCTGCGATGGTCGCGGAGAAACCCAGCGCCTCCTGCTCATCGCCACGCAGTAAGATGTCGACGAACTCTGGAGTGTTGTTCATGGGCGCGGAATTCGATGAAATCACTACGATAGCGCCGCGTTTGGCCGCGACCAGATCCTTGAGACCCTCGATGAGTTCAACCGTGCCGAAATAATTGACCTGGGTGATCAGCGGGTGGTTCGTGACGTTGGAACCGAGACCCGCGCAGGTGACAAGGCCGTCCAGGCCCTCTGCTGCCGCTTCCCTGATCGCCGCAACGGCCGCCTCCCGCCCCTGCCTGCTCGACAGATCGGCGATGATATCGGCATCCTTGATATCGACCACAATGACACGGTTGCCCTCTTCCCGCAGGCGTTGCCTGATCGCCGCACCGATACCCGTGGCGCCGCCGGTCATTGCGTAGATTCCCATAATGTCGCTCCTCGTTATCGCTGCCCCATGCATCTAAATAGAGACACAGGATGCTGTCTACAGGGTAGGTATAGATACCCCGCCATGGTATGACCAAAGCCTTCGAGCTGATAGACATTTGAGTTCGTTGCGGCCGCCGCCGGTCACCGCCAGGGAACTCACATGTCCACCATTTTGACCTGTAAGGTCCTGTTGGGCCTGCGTCACCGACCTTAGCATAGGCTTTGTTGCACAGGTTGCGGTGAGGTACCCGATGTCCCGGCACTACAAGCATCTGCTATCCCCCGGCCGCCTGGGCGGCATGGAACTGCGCAACCGCATCGTGCTGGCGGCCATGGGCTCCAACTACGCGGCCCAGGACGGGCACTGCACCGAGCGGCTCATCGCCTACTACGAGGCCCGTGCCAGGGGCGGCGCCGGCCTGCTGGTACTGGAAACCGCCGCGGCCTGCTGGCCCAATGGGTCCACCATGCCCAACACGGTGGCGTTCTCCCGCGATGAGTTTATCCCCGGGCTGACCGAGCTGGCTGAGCGCGTGCACCGCCACGGCAGCAAAATCGTGGCCCAGCTCAACCATGGCGGCAAGATGGCGCAGGAAGATACCGCGGCCGGGCGCCCGATCCCGCTACCCTCCCCCATCAAGCCCGGCGGCAGCGATATGTTCAAGGTGCTGACCCGGGATGAGATCGGCCACTTCATCAAGGCGGCGGGTCCGGACGGCGAGGGCCCGCAGTACTACGAGATGACCGCGGAGCACATCGCCGGCATCGTCGCGGAATTTGCCTCGGCTGCAGTCAGGGCACGGCAGGCCGGTTTCGACGGCGTGGAAATCCACGCCGGCCACGGCTACCTGCTGGCGAGTTTCCTCTCCCCCTACACCAACAAGCGCAGCGACCGGTACGGCGGCTCCCGCGAGAACCGGGCGCGGTTCCTGGTCGAGGTGATTCAGGCGATGCGAGCAGCGACCGCGGCGGATTTCGCCATCCTGGTGCGCCTCGACGCCAGGGAATACCGCACCGAAGGCGGTATCGAACTGGCTGATTGCCTGGTGAGCGCACAACTGTGCGAACAGGCCGGGGCGGATGCCATCGACGTCAGTGCCTACGGCAATACCGCCCACGCGATCGCTTTTACCGAGGCGCCGCTGGTGCATGAACCCGGTGGATTCGTGGAATTCGCCAAGGCGGTAAAGCGGGTGGTGGGCATCCCGGTCATCGGTGTGGGCCGTATCGAGCCGGAGGTCGGCGAGCGCCATCTCGCGGCCGGCGACTTCGATTTCCTGGCCATGGGCCGCAAGCTGCTGGCGGATCCGGAGCTGCCCAACAAACTGGCGGCGGGCAAGCCCGACAGCATTCGCCCCTGCATCTACTGCTATGTCTGCGTCAGCCAGATTTTTATCAACCAGCCCATGTGCTGCGCCGTAAACCACAGCACAGGGCGGGAATACGAGGGCGATATCATCGCCCGTAGCGACCCGGGCAGGAAGATACTGGTCATCGGGGGCGGACCCGGCGGCATGGAGGCGGCGCGACTGCTGGCCGAGAAAGGCCATCGGGTGAGCCTGTGGGAGAAGGAGAAAGACCTGGGGGGCACCGCCCGCATCGCCGCCCTGGCCTATGAGCCCAATGGGCGCCTGCTGCACTACCTGGCCGGCGAGATCAAACGCCTGCCGATCGAGCTGCGTCTGCACACAACAGCCACTGCGCAAACCGTTGCCGCGGAGGATGCGGACCACATCATCGTCGCCACCGGCGCCATACGCGCCGCTCCCGCCATTCCCGGCAAGGACCAGAGGCATGTATTCGATGGCGACGAGTTGCGCGGGGTGTTGTTCGGGAACAACCCGCGGGCCATCGCCAAGCTTGCGCCACTGGAGCGCCTGCTGCTGTTCGCCGGGCGCCTGAGCCAGCTGCTGCGCAGCATCGCTCTACTGCGTTTCCTCAGCCGATTGTGGATGCCCATCGCGGACGAAGTCGTCATTATCGGCGGCGGCCTGGTGGGCCTGGAGCTGGCCGAATACCTGGTCGAACGTCGCCGCAGGGTGACGGTGCTGGAGCCAGGTCCGGCCCTCGGGGCCGAGCTGGCCATCGTGCGGCGCGCCCGCGTGCTGCATCTGCTGAAGTCGCACGGGGCCACAATCTACAAGGACGCAGGGATCACGGCGATCGAAAGGGACAGCGTGCGTTTTGAAATCGCCGGCAAGCCCCTGGAAGTAAACTGCAAACAGGTGATTATTGCCATGGGAGCCCAGCCGGACGACAGCCTGGCACAGCAGCTGCGCGGGGGCCGCGCCAGCCGGCACAGGATCGGGGACTGCCGCGATGTGGGCTACATTGAAGGCGCGATACTCGATGCGCGCCAGCTGGTTCAGCAACTGGAGTCGCGCAGCGACAACATTTTTTCCCGGTAGCTGCGCGGCGTATGCCCGGTCCAACTCTTGAAGGAGCGGACGAAGGAACTGGCCTCGGTGAAACCCAGCAACTCGGCGAGATCAGCGACCTTGGCGTTTTCGTTGACTATCTTATCGATGGCCAGTTCGCAGCGCACTTCGTCCTTGATCGCCTGGTAGCTGGTTTCCTCCTGCTGCAGGCGCCGGCGCAAGCTGGACTCGGACATGTACAGCATCGACGCGACGGCGGCAAACGAGGGCAAGCGGCGCGGCACTTCGCCGCCGACCAGGGACTTGATGGCGGCGCTGGTGCTGGCGGGCTTTTTCTCCGAGGCAATCAGGTGGTAAATGCTGTTCTTCAGGAACTCGGCAAGAGACTCCGGGGTGTGAACCACGCGCCGCTTGAGGTCTTCCCTCGAGAAACTGAAGGTGTTCTCCTGGGCATCAAAGGAAATGGGACAGTGGAAAACATTCGCCAGTCCATCGTAATACTCCTGGCTGATAAAGGGGGCGGCAATCCGCAGCTCGTGGGCCTCCAGTGCGCGGCCGGTCAGCCAGCCGCAGAACGCATGCCACACCAACAGGCCGGACGCATGCGCCACTGTTTTTTTGTTCCGGGTTCGATCCCACTGGGACGGAGTCAGGGGTGAATCATCCTCCCCCAGCTTGACGCGGTAGCTCAACTTGACCCGGGGCGTCCCCGGCTCATCCAGCAGGCGGATATTGTGACCCAACAGCGGAAACAACAGCCGATCGAAGCGCTCTGCCAGCTGCAGGGCGTCGCCCAGGGTTCGTCCGCTGATGACACAGTGACACATCAGCTCAAAGGCGTCACTGCCAAGGCCCGCAGCCCATGGCAGAGGCGTCCTGAGCCGCTGCATATGCCGTACGCCCTCCCTGTACAGACGCGAATACTGCTGCGCAGGGAGCTGCTGCTCAGGGTCCAGCCGGGTGATGATTCCAGGCGCGAGGTTGACCGCGGCGCAGATCGCAGCCACATCCAAGCCGATTCGCTCAAAGTAATCCAGGAGACGAACAAACTTTCTGGCGCTGATCGTAATCTCGCTCATACAACAGGGCGACCGATTATGTGCATGATTCTGGCGGTTTAGGCGCTTTTATAATCCGATGGCAGCCTAGCACGGGACGCCATGTATGCCAAATGGACGTAGGCCAGAGCGCGCCGCGCAAAAAAAAGCCGCGCGGTTTTAGCGGCGCGGCAGGAGGGACCCAGAAGGGTTTAGAACTCGTAGGTAACGTCCAGGCCGTAACTGACACCAATCCCGTACTGCGAGGTGATAGGCCCGAGGCTGGCGTAGTTGATACCAAAGGTGTCGTAATCCTCATCCGTGAGGTTTTTGGCCCATAGCCCGGCGCGCAGCGTGCCATCACCAACGGCTACGCCTTCCATACCCAGCCGCATGTTCACGATGGTGCGCGCATCCAGTTCTATATTAGGGAAAACAAAGGGCTCGTTGGAGTAGGTTCCGGTCCACAGCGCGGCGGGATAGCTCTTGCTCTGCCAGTGCACCTCGCCATGGGCGATAAACTCGGCCCAGTCGGTACGGGCGAACACCCAGTCCGCCACGCCCGAGACCATGTTATCCGGCGAGGGACGCTTGGCCAGGTCATTGGTATCGATGCTGACGGTGGGTCCCTCGAGCGGGGCGTACTCGTCGAAATCACCGTCCATGTGGCTGTAGCTGAGGCTGACCAGGACGTCATCAACCGGCAACCACTGCACCTCCAGTTCGCCACCCCAGCGCTCCGCCTTGCCGGCGTTGCCGATAAAGGACGAGGTCTGACCACTCTCGCTGACGGTAATCTGGCTCACCTGCAGGTCGTCGTAGGTGTAGGTGAAAATAGCGCCATTGACGCGCAGCACCGCGGGAATCACATCCGACTTGAACCCCAGTTCCCACTGCTCGATGGTCTCCTCTTCAAACTGGTCGCCGAAGACCTCGCCGTTGAAGCCGCCACTGCGATAGCCCGTCGCCCAGCGCAGGAACACATTGGTCGCCTCGGCCACGTCGTAGTCCACTGTGACCGAGCCGCTGTCATTGCTGAAGCTCGCGTCGTCCTCAACATCGTACTGACCCTGGGTCGGTTGCAGCTCGCCGGTGTAATCGAAGTTGGTGCGCAAGGTGTTGGCGAAGGGACCCGGCAGCAGGACAGAGCCCGCGTTCTGGTACAGGTATTTGACGTCTTTCTCCTCCTCGGTGTAGCGATAACCCAGGGTGAGGCCCAGTTTATCCTCGAACATTTCGGGGCGGATCGTGGTCTGGCCATACAGGGCCCAGGCCTCGGTCTCGTTGTCGTAGTTTATCGCCGTCTTGCCACCCACCGGCTGGGCCGCGCTGCGCACACTGCGGTTTTCACCCTCGTCGCTGAAGTAGTACACGCCAAGGGCGTAATCAATGTTGTCCGCGGTGCCCACCATCTGCAGTTCCTGGGAGAACTGGTTGTAGTCGACCGACGCGTCCTGGACAAAGAAGGCACCGCCGAATTCATCCACGTACTCCCACAGCTGCGCGATGCTCTGCTGCGCGCTGTTGTAAAACGGCGTCAGTGCCGGGATCAGGGCGGGGTTGCGGGCCATCTGGCCGAACAGGCCCAGCTGCTCGCCATACATGCGCGTCATCGCACCAAGGGTGCTGTCGTTGACCGCCCCGGCGCCCCCCGGAACCACCGAGTTGTCGACGCCGTCGAGGTCGCCGAAGTTGGAGTTCTCCAGCTCCCGGTAAGCGGTGATGGACTTGAACTCCACGCTCTGCAACAGACCCAGGTCGTCAAACGCCAGCGCTGCGGTGAGGTTGTGGCCGTCCGTCTTGTTATCGGACCTGATATCGGTATCGCTGCTGGCGCGGCCCGGTCGCTTGCCATCGTTGGGGTTGTTGTATACGTCCAGCATGGCCTGGCTGGAATCCACGTAGCGCGAGGCGGTTAGGTCCGGCGTCAGGCCGAATTGCGGGGCGAACTGGTTCATCTGTGCCAGGCCGGCCCCTATCTGGTTGATGTTGACGTCCTGGAGTATCTGGGTGCGGCTGGTCTGCGCGCCGGTCACGGGGTTTACCGCCAGCGGGGTGTAGCCCTCCAGGAACTGGGGTGTACCCTTCTCGTCCAGCTCGGAGTGGTCGTAGGCGTAGTCTACCGTCAGGGCATCATTCAGCTCCCAGCGCACATCGAAACGGTAGGCCTGCCGGTCCAGATCCTCGAAGTCGTCGAAGTTGGGGTTGGTATTGTCGTAAAGGGTATCCCGCTGCCGGGTCATTGCCCCGAAGGCGGCGGACAGGGCACCCGCGCCCTCGCCTACCGTGCCAAGGGTATCGGTATATACGGTGCCCTTGACGCCCCACAGGCTGTCGCTGCCCATCTCACCGGTGAATTTGCCACCGAACTCCCCGGTGGGTTTCACGGTGATGAAGTTGACGGCACCAGCGGTGGAGTTGCGGCCGTACAGGGTACCCTGGGGCCCGCGCAACACCTCCACCCGGCGCAGCTCCGCCACGTCCAGGGAGGAGCCGATCTGCTTGCCGATGTAGACCCCGTCCAGGTACATGGCGGTCGCAGGGTCGACAGACAGGTTGCTCGGGCTGCCGGCGCCGATGCCGCGCATGGAGATGCCCAGGTTACCCCTGGCGCCGGGTGATTCGAAACCGCTCATATTGGGCAGGGTGCCTATCAGGTCCCCGGCGTTCAATACGCCGCGGCGCTCCAGGTCGGTTTCACTCAGGGCCGTGATGGAAATTGGCACGTCCTGGGTGTCCTCCTCCCGCTTCTGGGCGGTGACTACTACCTCCTCCAGGGCCAGGGTAGTGACCCGGGACTCGGGCTGGGCCAGGGACAGCGGCGAGTTGGCCGCGCCGGCCAGCACCAGGGCGGACAACAGGGCGGTTCTCTTGAAGGGTATCATCATCGGGGCAACTCCCATGTATTTATAAGGTTGATTTGCGGGTAGCGCAGACGGCGAACAGTCGTGTATGCCTGCCGTTTGGGCAAAACCCTCCTGTAATCGGCACTGCGGTCCTCTACCGAGCATAACCATTGTCAACGGGCAAGCGGGTCCCGCACAGCACTTGGCCAACCAGATTTATGAACATTTGAGTTCGCCGCCGGGGCCGGCACCAGGCCCGGGCCGGGCTCTACCTGTTATTCAATACTGACCGAATATGTCCAGCAATGTGGTGGCTTGGGTCCTATGCCCCCGACCTGGCGGGCGTGCCATAATCGCCGGCCAAAACCAACCACGTTCAAGGGGCGATATGACCGGATCCGCGGCATACGGCAGGGATCACCTCAGGCACGAGATCCTGGTGGGCGGCATCTCCAATGCCGTTTTCAATGGCCTGATCGCCTGGCTGCTGCTCCGCAACGGCCCCGACCTGCAGTGGGGAGGCAAACACAGTTTCGCAGTGGACATCATAGCCACCGGGCTGCTGCTGCCATTGATCGTCGCCCTGATTGTCATACCCCTGCAGCGCGCAAAACTCCGCAAGGGCAAGCTTCAGGCCATTGACCTGGGGCCGTCTTCAAGCATCCAGTCAATCGCCAACCGCATGCCGGCCGGCACCTGGAAGAGCGCACTCCTGTTCGGCCTGTTCGGTATGTGTGTGATTGCCCCGGCGACCCTGTTGGGTTTCCGCCTGGCAGGGGTGGAACAGGTTGCGCCGCTCAGCTATGCCATTTTCAAGGGCGTCTGGGCGGGGTTGGTCGCCGCGGTACTGGTGGTACCCATGGTGCTGATCGCACTGCGGGGCCCCGGCCCGTCATCCGCTTCAGTTAAATGAGGAGTACTTTTATGGGACTGCTGCAAAACAAAACTGGCATCGTCACCGGCGCCGGCCAGGGCATAGGCCGGGCGATCGCCCTGTCCTATGCGCGGGAAGGCGCGCAGGTCGTGGTCGCGGATTTCAATGAAGAGATGGGCAGGGAAACTGTCCGCCTCATCGAGGCTGCCGGGGGCAAGGCCGCCTTCAGCTTTGGCGACGTGAGCAAGGAAGACTCGGTCAGGGCCATGGTGGACTTCGCCCTGGCAACCTACGGCAGACTGGATATCGCCTGCAACAGCGCGGCGCTGAGCCGCGGCGCCGGCCCCATTCACGAATATGAACGCAGCGTATTCGACCAGACCATCGAGATGTGCCTCACCAACACCTGGCTGTGCATGAAATACGAGATTGCCGCCATGCTGAAAAACGGCGGCGGCGCGATCGTCAATATATCCTCGAACTCATCGCTGCGCGGCCAGGCCTACAATACCGCCTACGCCGCCGCCAAGGGGGGCGTCAATATACTCACCATGAGTTCCGCAGCAGAGTACGGCGCCCAGGGTATTCGCATCAATGCGGTCTCACCCGGCGTGATCCGCACCCCGGGTGTGGAGAAATATTTTGCGGAACAGCCGAAGCTGGCGGAGGGGCTGAAGAAAGCCGCCGTCATGAACCGCCTCGGCGAGCCCGAGGAAATCGCCGAAGCGGTAAGCTTCCTCTCCAGCGACCGGGCCTCCTTCATCACCGGGCAGATACTGTCGGTCGATGGCGGCGGGGCTGTGCGCTAGCGCGCTAGCCTACCAGGGCCGGATGATGGCCTCGGCGAATTTCTCTATGCCGGCAAGCTTGCGCGCCAGGTCCAGCAAGGGATCATAGGGATTCCAGGGCGTGACGCAGATATCGGTCACGCCCAGCTGTGCCAGTCGCCGGAAATCGTCCAGTGTGCGCGCCTGCACATCCATGGCGTGTATTTCAAAATCGCGGCGCGTGTCGGTACCGAACTCCCGCCGCAATTCATTCAATTTGCCGATCATCTGCCGCAGGGAGTCGTAGTCGCTGTTGGCGGATATCCAGCCGTCGCCGCTGCGGGCGGCACGCCGCAGGGCGGGCACGGCGTGACCGCCAACCAGGATGGGCAGGGCCGCGGTTGGCACCGGGGAGAGCTTCATCCTGCCGATATCGTAGTACTGCGAGTGGAACTCAAAATAGTCGCCGGACAGTGCGCCGCGGATAATGGCGATGCAATCGTCCATGCGCGCGCCCCGCTCCTCGAACGCAATGCCGTTGTAGGTGAAGTCTTCCTGCCAGGGACTCAGGCCCGCCCCCAGGGCTATGCGGTTGCCGCTGATTACCGCCAGCGAGGACAGGGCCTTGGCCAGCACCAGGGGCTGGCGCACAGGCACTTTCAGCACCGCCGGGTAAAAGCGCAGGGTTTGGGTTGCGCCCACCAGCATGGCCATGGCCACCACCGGGTCCAGTACCGGCACACCATCGAGGGCCTCCCGCACGGCCTCGGTGCTCAGGTAGGGATACTCCGACGCTGTCACCTCGGGATAAAAGAGGCTGTCCGGAATCGCCAGCGAGGTCCAGCCACAGTCCTCGGCAGCGCGGGCGATATCAGGGTAATCCTCGATCCCACCCAGGCCTGTCATCAGGGTAAAGCGCATTGGTCGATCCTCATTGTCCCGGGTGCCAGCTTAGCAGCGCGGCGGGGGGATCAAAGTACCGATTCGGGCGCGGTGATTGACATTAACCGTCACGCCAGGCGGGCGCGAGGCCGCGCGCAATGGAGTCCATATCACGTTGCAATGACGTCGCTGCCGATGTTGATGCCGGGTCAAGGCAGGGATATAGCCCTGTCGGGGCTGGTGGCGTATATTCCACCCTTGGTTTCACCAATAATAAAGCCGGGTATCCATGGCGCATATTCCATTTCCGCAAGCGGATGTGTTGGTGGCAGGTGGCGGCCTGGCCGGCATCGTCACCGCGCTCGAGGCCCTGCGCGCGGGCAAGCGCGTGATCCTGGTCGATCGCGACAACCCCGGGCGTTTCGGCGGCCTGGCCCTGTGGGCCTTCGGCGGCATGGCCCTGGTGGGCACACCCCTGCAGGCGCGCATGAAGATCCCGGACACCCCGGAGATTGCCCTGCGTGACTGGCTGCGCTTTGGTGAAATCGCCGACGATGACCTGTATCCGCAGCAATGGGCGCGCTACTACGTCGAGCATTCGCGCGCGCAGGTCTACGACTGGCTGCAGGGCGAGGGCGTGAAGTTCATGCCGGCGGTCAACTGGGTCGAGCGCGGGATGCAGGGCGATGGCAACAGCCTGCCGCGCTACCACGTGGTCTGGGGCACAGCGCGCGAACTTATCCGCTGCATGATCGCCTCCCTGCGCGCCGCCGACAGCGGCGGCCGCCTGACGCTGCTGCACGATCACCGTATCACCGCACTAGATCACCAGGGCGGCAAGCTCACTGGCGCCGTCGCCGTCTGCGAGCAGACCGGCGCTGAGCTGTGCCTGCAGGCGCCGGTGGTGGTGCTGGCCATGGGCGGCATCAACGGCAGCCATGCCCAGACCCGCGCCAACTGGCCGCAACACCGGCCGATTCCGGCGACCATGCTCAACGGTGCACATCCCTTTGCCGACGGCAAGCTGCACCACCTGGTGGCCAATGAACTGGGCGGTCAGATTACCCATGCCGGCGAAATGTGGAACTACGCCGCCGGTTTCCCGCACCCCTATCCGCATTTCGAGGGGCATGGCCTGTCGACCATTCCCTGCAAGTCGGCCCTGTGGCTGGACCACCGCGGCCGGCGCATCGGCCCCGAGCCGCTGGTAACCGGCTTCGACACGCACTGGCTGTGCCAGCGCGTGGCCGAACAGGAAAGACCCTGGACCTGGCACCTGCTCAACTGGCGCATTGCGGTCAAGGAATTCGCCATCTCCGGCGCCGAGCACAACCAGCGCATCCGCGACCAGCAGTTCCCGGCCTTTCTCCGGGAAACCCTGCTGGGCAACCACCGCCTGATCAAGCAGATGCAGCGCGAAAGCACACACTTCCTGGTGGACGACACCCTGGCTGGCCTGGCGGCGAAGATGAATGCCCTGACTTGCTCGCTGGATATCGATCCCGCCGCGCTGCAGGCCACCGCCGATGCCTTCGATGCCAATTTCGCCGCCGGCAATCGCCTGCACAACGACGACCAGATCCGCCGCATCCTGCACGCCCGCCAGTGGGGCCCGGACCGCCTGCGCACCTGCAAGCCGGCGCCGTTGCAGAAGCCCGGCGCCGGTCCCTACATCGCCATTCACATGCAGCTGATTTCGCGCAAGAGTCTGGGCGGCCTGCAGACCGACCTGCACAGCCGGGTGCTGGATGGCTCCGGTCAGCCAATCGGAGGGCTTTACTGCGTCGGTGAGGCCGCCGGCTTCGGCGGCGGTGGCGCCAGCGGTAAACGCTCGCTGGAAGGCACCTTCCTGCCCGGCTGTATCCTTACGGCCCGCGCTGCTGCACGCTCTTTCACTAGCGGCTGATTGATCGCCAGTATTCAGACATTTCCAGGAGAATCCCATGCCCAATGGCGCCCAAGCACTGATGAAAACCCTGGTTGATGCCGGAGTCGAAGTCTGTTTCTCCAACCCTGGCACCAGCGAAATGCATTTCGTTGCCGCCCTCGACAGCGAACCGCGCATGCGAGCCATACTCGCCCTGTTTGAAGGCGTGGCCACCGGTGCCGCCGACGGTTACGCGCGCATGGCCGACAAGCCGGCCGCAACCCTGCTGCACCTGGGCTGCGGCCTGGGCAATGGCCTGGCCAACCTGCACAACGCGCGCAAGGGCAAGTCACCGATCGTCAACATCGTCGGTGACCACGCTACCTACCATACCCAGTACGACGCGCAGTTGCAGTCAGACATCGAGACCGTGGCACGCAATGTCTCGCCGGGCTTCGTACGCACCTCCGCCACTACTGCCGAGCTATGCCGCGATGTGGTCGATGCGGTCAGGGCGGCCCGCGGTTATCCCGGCCAGGTCGCGACGCTGATCCTGCCGGCGGATGTGTCCTGGGGCGAGGGCGCGGTGCCCTGTCCGCCACCAGCGCCGCCGAGCCCGGCGGTCGCCGACGATGCGGCAGTCGCTGCGGTGGCGGCGGCCGTGCGTTCGGGGCGCAAGGTAGCCCTGTTGCTCGGCGGGCGCTCCCTGCGTGAGGCCGACCTGCTGGTCGCCTCGCGCATCGCCGAACACAGCGGCGTCACGCTGCTCGCCGAAGTCTTCCCCACCCGCATGCAGCGCGGCGCCGGGCTGCCGGCGGTCGAGCGCATCGCCTACATGGCCGAGATGGCCGGCGTGCAGCTGGCGGACATCGAAGAGCTGATTCTGGTGGATGCCAAGGCGCCGGTGTCCTTCTTCGCCTACCCGGGCAAGAAGAGCTACCTGGTGCCGGACAGCTGCAACGTGCTCACCCTGGCCACCCCGGAGCAGGACACCACTGCAAGCCTGGAAAAACTCGCCGCTGCGCTGGGTGCCAGCCAGGTCCAGCCGAAGTTGCAGGTCGCCCAGCGTCCCGGCGTTCCGCGCGGCAAGCTGAGCGCCGCCAAGGTGTGCCGGGCCGTCGGCCACCTGCTGCCGGAAAACGCCATCCTGGTCGATGAGGCCATCACCTCCGGGTTGATGCTCTCGGCCATGACCGCCGGTGCGCCGCGCCACGACCTGATCACCCTGACCGGTGGCGCCATCGGCCAGGGTCTACCCAACGCCATCGGCGCCGCCGTCGCCTGCCCGGATCGGCCGGTGCTGGCGCTGATCGGCGACGGCACCGCGATGTACACCATCCAGTCCCTGTGGACCATGGTCCGCGAGCAGCTCAACGTCACCTCGATCATCTTCAACAACGCCTCCTACTCGGTGCTGAATGTCGAACTGGAGCGGGTCGGCGCCCAGGGAGCGGGCCCCAAGGCCAGGTCGCAACTCGATCTGTCCGGTCCGGTACTGAACTTCGCCCAACTGGCCCAGGCCATGGGCGTGCACGCGGTGCGGGTGCGCACGGCAGAGGAACTGGTCAAGGCCATGGAATACGCCTTCGCCCACCCTGGCCCGCACCTGATCGAAACGATCGTCCCCGAGTCGCTAGGCGGCGCCAAACGCAAGATCCTGCCCTACCTGCTGCGCGCCATGCCCAGGCTGCCGCAGTCGGTGGCCGGCGCACTCAAACGCAAGCTGGCGCCCTGACCGACAGCGTGGGGCGGGTGCTGGGGAAGTGAGCATGTACGACTACATCATCGTCGGTGCCGGCTCAGCCGGCTGCCTGTTGGCCAATCGGCTGTCAGCCAACCCCGCCAATCGCGTGTGCCTGCTCGAGGCCGGCCGCAGCGACCGCAGGTTCGTGATCCGCAATTGCAACCCGCTGAACATGCTGGTGCTGATGAAAAGCAGTAGCTACAACTGGGGTTATCACGCCGAGCCGGAGGCGCGCACCGGCAACCGCAAGTTCTTCTGGCCCCGCGGGCGCGCGCTGGGCGGCTCCAGTTCGATCAACGCCATGATCTACACCCGCGGTCACCCCAGCGATTACGACCAGTGGGCCGACCAGGGCAATCCGGGCTGGGATTACCAGAGTGTGCTGCCCTATTTCCGCCGCTCAGAGCGGCAACAGCGCGGCGCCGATGCCTGGCATGGCACGGACGGCACCATGGATGTGGTGGATACCAACGTTCGTTTTCCGGTGAGCAAGGCGTTCGTGCAGGCCTGCGCTGAAGCCGGCCAGCCCCTGAACAACGATATGAACGGCGCACAGCAGGAAGGCTGTGGCTTTTTCCAGGTCACCCAGACGCCCGCAGGCGGCCGCGCCAACAGTTCCCGCAGCTTTCTCGATGAGGCGCTGTCGCGGCCCAACCTGACCGTGCTGACCAATGTGCGGGTGACCCGCATCTGCTTCGATGGCAAGGTGGCGAGCGGCGTGGAAATCAGCCGCGATGGCGTGCAACGGGAAATCCTCAGTGCAAGGCGCGAGGTGATTCTCAGTGCCGGCGTCATCAACTCGCCCCAGCTGCTCAAGCTGTCCGGCATCGGCCCGGCAGACGAACTGCGCGAACACGGCATACCGCTGGTGCATGAGTTGCCGGGCGTCGGGGAAAACCTGCAGGACCATCCTGATGTGATCATCCGCTGCCTGGACAAGTCCGGCACCTCAATGTCGTTTGCGCCGACCCTGAGTTCGATCGCGTTCGCCATGCGCATGCTGGTCCAGAAACCGTTCGTGTTCACCCCGACCGACTGTGGCGGTTTTGTCCGCTCCAGCCCGGATGAACAGATTCCCGACCTGCAATTGCAGTTTGCCGCGCTGCGCATGCTGCCCCATGGTCACGGCCTGCTCACCTCAATGCGTTCCGGCTTTGTCCTGCACATCTGCCACCTGCGCCCGCAAAGCCGTGGCCGGGTCGTCCTGCGCAGCGCCGACCCGTTTGCCGCGCCAATCATTCATGCCAACTACTTCAGCGCCGAAAAAGAACTCGATGCATTGGTCAAAGGTATCCGCCTCAGCCGGCAGATTCTTGCCCAACCCGCCATGCAGGCCTTCCACGGCGGTGAGGAAAGCCCCGGGCCACAGCTGCAGAGCGACGCTGAATTGCGTCAGTGGATTTGCGAGCACGTGGAAACCGTCTATCACACGGCCGGCACCTGCCCGATGGGCACGGATGCCATGGCGGTCGTGGATGCGGACCTCAAGGTGCACGGGGTAGAACGCCTGCGAGTGATCGACTCGTCCGTCATGCCGAACATCACTGGCAGCAACATCCACGCCCCCACCGTGATGATTGCCGAAATGGGCGCGGACAAAATTCTTGCCTTCTGATGCGGGCCGCTTGGGAGTTTGGCAGCCCGGCACTATTCAGGCGCGGTGATTGACATTAACCGTCACGCCCGGTCCAGCCCTCGTCGAGGGCATCGCGGATAATGCGCGCCACCAGCGCGGGGTCTTCCATGGGAATGAAGTGGGAGCGCTCGGGCAGATAGAGGTCCCTGGCGTTGGGCAGGAATTCCGCGAGGCCCGGCCAGGTAGGCGATGCCGCCAGGTTGCCCGGGTTGAGGGGATCGGGAGGGGCGCGCAGCACCGTGACCGGGATGGTCAGTTGCGGTAACAACTCATAGATGGCTTCATTGCCCTGGTGATTGAGATAAATCGCCGCCTCGTGCAGGGGATCGCAGGCCAGTTGCAGGGCAGTCTCGTGCGGCACCTGTCGCAGGGCGTATTCGCAGTAATCCCGCAACACCTGGTCCTGCCAGCTGGCAAAGGGGGGCCTGTTGCGAAAACGCGCGTACATTTCCCCGGCGTCCTGCCAGCGGTTCTTGCGCCGGCTCACCGGACTGTCCGCAGGGTTTATCGCATCCCGCGGCGGGAACAGCAGGTAGCGTTGCCTGGGCAGTATCACCGGATCGATCAACACCAGTTGGCGGAAGCGCTGTGCCTGCCTTGCCGCGACCCAGGCGATGAGGTAGCCACCCAGCGAGTGCCCCACCCCGATGACCCTCCGCAGGTCCAGCAGCTCCAGCAGCGCTTCCACATCGCCGGCCATCTGCAGCCAGTCCACCTCGCCGTGGCGGTCGCTGCCGCCGTGGAAGCGGGCGTCAACCGCATAGATATGAACGCCTGGCAACTCGCGGGCGATGCTGTCCCAGCAGCGACTGTGAAAACCGGTGGCGTGCAGCAACAGCACCGGATCGCCCTCCCCGGGCCACTCGGTGACCTGGAGGGTGACGTCGGGCAGCGCCACCGGGTAGGTCCTGGCTGGTAGTCTCGGCACGAACTGATCACCCGTTTGTGGGAAGCAAAAAACGCCAGCATCTTAGCAGGTTTATCCCCCGGCCAGGTGGTAAGCAACTGATCCGCCGGGCGCGCGGCGCTGTATACTCCGGTGGTCGCGGCTCTCACCGCTAACGCAACCAGCACCCCGCAGGATATCAAGGCACCGTTTATGCACCTGAAGAATATCGCTCACAACCTGATTCGCCCCAGGATTCGCCGGGGCCGGTTTGCCAACCACCAGAAAGTGAGCCAGTTCGAATTGCACAAAGTCGGCGACAGCCTGTCCCGCCGCTTCGAGCGCAGGGTCGGCGACGCCGCGCCGCTGCTACCGGTGCCGGTGCAGCAGCTGACCCGCAAGCGCCTGCTGGCCGCCGCCGACAACAGCGTCTACCGGCTGGGCCACTCCACCGTGCTGATGAAGCTCGCCGGTGAATTCTGGCTGACCGACCCGGTTTTCTGCGAACGGGCGTTCCCGGTGCAGTGGGCCGGCCCGAAGCGCTTTCACCCGTCGCCCATCGCCCCGGAGGAGTTGCCGCCCATCAAGGCGGTGCTGTTGTCACACGATCACTACGATCACCTGGACAGGGATGCCATCGCCCGGCTGGCGCACAAGGTCGAGCATTTCCTGACGCCGCTGGGTGTCGGCGACCTGCTGCGGGAATGGGGCGTGGATGGGCGCAAGATCCGCCAGTTCGACTGGTGGGAATCAGGCGCGGTGGACCAGGTGCAGTGCGTGGCCACACCGGCACAGCATTTCTCCGGCCGCGGCGCCAGGGACAGCAACAAGCGCCTGTGGTGTTCCTGGACGGTACTGACCGGCAGGCATCGAATTTTTTTCAGCGGCGACAGTGGCTATTTCGGCGGCTTCAGGGAGGTGGGGGATCACTATGGGCCGTTTGACCTGACCCTGATAGAGACCGGCGCCTACGACAGGAACTGGGTCGACGTCCACATGCTGCCGGAGCATTCAGTGCAGGCGCACCTGGATCTTCGGGGCAAATGCATGCTGCCCATTCACAACGGCACCTTTGACCTGTCCATACACCCCTGGTACGAGCCCTTTGAGCGCGGGTACGCCGCGGCAGTGCAGGCCCGGGTTCAGCTGGCAACCCCGCGCATGGGACAGGCGGTGTCACTGGCACGTCCGCCGGCCGTCGACCTGTGGTGGCGGGAGTTGCTGGAGCCGGACCTGGTCGCGCAGCTGGGTCAGGCCCCGCGGTAGTCCGCCGGCGTCCTCCCCGACCAGCGCCGGAATGCGGTGCGGAAACTGCGGGCATCGGCGTAGCCCAGCTGGCCGGCGATGGCGTTGACCGTGAGGCCGGTGGAAGACAGGTAGCGGCGGGCCCTGGCGTAGCGCACGTCATCCACCAGCCCCCGGTAGCTGAGGCCGATGCGCTGCAGGCGGCGGCGCAGGGTCCGGGCGCTGAGACTGAAATGCCCGGCCACCTGCTCCAGTGTGGGCACGCTGCCCTCCCGGGCCAGCACCAGATCCTTGATCGCCTCGACCAGCCCGCGCTCTTCCACCAGTGAGGCCATACCCTGGCGACACATATCCCGGAACAGGGCACTGTACTCCGGCTGGGGGTAAGGCAGGGGCATGGCCAGCAGGCTGGCCGGGATCAGCAGGGCGTTGCGGCGGCTGCCGCATCGCACCGGGCACTGGAACAGTCGACGGAACGCCTCGCCTTCCGCCGCAGGGTTGTGATGCTCCATCTCGA
>Ga0105103_10000816_pt1 | contig 17583 bp, 8 predicted proteins | sample PPLLaktember2015_2_FD_79107 | JGI IMG/M metagenome (GOLD analysis project Ga0105103, IMG submission 79107) | Freshwater sediment microbial communities from Prairie Pothole Lake near Jamestown, North Dakota, USA - PPLs Lake P7 Core (6) Depth... | ecosystem: Environmental > Aquatic > Freshwater >...
ATTCTACGAGAAGCCGACCCAGGAGCGGAAACGCAAGAAGGCCGCCGCGGTGAAGCGTCACCAGAAGCGCGGCATGCGCGACTCCTCCGCGCCGCGCGCCCGTAGCTACTGATCCCGCCCGTCCCGTGACGCTCAAGGAGCGCATCACCGAGGACATGAAGGCCGCCATGCGGGCCTCCGACAAGGAGCGCCTCTCGACCATCCGCATGGTGCAGGCCGCGATCAAGCAGCGCGAAGTCGACGAGCGGATCACGCTCGACGACGCGCAGGTGATCGCGGTGCTCGAGAAGATGGTCAAGCAGCGCAAGGAATCGATCGTCCAGTTCGAGCAGGGCGGCCGCATCGACCTCGCCGACAAGGAAAAGTCGGAAATCGCCCTGCTGCAGACCTACCTCCCCTCCCAGCTCTCCGACGCCGAGGTGGACACCATCGTCCGCGAAGCCATCGCTGCCACGGGCGCCGCGTCGGTCAAGGACATGGGCAAGGTGATGGCCGCCGTGAAGACGAAGGCCGCCGGGCGGGCCGACATGGGTGCGGTGAGCGCCCGCATCAAGGCCGCGCTCTCCGCCTGACCTCCGGCTGTGCTGGACGTACGGTCCGGCTTCGGTTCAATCCCTCAGTATCTTTCCGGCATTTCGGCTGGTCGCGGGGCGTGGTTGAGGCGACGGTGGCTGGGGTGGGTTCGGGGTCCTGTTCCTGCTCGCGCGGAGATATGCTCGCTGGAACAGGACCCCGAACCCACCCCTTGACTCGCGCCTGAGCGACTGGTCGGCGAGGGGCGATGGCGCGGAGGGACTGGTGGCGAACGCTCGCCAACCAGTCGCACGGCGCTTCCGGCGGAGGAATTGCGAAGAGCGGCCTGATGAGGTCGCGGTGGCCCGCGATGGTGAAGCGGGGTCCGGTGAACGCTCCGTGCGCCGTGCGAGTTTTCGCGCCCTGGCGAAAACTCGCCCAGGCGCCACGTATCCGGCGTTCGATCCGGGTCCGGCCAGGCGAGCATGTCGGCTCGGCGAGCCAGGCCGGACCCGGATCGAACGCCCGCCACCGCGGCGTGACTGCTGAGGATTCCCGCCGCGGGCGACGACAGCCATCCGCAACACCGCCAACCTTGCGGCACCCGCGACCCACCCCCACTATCGCCACTCTCCCCACCGCCAATCGCATCACCGTGGCCGGCCGCATCCCCCAGCACTTCATCGACGAGCTGATCGCCCGCACCGACATCATCGAGGTGATTGGCAGCCGGGTGCAGTTGAAGCGCGCCGGGCGTGAGTACAAGGCCTGCTGCCCGTTCCACGACGAGAAGACGCCCTCCTTCACCGTGAGCCCCGACAAGCAGTTCTATCACTGCTTCGGCTGCGGCGCGCACGGCACGGCGCTCGGCTTCGTGATGGAGTACGACCACGCGAGCTTCGTCGAGGCGGTCGAGGACCTCGCGGCGCGCGCCGGGCTCGAGGTCCCTCGCGAGGGCGGCGCGGCGGCCGCTGCCCAGCCGCACGACGAACTCTACGTCGCCCTCGAGCGCGCCAGCCTCTTCTACCGCCAGTCGTTGAGCGGCGAAGCGCGGGCCCGGGACTACCTCTCCGGGCGCGGCCTCACCGCGGATATCATCCAGCGCTTCGGCATCGGCTACGCGCCGGCCCGCTGGGATGCCCTCATCGATCGATACGGAACGACCGAGGACGAACGGCAGGTGCTGCTCCGCGCCGGGCTCGTGATCGAGCGCCAGCCGGACGCGGAGCACGGCAGGTCGCCGGGCTGCTACGACCGCTTCCGCGACCGAGTGATGTTCCCGATCCGCGACACGCGCGGCCGTTGCATCGGCTTCGGCGGACGAGTGCTGGACGGCAGCGAGCCGAAGTACCTCAACTCGCCCGAGACCGAGCTGTTCCACAAGGGCCGCGAGCTATACGGGTTGCACGAGGCCCGCCAGGCGACACGCAGCCTGCAACGGCTGCTGGTGGTCGAGGGCTACATGGACGTCGTGAGCCTGCACCAGGCCGGCATCACTTTCGCGGTCGCCACGCTCGGCACCGCGACCACGCCCGACCACCTGCAGCGCATCTTCCGGCTCGTCGCCGAAGTCATCTTCTGCTTCGACGGCGATCGCGCCGGGCGCGCGGCGGCGTGGCGCGCGCTGGAGAACGCCGTCGGCGAGGTCAAGCAAGGCCGCCAGATCCGCTTCCTGTTCCTGCCCGATGGGCAGGACCCGGACTCGCTGGTGCAGGCCGAGGGCACCGAGGCATTCGAAACAAGGCTCGCAGGCGCGATGCCCCTGTCCGACTACCTCATCCGCGAGCTGGCCTCCCGCTCCGACGTTGCGAGCGTGGACGGTCGCGCCCGGCTCGTCGAGCTGGCGCGCCCCCTGGTGCGGCGCATCCCGTCGGACGTCTACCGCGAGCTGCTGGTGGCTCAGCTGGCCACGGCAGTCCGCATGCCGCCGGCCCGGCTGGTCGAACTCCTCCAGGCCGACGCGCCGCCGCCAATCCCGCTGCGCGGCGATGCCGGCGCACCGAGGCCGTCGAGGCCCACTCCGGCCATGGCGGGTCGCGGAAATCTGGTGCGACAGGCCATCAGCCTGCTGGTGCACTACCCGGCCGCCGGCGCCCGGATCCCGGCTGTCGAGGCGCTCGATGGACTGGACCGGCCGGGCGTGCCGCTGCTGCTCGAACTGCTGGCCCAGCTTCGAGAGGACCCGGTGAACAGTACCGCCGCCCTGCTGGAGCGCTGGCGCGGGCGTCCCGAGTACGCCCCGCTGTCGCGACTCGCCGCCGGGGAGTGCCTGGTGCCCGACGCCGAGGCAGCGGTCCCGGAAATCCGCTCATCGCTGGAGCGGCTCGTCACCGACCATGCCCTCGACCGCCTCCAGGTCCTGCAGGAGAAAGCCGGTCTCGAACCGCTTTCGAGCGAGGAAAAGGCTGAACTTCAGGCACTGCTGCGTTCCAGGGCGCAATCCAGTCGGGTGCCGGGGGCGAAGCGGTAGCGGGATCAGCCGCAGCGGTGTGGTACTATTCCGCTCTTTTATTTACCCCCCCCCTATCCTGAGGCGCCCATCTTGAGCAAGACGGTACGCAAGCAGGCCAAGAAAGCCTCCCCGCGCAAGACCCCGGCCGGCAAGGTCGTCGCCAAGGCGGCGAAGCCGGTCCCCAAGAAGTCCGTGAAGCGCGCGGCGCCTGCCGCCACGGCGCAGAAGCCGCGGCCGGCGAAGGTCAAGGCCGCGCCGAAGCCGGCGCCGGCAAAGTTGCACAAGCATGACGACGTCCGCCGCACCGCGAAGCCCGCGGCCAAGGCGGCGCACGGGAAGAACGGCGCGCACGCCAAGCCGGTCGCGCCGGCGAAGCCGCTGACGCCCACGAAGCAGGCAGTTGCGGTCAAGCCGGTCACTCAGGCCAAGGTCGCCGAGAAGGCGCCTGTGCGGACTGTGACCCAGCCCGTACCCGCACCTTCCGCCAAGCCCGGCAAGGCAGCCAAGGGCGCGAAGGGCGCCTCCGACCGCATCGAGATCGCCCTCCCGGTCAGCACGCCGGAGGATCGCCAGTCGCAGCTCAAGCTGCTGATCGGGCGCGGCAAGGAGCAGGGCTTCCTCACCTACGCCGAGGTCAACGACCACCTGCCCTCCGAGATCGTCGATCCGGAGCAGATCGAAGACATCGTGCAGATGATCAACGACATGGGCATCCCGGTGTACGAGAAGGCACCGGACGCCGAGGCGCTGCTGCTGCGCGAACCGGTCGTGGCCGACGAAGAGGCCGCCGAGGAAGCGGCTGCGGCGCTCGCCACCACCGTGGACGCGGAGTTCGGCCGCACCACCGACCCGGTGCGCATGTACATGCGCGAGATGGGCACGGTCGAGCTGCTCACGCGCGAGGGCGAGATCGCCATCGCCAAGCGCATCGAAGAAGGCCTCGACTCGGTGCGGCGCGCGCTCGCGGCCTACCCGCCGACCCACGATCTCATCCTCCGCACCTACGAGCCCTTGAAGGGCGGCCAGGGACGCCTCGCCGACATCATCGTCGGCTTCGTCGACCCGAACGCGCCGGACGTGATCGCCGAGCCGATCAATCCGAAGCTTGCCGCGGCGGCCAAGGAAGCCTCCGAGGAGGACGAGGAGACCGAGGGCGGCGAGGAAGAGGAAGCCGTCGACACCGGCCCGGATCCGGAGGAAGCGGCCCGCCGTTTCTCCTCACTCGCGAAGCTCTACAGCCATACGCTCAAGGCGCTCGACGACAAGGGCGGCCGCGACCCCAAGACCGCCAAGCTGCGTCGCAAGCTCGCCGACGAGTTCATGGAGCTCAAGCTCGCGCCGCGGATGTTCGACCAGCTGATCGGCCAGCTGCGCGAGCACCTGAACGAGATCCGCGGCATCGAGAAGGCCGTGATGCAGATCTGCGTCCGCGACGCCGGCATGCCTCGCTCGGATTTCATCGAGACCTTCCCGCGCAACGAGACCAACCTGCACTGGCTCGACAAGCACGTGCGCGCCAAGCGCAAGCACTCGGCCGCCCTCGGCCGGCTGCGCGAATCCGTCGAGAAGCACCAGCTGCGCCTGCGCGACATCGAGAAGCGCACGCACCTGACGATCGTCGAGATCAAGGAGATCAACCGCGAGATCGCCGTCGGCGAGGCCCAGGCCCGCCGCGCCAAGAAGGAGATGGTCGAGGCCAACCTGCGCCTCGTGATCTCCATCGCCAAGAAGTACACGAACCGCGGCCTGCAGTTCCTGGACCTCATCCAGGAGGGCAACATCGGCCTGATGAAGGCCGTGGACAAGTTCGAGTACCGTCGCGGCTACAAGTTCTCGACCTATGCGACGTGGTGGATCCGCCAGGCCATCACGCGCTCGATCGCCGACCAGGCCCGCACCATCCGCATCCCGGTGCACATGATCGAGACCATCAACAAGCTGAACCGCATATCGCGGCAGATGCTGCAGGAGATGGGCCGCGAGCCGACGCCCGAAGAGCTCGCGGTGCGCATGGAGATGCCGGAGGACAAGGTACGCAAGGTCCTGAAGATCGCCAAGGAGCCCATCTCGATGGAGACTCCAATCGGCGACGACGAGGACTCGCATCTCGGCGACTTCATCGAGGATACCTCGGTCGAGTCGCCGATCGAGTCGGCGACCACCGAGTCGCTGCGCGAGACCACGCACTCGGTGCTCGCCGGCCTCACGCCGCGCGAGGCGAAGGTGCTGCGGATGCGCTTCGGCATCGACATGACGACGGACCACACGCTCGAGGAAGTCGGCAAGCAGTTCGACGTCACCCGCGAGCGGATCCGCCAGATCGAGGCAAAGGCGCTCAGGAAGCTGCGCCACCCGAGTCGCAGCGAGCAGCTGCGCAGCTTCCTCGAGGACTGAGGCGCCGGCCGGGGAACTCCGACCCGGATCGGCTGGGAAATTGAAAAGGGCCCGCGGCTTGTCGCCGCGGGCCCTTTGCTTTTCCCGGGCGTGTAAAGTTTATCGACGCCGGCGCGCCGCGCCGAGCATCGCGAGGCCAAGACCGAGCAGCGCCAGGGAACCCGGCTCCGGGACACGCTGGCTGGACCAGAAGTAGATGGTCTCGCCCGTCTCGTCGTCCGTCTGCGACAGGAAGAACGGCGCGTCGGGACGCTGGAGGCTCGTGAAGAACGTCACCTCGATGCCGCCGTAGACCACGTTGAAGGTGCGTCCGAGCGCCATGGCGACGTCTTCGAGCACGCCTTCGATGCCGTTGGTGTTGTCGAGCGCGCCGCCCTGGAAGTTCAGGAAGATGTTGCCGAAGGTGAAGCCCGGCTCGTCGATTTCCCAGCTTTCGCCTGCACCGGGCGCACCGTTGGCCGCGCCGAGTTCGTCGAAGAACAGGTCGCCGATCTCGTAGTCGAAGTACCCGAGCACGAAGTGCTCACCCTTGCCTTTGACGATCACGCTCACGGACCCGAGGCCGGAATCGTCGAGCGAGTACTTGACGTTGGCAGGCGTCGGCTGATCGCCGTCCTTGTTGACGCCGACTTCGAAGAGACTGATCGAGACCGCGTTGGCGGACGACGCGAAGAGCAGCGATGCGGCGGCGGCGATGAGGGCTTGTTTCACGATTGAACTCCCGCGTTCAGTTGTTCGGGTTGTAGCCTCAGGGAGCAAGCAAGAGCCGTGCCAGTGGTCACCACGACGTAACATATCCGCTGCTCGGTCAGTGACTTAATGCAAATCCGACGCAGGCACCCAGCGTCGCGCCGCTCCGGACTTGTCAAATTCCCCGACACCTGCCCGAGTTTGCGCTCGACACATTATGGTGAATCGATCCGGATCCAGGGGCTGACGGTTCTCGCGCTGGAGCAGTCGACGACTGCGCGAAGGACCCGCCGCGATCGCAGAAGCGACTGCGCAGCCCGACGTCGCGCGTGGCGAAGCGTCCGCGCCGGAAACGGTGTGGCCGAAAAAATTTCTTCTTGTCGCGAAATAAGAAGCGGGGTACGTTCCGCGTCACTGCACTGGTCGAAGGGCACACCCGCTGCGAGGCGGGGCCGCAAAACCACAGCTCTCGAGGTCGCACCGAGAGAGGGCTGGGTTACCCAAACGAGTTCAACGGGCACGAATGCGCGAGCATTCGCGACAGCCTGCGTGGATCGTGAGGTAACGGCGCCGGCGCACGTTGGCGGCACACCGCGAGAATCAGCGGTGAGTCGCAGCTGTGAGACCACTTGGCATTGAACGGGAGGAAAAGATGTCCATCAAGTCGATGAACGCGCTGCTGGCCGCAGCCGTCGTGACGACACTCGGTGGCGCGGGCTACGTGCCGGCGGCTGTCGCAAGCGGCGACACGGTGTCGATCGCGCAGAGCGAGAACGCAACCGCATGGTTCGTGCAGCTGCGCAGCCGGCCGCTCGCGGAAGGCGGCAAGGCGACTACCCTTGCGAGCGAGCGCACCAAGTTCAAGTCGGCGCTGAAAGGCGCAGGCGTGAATGCGACCGAGCGCTTCGATTATCGCAACCTGTGGAACGGCTATTCGCTGCAGATGACCTCGACCGAGGCGGCGCGTGTCGCGCGCCTGCCGGGCGTCGCGGCCGTTTATCCGGTCGTGAACATCGACGCACCGCCGCAGCCCGACACCGAAGGCAGCGCGCCCGACGTCGGTAACTCGATCGTGCAGACCGGCGTGAACATTGCGCGCGCTCAGGGCTGGGACGGCAAGGGCATCAAGGTCGGCATCATCGACACGGGCATCGACTACGACCATCCCGATCTCGGCAGCTGCTTCGGCGCGGGCTGCAAGGTCGCCTACGGCTACGACTTCGTCGGCGACGACTACAACTCGGGCGGAACCGGCACGGCCCCGATCCCCAACCCGGATCCGGACCCGGATGACTGCAACGGTCACGGCACGCACGTCGCGGGCATCACGGGCGCGAAAGCGGCAACCCCCGAAGGTGTGACGGGCGTGGCGCCCGAGGTGACGCTGGGTGCCTACCGCGTGTTCGGCTGTGCGGGCAGTTCGAGTTCCGACGTGATCAACGCCGCGCTCGAGCGCGCCTGGCTCGACGGCATGCAGGTCGTCAACATGAGCCTCGGCGCGGCGCTGCAGTGGCCGCAGTATCCAACCGTGTACATGAGCGGCGTGCTCGCGAAGAACGGCGTGTCTGTCGTCGCCTCGGCCGGCAACAACGGCGCCACGGGCACGTTCTCGCTCGGCGCCCCGGGCGTCGGCGCAGGCGTCATCGGCGTCGCTTCCTACAACAACGTCGCCACGACACAGCTCGCGTTCTCGATCACGGACGACGGCCGCAAGGTGGGATTCAACCAGGCCGGCGGATCGCCGCTCGCCCCGCTGGGCGGCTCGACGGCCCTGGCGCGCACGGGCACGGCAGCATCCCTGGCTGACGGCTGCAACGTGTCGCGTCCGCTGCCTGCAGAGATCGCCGGCAAGATCGCGCTGATCCGCCGCGGCACTTGCCCGTTCTACGAGAAGGCGCGCAACGCGGAGCTCGCTGGTGCAGTCGGCGTCGTGATCTACAACAACGCCGCCGGTCCCGCGCAGAGCATCACCGTCGCCGTGCCGGTGCCGGCGCCGGCGGACCCGGTGGGCGCCGTGGGCATCCCGGTGGTCTCGATCTCGCAGGACGACGGCGTGCTGATCGACGGTCGCCTCGCCACGGGTGCCGTGAACCTCACCTGGGGCGCGGGCACCGTCACGGCGCCGAGCGCAACGGGCGACCTGATCTCGACGTTCAGTTCGTACGGCCTCGCGCCCACGCTCGACCTCAAGCCCGATGTCGGCGCACCCGGCGGGTCGATCTTCTCGACCTACCCGCTCGAGAACGGTGCCTACGCCACGCTCAGCGGCACGTCCATGTCCGCGCCTCACGTTGCCGGCGCGGTCGCCATGATGCTGCAGGCGAACCCCGGCCTGAAGCCGCTCGAGATCCGCGACCGGCTGCAAAACCACTCCGACCCGAAGGTGTGGAACGGCAACCCGGCGCTCGGCTTCCTCGACGTCGTGGGCCGACAGGGTGCGGGCATGATCGACGTGGACGACACGATCAACGCCACCGTCGGCGTCACGCCGGCCAAGCTGCCGCTGGGCGAGGGCGCTGCCGGCCCGCAGACGCGGACGCTAACCGTGCGCAACTGGGGCGCGACGCCGGTGACCTACAACCTCTCGTCGGTCAACGGCCTGAGCGTCGGACGGCTGATCGCACCGTCGGGTGCGACGAATACTCCGGCGGCGTTCACGCAGCCGCACTTCCTCGGCGGCGCGACGGTGAAATTCGCCCAGCCGAGCGTCACCGTCCCGGCGGGCGGCACGGCCGTGGTGAAGGCCACGATCACGCCGGATCCCAACACGGCCAGCACGGCACCGTTTACCGGTCGTATCTATGGCGGGTACCTCGTCATGACGCCTGCCGGCGGCGGCGCCCCGCTGCGCGTGCCTTTCGGTGGCTTCACCGGTGACTACCAGTCGGTGCCGCCGCTCGACGGGTTCAACAGCGCGACGCCGATGCCCTGGCTCGCGAAGCTGCTGCCCTGCACGCCGCCCACCGTTGGCAACTGCTTCTTCAGCCAACCTGCGGGCGCCACTTACACGCTGGCGGCGGGCGACAATCCCTGGTTCACGGTGCACTTCAACCACCACGTGCGTCGCGTCGAGTTCCAGATCGTGGACGCCGCCACGGGCACGCCGCTCGACCCGACTTACTCCAACTTCACCGATTCGGACTACGTCGGGCGCAACGGCACCCGCACGTTGTTCTTCTCGTTCGAGTGGACCGGCAAGCGCATCGCCGATGCGGCTGGCACGCTGGTGGACGTCCCGAACGGTACCTACCGTGTAAACGTCCGGGCGCTCAAGGCCAACGGCGTTGCGACCGTTCCTGCCCATTGGCAGGTCTGGACATCGCCGGTGGTGACGATCGCGCGCCCGTAAGCGGGCGGCACGCGCAAGCGTGATCCGGGGGCCCCTCGCAGGAGGGGCCCCTTTTTTTTCGGCTCGCTGAGAGTGCAGGGAGCGATCCACCCGACCAGGCGTCGCGTGCCACGCACGTCGGGCCAGACGCGCGTGGCGTCCCCTTGACAGCCGCCGGCTTTCGATCTTCCATCAGCCTTGCCGGCGCAAGGGGCTGCAAAGCTCCGCCGCCCGCGCCGGGGGCCGGGTCTGACAACAACGACGAAGGACAACGACCGATGAGGTTCGTCGACGAGATCCTGCGGCGTCACGTGCACCGCATGGCCGCGGCCTACCTGGTGACGGCGTGGCTGATCATCCAGGTCGCCGGCACGATCTTCCCGCTGTTCGGGTTCGACGCGACGCCGGCGCGCGTCCTCTTCATCGTACTGTCGATCGGTTTCGTTCCGGCGCTGATCGTCGCGTGGGCATTCCGGATCACGCCTGAAGGACTGCGACTGGAGCGCAGGGTCGACGTCGACAACGTGGCGAGCTCGGGTTCGACGCGAGCGCTGGACCGTTCGATCATGGTCGTGCTGGCCATCGCGGTGGCGTATTTCGCGGTCGACAAGTTCGTGTTCTCTCCCGCCCGCGAAGCCTCGATCGCGAGCGCGGCGCGACTGGCCGGGCGCAGTGAAGCGCTGACCGAGTCCTACGGGGACAAGTCGATCGCCGTCCTGCCCTTCGACGACCTCTCCGAGGCAGGCGACCAGGAATACTTTTCGGACGGCATTTCCGAGGAACTGTTGAACCTGCTGGCCCGGGTGCCGGAGCTGAGGGTGACCTCGCGCACGTCGGCCTTCACCTACAAGTCGCACCGGCCACGCCTGTCGCAGATCGCCCGGGAACTGAACGTCGCCCACATCCTCGAGGGCTCGGTGCGCAAGGTCGGCGATCGCGTACGGATCACCGCCCAGCTCATCGAGGCGCACTCGGACACGCACCTGTGGTCGCAGACGTGGGACCGCACGCTGGAAGACGTGTTCGCGGTGCAGGACGAGATCGCCGCGGCGGTCGTTACCCAGCTCAGGATCAAGCTGCTCAGCGAGATGCCGCCGACGCAGCGGCGCGACCCGGAAGCCCATCGCCTCCTGCTGCTCGGCCGGCACTACAGCCGCCAGATCACCAAGGAGAGCCTCGACCAGGCCGTCGCACACCTGGAGCAGGCCCTGGCGATCGAGCCCGGGTACGCCGAGGCATGGGAGACCCTCTCCTCGACCTACTCGAACCAGGCCGACATGGGCGAATGGGACTGGGAGGATCGATATCGCCTCTCGCGCGCCGCGGCACTCGAGACCCTGGCGCTTGCGCCGGACCGCAGCTGGGGCGACGCGCGACTCGGCTGGATCGCCTTGAAGTACGACAGTGATCTTGCGGCCGCGGCCCGGCACCTGTCGCGCGCCTCGTCGCTCGAGCCCGGCGACACCCGTGTCGTCAACGCCGGCGCGGTGCTCGCCGAGACGCTAGGTCGGCACGACCAGGCCATCCGGTTGATTCGCTATCACCTCGAGCGCGATCCCGCGAGCCCGATCGGCCAGCACAACATGGGGCACATCTACCTCACCGCCCGCCGCTACGACGAGGCGATCGCGAGCTTCGAGACTGCGTTGCGACTCAGCCCCGACCGGCTCGCGACCCGCTACTACATCGGCGTCGCGCATCTGCTCGCCGGTCGTCCCGAGGCGGCACTCGAGGCCATCGAGGCCGAACCCTCCGAGCCGCACCGGATGATCGGCCGGCCGATGGCACTGCACGCACTCGGGCGCCGCAAGGAATCCGATGCGGCGCTCGTCGCGCTGGTCGAGGCCTGGGGCAAGGACGCCGCCTACAACATCGCCGGCATCCACGCCTTTCGCGGCGAACCCGACAGGGCCTTCGAATGGTTGAACCGCGAGCTCGAGCTGAGTGGTCCTCGCGGCTGGTCCGATCTCGGGGTCGACCCGCTGTTCGAGAGCCTCCATGCCGATCCGAGGTGGCTGCCGATGCTCGAGACCATCGGCGCCTCGCCTGCGCAGCTCGCGAAGATCCGCCTCGAGATCGAGCTTCCGGAGACGTGAGCGGGCCGAGAGACTAGCGAACTGAACCGTGAATTCGGATGGCGCCGCGAGTCAGGCCGCGTCGAGTCCCAGCCGCTCGATCAGTTTCGCGAACCTCGCGTCCTGTCGGATGGGATCCAGCAGCGGGTCGCCGTTCGCGAGGATCAGGCCCGGGTCGCCGACCTTCTCGGCGACGTCGAGCCAGTGGAAGGCCTGCCTAGCGTCGCCCCACTGCGCATAGATCTGGGCGTACTGGTACGCGAAGCCGTCGCCGGACGCCTTCTGCAGCTCAACGAGCTCGCGGCGCGCGTCGTCGATCCTGCCGACGCGAGGATAGGCGATCGCGAGACATGACTTCCGTTGCCACTCGATGCTCTCGAGTTCGCAGTCGCTGACGGCCCGAGCGGCGTGCCCGCGCGACAGCGCGATCACCGCCGTCACGTAGCGCGCACCCGGGCGATCCGGGGCCAGCGCAAGACCACGGTCGGCCGCCGTCTGCGCTTCATCGAAACGACGGTCGTACCAGAGCACGACGCCCAGCGTCGTGTGGGACTGTGGCGCGATCGGGTCGAGGCTGGTCACCCGTCGCGCGGCATCGACCGCCTCGCTGTACCTGCCCGCGCGCAGCGCCAGATCCATGGCCAGGCGCAGGATCGTCGCGTCCTCGCCGCCGGTATCCCGCGCGCGGGCGAGGAGTTCGCGAGCCGCCTTCAGGTCCCGCTCGCCGTAGAGCTTGATACGTGCCAGCACGCGGTATCCGTCGGGGATCCCCGGCGCCAGCTCGATCGCGCGGCGCGCATCGGCGCTCGCGGCGGCGAATCCTTCCTCGAACGGGACGTAGGCGTTCATCGCCTGGTTGGCGACCGTGAATGCGCGTGCCGCGTGGGCCTTGGCATACAACGGATCGAGCACGATGGCGCGATCGAGCGCCACGACGGCCGCGGCGAGGGCCTCGGGAGAATTGCCGCGGTTGCGCTCGAACTGGCCCTGCAGGAAGGCCTCGTACGCCTCGCCCACCTGCGTGCCGCCGGCCTCGAGAGCATCCGCCTCGCCCGCCAGCAGCTTGATGCGCAGCGAGTCCACGACTTTGCGGGCGATCTCGTCCTGGACGGCGAAGCCGTCCTCCACGGCATGGTCGTAGGTCTCGGCCCACAGCTGCGTGCTGTCGGCACTGCGCACCAGCGTGGCCGTAATCCGCAGTCGCCCGCCGGCCTTGCGGACGCTGCCCTCCAGCAGGTGGGCGACGTTCAGTTCCCGCGCGATATCCGCGATCGGAACCTGCTTGCCCTTGTATGCGAACGAGGACGTGCGCGCGATGACCTTGAGCTGCGGGACGCGGGCGAGCACGTTGAGCAGTTCCTCGGACAGGCCGTCGGAGAAGTACTCGTTGGCCGGGTCGTCGCTCATGTTCGCGAACGGCAGGACTGCGATGGACGCTGTGGAGGGCGGGGCGACGCCGTTCGTGACGTCCCCGCCGGTCGTCGGATCATCGACGTCCGCGTCGCCGCGCTGGGCCTTCTCGGCGAACGACGCTCCTGGCCTCACCATGAAGCGATCGACCAGCACCACACCGATCGCCACGGCGAGAACGATCGCGATGAGCACGTTTATCCGGCGCGCGGCCGTCGAAGCGCTACCGCTTTCCTGATCCGTGCCGTCATCCCGGCGCAGGCCCGCCGACGTGAGCGTGTAGAACCACGAGACGACCAGTGCAACGGGGAAGCCGATCGCCAGCAGGCCGAGCAGCAGGCGCATGCTGGTGTTCGGCACGCCGAGCACCTCGAACACGAGGGCTGCCACCTGCAGCACGCCCCAGCTCGCCACGAGGTACAGGACTGCGACGCGGATGACCTTGCGGCGCTTGAGTTCTTCTATGAGGCGCATCGCTCGAGCGGGCGCGACCCTGGCGGCTGGCGTCTGGCCCGATCATACACGGTCGAGGGTCGTGCGCCGGACCGCACGGCGGAGTGCGGCCCGGTGAGTGTGGTGGGCCCGCTGGGATTCGAACCCAGGACCAAGGGATTCACGTTGCCCCGGAGTTTCCCCCAGGCGTGGACTATCTCTTCACCCTCGGCTGCGAGGCCGGTCGGGTGCGGGACGCTCTATGCCTGTCATCAAGGGCGCTTCAGCCCTCAGGTAGTCTCTGCACCGTCCGGCGGTGCACCGCCGGCTTGGCTCAGGGTTGCCATCGGCCGTACCGGAAGGTTCCCCTGAATTCATCCCGTCCACTCCACGGATTACGCCGCGGAGGCACCTTTCGATGAGTCCCCTGCACTAACCGCTGTGCTACAGGCCCACGGCCTGAATTCTACAGTAGGCAACAAATAATCACATTGGCGTACATGACTGCCGGAGGGAGAATCCACCGATGAGCGTAGAGATCGTCTCATCATGCATCGTCTGCGGTTCGTCACTGCAAGGGCGGCAGAGGTCGTTTTGTTCGCGAAGGTGCAAGAACCAACATACGAACTACCATCTGCAGAGCTACGCGAGGCAGATGCAACGTGCCCAAGACAACAAACTGAAGCTAGTCTCAGCCATGGGCAGAGCGTGTCTGCATTGTGGTTACTCACGGAACCTAGCTGCTTTAGAGTTTCACCACCGTGACCGCTCGAGCAAAGAGTTCCAGCTTGACGCGAGGACACTGGCCAATCGGAAATGGAGTGATATCCAGGCCGAGGCCGCCAAGTGCGACCTGCTGTGCTCAAATTGCCACGCTGAGCAACACAATCCAGACTGGGCTCTCCCGTTGTCGGATGCTTCACAGCCTCTCCGCTGGCCGGGATGAACGACTCACCCTGCCGGCTCGATGCGCAGCAACCGCCCCTTCTTCTCGTCGGTCAACAGGTAGATGAGGCCGTCCGGCCCCTGCTCCACATCGCGCACACGCTCGTTCAAGACGCCTTCGAACAGCCGCTCCTCGCTGGTCACGCGGTTGCCGTCCATCTCGAGGCGCGCAACCTGCTTGCTCGCGAGGCCTCCCACGAACGCGCTGCCCTTCCAATTCGGGAAGCGATCGCCTGTGTAGAACAGCAGCCCGCTCGTCGCGATCGACGGCACCCAGTGGTGCACGGGCGGCTCGATCCCGGGCGCAGTCGGCGAGTCGCTGATTTTCGCGCCCGAGTACTCGACGCCATAGGTGACGACGGGCCAGCCGTAGTTGAGGCCCGCCAGCGTTCGGTTGAGTTCGTCCCCACCGCGCGGGCCGTGCTCGTGGGTCCACAGCTCGCCGGTCGCCGGATGCAGCGCCGCTCCCTGCACGTTGCGGTGCCCGTAGGACCAGATCTCGGGCAACGCATCCTTGCGACCGAAGAACGGGTTGTCCGCGGGCACCTTGCCGTCGCGCTCGATGCGCACGACCTTGCCGAGGTGCGAGTCGAGCGTCTGGGCACGCGCCCGCTCCGTGAAGCGGTCGCCGAGCGTCACGAACAGCCGTCCATCGCGCGCGAACACCAGCCGCGAACCGAAGTGGTGGCCGCCCTTCACCGTCGGCTGCTGCCGGAAGATCACCTCGACGTCGGCGAGCCCGCCGTCGGTCAGCCGGCCGCGCGCCACGGCCGTGCCGTTGCCGCCATCGCGCGGCTCCGTGTACGAGAGGTACACGAGACGGTTGGACGCGAACCCGGGATCGAGCGCCACGTCGAGCAATCCGCCCTGGTTGATTGCGTGCACCGCCGGCACGCCCTCGAGGGGCCCGCCGAGCTTGCCGTCCTTCGCGACGATGCGCAGCCGGCCCGGGCGCTCGGTCACGAGCAACCGGCCATCAGGCAGGAACGCCATGCCCCACGGGTTCTCGAGCCCCTCCGTGACGGTGACGACGCGGACGGGCCCCTGTGCCGTCTGGGCAACGGGCGCATCGGCCTGGACGACGATCGGCATCGAGAACGCCAGCGCAGTGGCGAGGAAGGTTGCTGCACGACGCATCTGGTTCGGCTCCGATTGTTGCGAGCCGATATCTTCGCACGCAGGCAACCCGCGGAGTCGACCCTGAAAAAAGTCGAGGCGGGGTCACCCCCGCCTCGCAATCGACATGCCCCGCACCGGGGCCCGTTGTTCCCGGTGCGGAGGGATCAGTCGTCGAGATGCTCGCAGCGCCCGAACCTGGCGCCGGCGGCGATCTTCGCCCGCAGCCCGTTCGGGAATCCGGTCTGGATCGAGTTGCCGCGCTCGCAGACGAACACCTGGCTCATGTTCACGATCCAGGAGAACGACGCACCCGGAATGCCACCCACCACCTCGCGACCGGTGCCCGAGATGGAGATGGGATTCGAGAACGGCACGTTCGCGGCCTCGACCACGCCCTGCTTGCGGAAGAAGTCCTTCCAGGTCATCCAGCCCACGCGCTCGATCCACAGCGCGCCCTCGAAGCCGGTGAAGAACGAGCCGGTGCGCCCGATCAGGATCGAGCCGTCGTCGCTCATGTCGAAGATCTCGACCGGCGGCGTGCCGACGTTCGCCCGGATCTCCTCGCCGGTCATCTCCGCGCAGAGGTCGCCACCGAACCAGCTCACGTAGGGCACGTCCTTGCACCACTCGAGCGAGCCGATGGGCGTGAGGCCCTTCGTGTGATCCCACAGGGCCACGCCCTTGCCCTGGTAAGTGGCGAAATCGATCAGGTCCAGCGCAACCCGGCGCCCGTCGGCGCTCACGGCATTCACCGAGGGATTCGCGCCGTAGCGCTCGGTGAGGTTGATGGCCTTGCCTTCCCTCACCCATGCCAGGGCGTACTGGAAGTTCGAGGTACCGAGCACCACCTCGCCGTTGCCCGAGATCGCGTGGGCACGCACCCAGGGCAGCTCGTCCATGGGCAGCGTGGAGGTGTCGAGCTCGCGGATGCCGCGCTTCGCGTCCCAGATGAAGGGCACGATCTCGCTCCTGCCGGGGCTCTGGCACTCGCCGTCCCCGTCACGATCGACGTAGGCGGTGCCGACGGCCTTCTGCCCGGTGTCGTCCACCGCCCAGCCGTAGGTGCTGTCCACGCCGCTCTCGCCGGCGCCGCCGCAGGTGTCGCCGTTCTTCTTCAGGTCGCCAAGCGACACCACCGCGCCGTTCGAGGAGCGCAGCGCCGCCTGGGCGATGCCGTTGCGGTTTGCGTCGTACTGCACCGTCATCCACTGGCCGTTGCGGGTCATGGCGGAGTTGTTCGCCACGAGCTCGGGCGGCAGGACTTCGAAGCCCTGGCTCAGGTTCCACGTGAACGCCAGGGTCTGCAGCTGGCCCGAGGCACTGCGGCCGTTCTTCGCGAGGTCCATCAGGTAGGCGGAGACCACCGGTGTGAACTGCACGCCCTGCATGTACCCGTTGAAGGTGATGTCGGCCGTCTTCGCCACGCCCGCCTCGGCGCGGATGCGCGTGGCGTTGCACGGCCGGTCGGCCGCGGGGTCGTTGCTCTCGGCCGCGTCCCAGTACTCCGACTGCGAGATGAGCATGGTCGGCTCGGTCGGGTAGCCGCCGGCCATGATCTCCTCGATGTACACGACGTACTCCGCGCCCGGGGTGAGGTTGCGGATGGTGTAGCGACCATCGGGACCGACGAGCCCCTGCGTCTGGTCGCCGGTCATCGCCGACACCGCGTCGTGCAGCGGGTTGGCCACGTTGCGCGCGATGACGTTGATGCCGCTGTAAGGCGTGCGTCCGTCCTTCAGCCGCAGCGTGCCGGTGATCGAGCCGCGTCCGGTGAGGTAGGCCTTGGTCGGATAGAGGTTCGAGATCGCCGCGACGTCGTCCGCGTGCGTGATGGTGCTCTGCGCCTGGGCCGCGACCCCCGAGTTGTCGATGAAGGGATACATCGTCTCGATGATCGAGGGGTCGGCGCGGCTGACGCTGTCGTCGTACCAGTCGTGCGCGTACAGCGGGTCCACGCAGCCCTGCACGCCGGGATACCGGCGGAAGCCGTCGATGGGATAGCTCGAGTACACGATCGGACCGTTCACCTGCGAGTGCGACAGGTTGATGGCGTGGCCGAACTCGTGCGTGAACACGCCGGCGATGCGGTCGCCGTTCACGTCGGTGTCGTACACCAGCCAGCCGTTCAGCAGCGCGGTCGCCTCGGTGATCTTGCCGTTCGCGTCGGCGATCTCCGGGAACGCGATGCCGAGCACCGCGTAGCGCGACACGCCGAAGTACTCCTC
>Ga0105103_10000817_pt1 | contig 17576 bp, 11 predicted proteins | sample PPLLaktember2015_2_FD_79107 | JGI IMG/M metagenome (GOLD analysis project Ga0105103, IMG submission 79107) | Freshwater sediment microbial communities from Prairie Pothole Lake near Jamestown, North Dakota, USA - PPLs Lake P7 Core (6) Depth... | ecosystem: Environmental > Aquatic > Freshwater >...
GGCGCAGGACCCGGACCTGCTGCTGAACTTCAAGGGCAAGCTCGAGGAGAAGACCGACATCCAGTCGACTCCCGCGCCTTACTACGGGCAGTCATTCGGCTAGCGCGGCTGGTACGGCGCGCATTACGGCGCGTACGGCTACGGCGCCACGGAAGTCTCGACGCGCCGCTACAACGTCGGCACGCTGGTGATGGACGTCGTGGACAAGGACAAGCGTCAGGTCGTCTACCAGGGCGGCGTCGAGGGCGTGGTGACCCGGGAGATGCTCCAGAACCGCGAGGCCGCGATCAACGCGGCCGTCGGGCACATCTTCTCCAAGTATCCGTTCGTCGCCGGGCAGTCGGCGCCCGTGCCGCTGCCTGAGAAGAATTAGGCGCATCGTCCATCGTCGAACGCCAGCTCCCTAGCGGGGGCTGGCGTTTTTCGTTCCAGGCGGTGGCTCGCGTACCATGACGCTCCCCATGACTGAGCACGAATTCGCCGGCCACACCCCCGTGATGCAGCAGTACCTGCGCATCAAGGCGCAGTACCCGGACGTGCTGCTGTTCTACCGCATGGGGGATTTCTACGAACTGTTCTTCGAGGACGCGCGGCGCGCCGCGCGACTGCTCGACATCACGCTGACCGCCCGCGGAAGCTCGGCGGGCGAGCCGATCCCGATGGCGGGCGTCCCCGTGCAGACCCTCGACACCTACCTCGCGCGCGCCGTGCGCAAGGGCGAGTCGGTCGCGATCTGCGAACAGATTGGCGACCCGGCGAAGTCCAAGGGCCCGGTCGAGCGTCAGGTGGTTCGCGTCGTCACGCCTGGCACGGTGACGGACGACGCGCTGCTGGAGGAACGCCGCGACACGCTGCTCGGCGCACTGTCCCTGGCCGGTGAGCGCTTCGGGCTCGCCTGGATCGAGCTCGCGAGCGGCCGCTTCCATGCGCTCGAGGCGACGGGACACGAGGCGTTGGCCGCCGAGCTCGAGCGCCTGCGTCCGGCCGAGCTGCTGGTCGACGAGGACGCGCATGTTCGCGGACTCGCCGGCCCGGCGACGGCGGTACGCTCGCGGCCGCCCTGGCACTTCGACGCCGCGAGCGCAGAGCGACGACTCTGCGAACAGTTCGGCACGCGCGACCTCGCCGGCTTCGGGCTCGCGGATCGCGCGCTCGCCGTCGGCGCCGCGGGCTGCCTGCTGCAGTACCTGCGCGACACGCAGAAGTCGGCGCTGCCGCACCTGCGCGGCATCCGCTGCGAGGAGCGCGACGAGGCGCTGCTGCTCGATGCCGCGACGCGCCGCAACCTCGAGCTCGACACCAGTCTTTCGGGCCGTCCCGACAGCACGCTGGTCGGCGTCCTCGACCGCACGGCGACCGCGATGGGCGGTCGTGAGCTCAGGCGCTGGATCCAGCGTCCCCTGCGGCCCCGGACGGCGCGCGAGCGTCGCCTGCAGGCCATCGAGGCCTTCCTCGACACCGGCCTGCACGAGGCCGTGCACGCACTGCTGCGACAGGTGGGCGACATCGAGCGCATCCTCGCCCGCGTCGCGCTGCGCTCGGCGCGACCGCGCGACCTCGCCGGCCTGCGCGACGCGATCGGCCGCCTGCCGGAGCTGCAGTCCGTGCTCTCCGGCATCGACTCGCCGCTGCTCCTGCAACTCGCGCAGGAAGCCGGCACGCACCCGGCCGTGCACTCGCTGCTCACCGCGGCGATCATCGCGACGCCGCCGGCCCTGCTGCGCGACGGCGGCGTCATCGCGCCCGGGTTCGACGGCGACCTCGACGAGCTGCGCCGCATCAGCGAGCACAGCGACGAGTCGCTGCTCGAGCTCGAGCGTCGCGAGCGCGAACGCACCGGCTTCGCGAACCTGCGCTTCGGCTACAACCGCGTGCAGGGGTACTACATCGAGGTGAGCCGCAGCCAGGCCGAGCAGGTGCCCGCCGACTGGGTGCGCCGCCAGACCGTCAAGAACGCGGAGCGCTACATCACCACCGAGCTCAAGTCCTTCGAGGACCGTGTGCTCGGTGCGCGGGATCGCGCGCTCGCGCGTGAGCGCGAGCTGTACGAGGGACTGCTCGACCGGCTGATCGAGTCGCTGTCGACGCTGCAGGGCACCGCGGCGGCACTCGCCGCGCTCGATGTGCTCGCGAACCTCGCCGAGCGGGCGGTCGCACTGCGGCTCGCGCGTCCCAGTCTCACCGAAGAACCGCTGATCGAGATCCGCGGCGGCCGTCACCTCGTGGTCGAGCAGCACCTCGACGGACCGTTCGTGCCGAACGATCTCTCGCTGCACGACGGGCGGCGGATGCTGGTCGTCACGGGGCCGAACATGGGCGGCAAGTCCACCTACATGCGGCAGGCCGCCTTGATCGTGCTGCTCGCGGGCATCGGCAGCTACGTGCCGGCCGAGTCCGCCTCGATCGGCCCGGTGGACAGGATCTTCACGCGCATCGGCGCCGCCGACGATCTCGCCGGCGGCCGCTCGACCTTCATGGTGGAGATGACCGAGGCCGCGAACATCCTCAACAACGCGACGCGCGACAGCCTCGTGCTGATGGACGAGATCGGCCGCGGCACCAGCACCTACGACGGCCTGTCGCTCGCCTGGGCCTGCGCGCGGCACATCGGCCGCGAGGTCGGCGCATTCACGCTGTTCGCCACGCACTACTTCGAGCTCACGGCGCTGGCCGACGAGCTGCCCGCCTGCGCCAACGTGCACCTCGACGCGACCGAGCACGCCGACTCGCTGGTGTTCCTGCACGCCGTGAAGGAAGGACCCGCCAGCCAGAGCTACGGTCTGCAGGTCGCGCGCCTCGCCGGGGTGCCCAAAATGGTCATCCACGAGGCGCGACGCTACCTCGGCGAACTCGAGCGTCGCGACCACTCGGCACGGCCCGCGTCGCCGCAGCATGAGCTCGCACTCGCGCCCGCCCCGGATCCCGCGGAGGCCGCGATACTCGACGAACTCGCCCGACTGGACCCGGACGGCGTGAGTCCGCGCGAGGCGCTGTCGATCCTGTTCAGCCTCAAGGGGCGCATGAAGCACGCGCGATAGGTCAGCGTGTCGCTGGTCCTCGGCACGTTCAGGCCGGGTTCGAGGCGGATATACTCCCACGCCCATTCCGCTGCGCCGGACGGCCGGCGTATCGCCCTCCTCCATCTGCAAGAGCATCCCACGTGACTCGACTCGACCCCGCGCCCACGAAGTGGCCAGCCCTCGGGCTGTGCCTGCTCGCGCTTGCCGGCTGCGGAGCAGACCATCCGCCCGCATCGGCAGCACCTCCGGCCGTGCCCGCCGGGGTGATCACCGTCACGGCGAGCGACGTACCGCACTTGGCCGAGTTCGTGGGCGAGACCGAGAGTTCCCAGGAAGTCGAGATCCGCGCGCGCGTCGAGGGCTTCCTCGAGTCCATCGCCTACCGGGAGGGCGCCCTCGTCAACAAGGGCGAGGTGCTGTTCCAGATGGACCGCAAGCCGTTCGAGGCGGCGCTCGCCGCCGCCCGCGCGGAGTTGCAGGCCCAGCAGGCGCGGCTCGGCACGGCGAGCGCGAACCTGAAGCGCGTCGGCCCGCTCGCGGCCGAGGACGCGCTCAGCCAGAAGGACCTCGACGACGCACAGGGCTCTCGCGATGCTGCCGTGGCGGCGGTCGAAGGTGCCCGCTCACGCGTGCAGCAGGCCGAGATCAACCTGGGCTACACGACCATCCTGTCGCCCGTGACGGGGGTGACCAGCTTCGCGCGCAAGCAGCCCGGCAGCTTCATCGCCCCGGGACCGGACAGTCTGCTCACCTACGTCTCGGCGCTCGACCCGATGCGGGTCAACTTCAGCGTCTCCGAGAACGAGCAGCTCCGGTTCACGCGACTCATCAAGGAGGGCCGGCTGCGCGCCCCGGCCGGTCAGAAGTACGAGGTCAAGATCGTGCTCGCCGACGGCACGGTCGTGCCTGCGCCGGGACACATCACCTTCGGCGACGCATCGTTCAACAAGGACACCGGCACCTACCTGGTGCGGGCGGAGCTGCCGAACAAGGACGGCGCGCTGCGACCGGGCCAGTTCGTGCGCGTGCTGTTGAGCGGCGCCTCGTGGATCGACGCGATCCAGGTGCCGCAGCGCGCCGTCATGCAGGGCCCGCAGGGAAACTTCGTCTGGGTCGTGGACGCGCAGTCGCAGGCGCAATTCCGTCCGGTCATGGTGGGTCCGCTGACGGGTGATCTGTGGCTCATCACGGACGGCCTCAAGCCAGGCGAGCGCATCGTGGTCGATGGCGGGCTCAAGCTCGCGCCGGGCGTGCCGGTGCAGCCGGTCGAGCCGGGCGCCGCGCCGCCGGCGGGCGCGCAGGCATCACAGCCCGCCGATCAGGGCTGACCGGGAGCGCCTGCCCGTGATCTCAGATTTCTGCATCCGGCGCCCGATCTTCGCCAGCGTCCTCTCGATCGTCGTGACGCTGGCCGGGCTCGCCGCGCTGGTCGGCCTGCCCATCGAGCAGTACCCGCCGATCGCACCGCCGACCGTGACCGTATCCGCGAGCTTCCCCGGTGCGGACGCCGAGACGGTCGCGCAGGCCGTGGCCGCGCCGATCGAGACGCAGGTGAACGGCGTCGACAACATGCTCTACATGTCGTCGAGCAGTTCCTCCACCGGCCAGATGACGCTGACGGTGTACTTCAGGATCGGCACCGACCCGGACACCGCCCAGGTGCAGGTGCAGAACCGCGTCAACATCGCGCTGCCGCTGCTGCCCGACATCGTGCGCAACACCGGCGTGCGGGTGGAGAAGCGCTCTTCGAGCATCATGATGCTGCTCGCCGTGTACGCGCCCGACGGCCGCTACGACGTCAACTACGTGGCCAACTACGCCAACCTGTACGTGCTCGACGCCGTCAAGCGCGTGCCGGGCGCCAACCAGGCCTCGCTGTTCGGCGCCTCCGACAACGCCATGCGCGTCTGGCTCCGGCCCGACCGCATGGCCTCGCGCGGCATCACCACGACGGACATCCAGCAGGCGATCGCGCGGCAGAACCAGCAGTTCGGGGCGGGTGCCATCGGGCAGTCGCCCACCACGCAGCCGGTCGAGATCACGGTGCCGGTGGTGACCGAAGGCCGGTTCAACGAACCCTCGCAGTTCGAGAGCGTGATCCTGCGCACCGACCAGGAAGGCGCCGCCATCGTGCGGCTATCCGACGTCGGCCGCGCCGAGGAGGGGATGCAGAACTACATGCTGCGGCCGAGCCTGAACGGCAAGCCCGCGGTGTTCATCTCGGTCTACCAGCAGCCCGGATCCAACGCACTCGAGGTCGCCCAGGGCGTGCGCAGGACGCTCGAGGACCTCAAGGCCGGCTTCCCCGACGGCATCGACTACGAGGTGTCGCTCGACACGACCAAGTTCGTCACCGCTTCCATCGAGGAGGTGGTGCACACGCTCATCGAGGCCGTGGTGCTGGTCGTGCTGGTCGTTTACCTGTTCCTGCAGAACCTGCGGGCCACGCTGATCCCGACCATCGCGGTCGTGGTGTCCATCGTCGGCACCTTCGTCGGCATGGCCCTGCTCGGATTCTCGGTCAACCTGCTGACGCTGTTCGGCATGGTGCTCGCCATCGGCATCGTCGTGGACGACGCGATCGTCGTGATCGAGGCGGTCGAGGCGAACATGAAGACCCGCGGCCTGTCGGCGCGCGATGCCGCGTTCGCGGCGATGCAGGAGGTCTCGGGGCCGGTGGTGGCGATCGTGCTGGTACTGGCGGCAGTGTTCGTGCCCACGGCCTTCATCGGCGGCACGACCGGCGTGCTCTACAAGCAGTTCGCGATCACGGTGGTGATCTCGGTGATCCTGTCGGGCTTCGTGGCGCTGACGCTCACGCCGGCGCTCGCGGCCCTGCTGCTCGACGGCTCGCACGGGCACCCGCCGAGGATCCTGCAGAAGTTCAACGAGTGGTTCGACCGCCTCACCGAGCGCTACGCCGCGGGCGTGCGCTGGGTGCTCAAGCGCTCGGTGCTGGCGGTCGCCGTGTTCGCCGCATTCATCGTTGCGATCCTCGGGCTGTTCCGGGCCGTGCCGGGCAGCTTCGTGCCGCCCGAGGACCAGGGCTTCATGCTGATCGCCGCGATCCTCCCCGACTCGGCGAGCCTCGACCGCTCGGACGCGGTCGCGCGCCGCATCGCGGACATCGTCCTCGAGCACCCCGCCGCCGAGTTCGCCTCGGTGCTCACCGGCTACAGCCTGCTCGACAGCCAGTACAAGACCAACTCCGCCACGGTATTCGTGAGCCTCAAGGACTTCGGGGAGCGCGGGGACGAGAGCCAGTCGCTCGACGCAGTGATCGCCAGCATCCAGCCCAGGCTCGCCGGCATCAGCGACGCCATCGTCATCCCGCTCAACCCGCCACCGATCCCGGGCCTCGGCTCCCAGGGCGGCTTCGAGCTGTGGGTGCAGGACCTCGCGGGCGGCGATCCCCGGCGGCTCGCGCAAGCGGTGCAGCAGGTGGTTGCCGGGGCGAAGCAGGATCCGACGCTGGCGGGGGTCAACTCGACCTTCAACCCGGCCTCACGTCAGCTCAGCGTCAAGGTGGACCGCGAGAAGGCCGAGGTGCTCGGAGCGCCGATCGCCGACGTCTACGGATCGCTGCAGGCGCTGTTCGGCTCGCTGTATGTGAGCCAGTACAACCGGTACGGACGCGTCTGGCAGGTGGTGCTGCAGGCCGAGCCCGAGTTCCGCAGCAGCCCCGAGGACCTGCGCAGCATCTTCGTGCGCGGCCGGTCGGGCGAGATGGTGCCGCTCGATGCCGTGACCACGGCGCGCTTCACGACCGGCCCGGACCTGCTGCCGCGATTCAACGGTTTTCCCGCCGCGAAGATCAACGGCAGCCAGGCACCCGGCTACAGCTCGGGCCAGGCCATTGCCGCAATGGAGGCGCTCGCCGGGCAGTTGCCCGAAGGCTACGGCATTGCGTGGTCCGGCCAGGCCTACGAGGAGAAGCAGGCCGGTGGCGCCTCGGCGCTGGTGTTCGTGTTCGGCCTGATCATGGTGTTCCTGATCCTGGCGGCGCAGTACGAGTCGTGGTCCCTGCCCGGCAGCGTGATCACAGCCGTGCCGTTCGGCGTGCTCGGCGCGCTCGTCGCGGTGTGGCTGCGCGGCCTCGAGAACGACGTCTACTTCCAGATCGGGCTCGTCACGCTGATCGGCCTCGCCGCGAAGAACGCGATCCTGATCGTCGAGTTCGCCGTGCTCGAGCGAGCCAAGGGCCTGTCGATCGTCGAGTCGGCGGTGCAGGGCGCGAAGGCGCGCCTGCGGCCGATCGTGATGACCTCGCTTGCGTTCACGGCGGGCGCCATCCCGCTCGCGATCGCGTCGGGCGCGGGTTCCGCCGCGCGGCACTCCATCGGCACCGGCGTGATCGGCGGCATGGTGGGCGCGACCACGCTCGCCCTGTTCTTCGTGCCGCTGTTCTACGTGCTCATCAGCCAGGCGAGCGAGAAATTCTTTCCGCCGAAGGAATCGGCGGCCACGCCCTCCCCGGCTCCGCCCGCGGCAGACGCGCCGGCGGCCAGCACGGGAGGTCACTGAGCCATGCGCCGGCTCTCACTGATCGTCTCGGCCTGCGCCCTCGCCGCGTGCGTCGGCGAGCCGTACAGCCGTCCGGACCTCACGGTACCTGCGCAGTACCGCTTCGCGCTGGCGCAGTCGCAGGCGCCGGCGGACACGATGTGGTGGGCCCGGTTCGGCGATCCGACGCTCGACGCGCTCGTCACCGAGGCGCTGGCCAACAACGAGGACCTGCGCATCGCCGCCGCGCGCGTGGACGAGTTCCAGGGCGCCAAGGTGTCGACGCGGGCGCCCCTGTTCCCGGCCATCGGTTACACCGGCAGCACCGGCCAGGAGAGCCGCTCGGAGCTCGTGTACGGCCCGGGCGCCGATGAGTCACGCAACTTCAGCAGCGCCGGCATCACGGCAGGCTGGGAACTCGACGTCTGGGGTCGCGTCCAGAGCCTGACGGCCGCGGCCGACGCCGACTGGCGCGCCTCGGAAGCGGACCGCCGCGCCACCGTGCTGCAGCTGGTCAGCGCCGTGGTGTCGGGCTACGTGACGCTGCTGTCGCTCGACGACCAGCTCGCGACCTCGGAGCGGACGCTCGAGAGCCGCCGGCAGGCGCTCGACGTGTTCGAGAAGCGCTACAAGGGCGGGGTCATCTCGAAGGTCGAGCTCTCGCAGGCGCGCTCCCAGTACGAGGTGGCAGCGGCGGCGATTCCGGTGTTGCAGCAACGCATTGCACGCCAGGAGAACGCGCTGTCGGTACTGCTTGGCCGCAACCCGGGGCTGGTCGCCCGCGGCAAGCCCCTGCTCGAACTTGGCACGCCGGTCGTGCCGGCAGGGCTGCCGTCGGACCTGCTCACGCAGCGACCCGACGTGGTATCGGCCGAACAGTCGCTGGTCGCCTCGAATGCGCGGTTGAACGCCGCGCGGGCGCTGTACTTCCCGTCGATTTCGCTCACCGGCCTGCTCGGCGTCGCGAGCTTCGACCTCGACGGGCTGTTCGACGACGGCTCCAGCACCTGGAACTACCAGGGCACGGTCACCGGGCCGATCTTCCAGGGCGGCGCAGTGCTCGGCGTCAACCGGCAGGCCGAAGCCCGGCGGCGCCAGCTGCTCGCGAACTACGAGAAGGTCGTGCAGCGCGCGTTCGCCGACGTCGACGACGCGCTGGTCGCGACGCAGACGACCGCCGAGCGCTCGGCCGCCCAACGCCGCCAGGTGGAAGCGCTGCGCGACTACGAGCGACTCGCCCGCAAGCGCTTCGAAGGCGGCTACTCGAGCTACCTCGAGGTGCTCGACGCCGAGTCGTCGCTCTTCAACGCCGAGCTGCTCTACAGCGAGGGTCACCGCGAGCGTCTGCTCGCCCACGTCGACCTGTACAAGGCCCTCGGCGGCGGCTGGGTGGATGCCGCGGCGGCGCAGGCCCCTCAACCGGAGCGAATGCCCGGCGAGTGACGCCCCGGGCCGACGGCCCGCGCCGTCCGGTCGCCGCGCTCGACGGACCCGCGCGCAGTGCGCCGCGTGCGCGCGTACGTCACGGCGTCGGGTCGCAGCACCTCCAGGCAGTGCCCGCAACGCACCACCGGCGAGACGATGCGGCCGCAGCCGCGGTGCACCAGCTCATAGGCGGGGCCGCTCGGGGGCGCCAGCCAGCGGTCGCCCCACCCATTCAGCACCACGGCGTAGTGGAACAGGTCGCGGCCCTTCGCCGTGAGCAGGTACTCGTGTCGCGGCGGATGGCGAACGTAGAGCCGGCGAACGAGGATGCGCTGCGCGACCAGCAGCTCGAGCCTGGCAGCCAGGATGTTGGTCGCGATCCCGAGTTCCTGCTGGAACTCATCGAAGCGTCTCTGGCCGAAGAACGCGGCTGCGACGATCAGCGGTGTCCACGCGTCGCCGACGATGTCGGCGATGTGCGTCAGCGAGGCATGGCTGCCGTGCTGGGTGTCCGCCGTCAACGCCGACCGCCGCCATGAGCGCACCGGGGAGGTTGCCACGCGTGACAGCCGCCCGGCTCCGCGCCGGTGCTCGACCTCCGCGAGCGTCACCGCTCCGCTGCAGTGGCCGCAAACGACCTGCGGGCGCATGTCGTGGCCGCAGCCCGCGTGACGCAGCGTCGCCGGGACGCCCGCGCCGCGCGGCGCCCAGCGCCGCTCCCAGCTCCACGCGACCAGGCTGAGCGGGAACAGGTCGCGGCCCATGTCCGTGAGGCGATACTCGCCGTGACCGGACGGTGGGTCGCAGGCCACTCGCCGCAGGATCCCGCGGGCCTCGAGCGAGCGCAGGCGCCGGGTGAGCGTCGCGCGCGACGCGCCGGTCCGCGTCAGGAAGTCCTCGAAGCGTCGCACGCCCTGGAAGGCGTCGCGGACCACCAGGATCGACCAGCGGTCGCCGATCAGCTCGATCGCGCGCGTGACCGAGCTGCCGCGCATGCGCGCGGAGGCGCCGCGCCTCAGTGGCTGGGCGGGCGTTCGCCCCACAGCTCGCGCCCAGGCACCCAACTGGCATGGAAGCCCGGCGCGACGCGCGCCGGAATGCGTACGCGGCAGATCGGGCCGGCCGTGATCCGCTGCGCGTCGAAGATCCAGGCCTCGGAGCGGTAGTCCATGACGTTGGTGCCGATGGTCACCACGTAGCCCGCGTCCTCCTCGCCGCCGCGCGCACTCTTCGCGAACGGCGCCTCGCTCGGGTACCAGCCGGCCGCATACTCGTACACCTCGCGCGAGCCCCGCTCGTGGTCGTATTTCACGAGCGCGTCGAAGGCCAGCGTCTGCAGGTCGGTCGGGATGCGCTGGTGGTACGACCAGCGCGTCTTGACGCCGTACAGCCCGGTGTCCGGCAGGCAGAACTCGACGTTGAGGTCGTCGAGCTGCTCCTCGCGCGCCTCGCCGGTGACGAGGTTCATTCGCCAGCGGCGCAGGTGGCCCTTGTAGCGCAGGTAGGCGAGCATCGAGCCGAGCGGACCCTCGGCGGGATCGCGCCGGATGGTCGGGTCGGGCTGGAAGCAGCCGTCCATGACGATCCAGTCGCCGTCCTCCCAAGCGTTGACCATGTGCAGCACGTAGCCGGGCGTGAACTCGAACCAGCGCAACTGCTCCTGGGTGCCCAGTCGCGGAATCACGCCGAAGCGCGACGGCCGGTCGCGATGGAACTGCACGACGCGATGGCCGGTGCGGCGCAGCACCTCCGGGTCATGGTAGAGCGGGAAGTCGTGCAGGATGGTGTAGCGCGGCGTGAACGTCGTGTCGTGCGGCAGGCGCGGCCCGGGCAGGTCGATGCGAGTCTTGTGCTTGAGCCTGCCGTCGGGACCGGCGACGTAGTAGGTCAGGTAGGACTTGAAGTCGCCGTAGTCGTAGTCGAGGTAGTCGCCGTTGCGCGGATCCACCTTCGGATGGGCGTTCAGGGTGGTGTCGAGTGCGCCGCCGAAAGTCTCCTCGCCGATCGTGTCGAGCGTCAGCGGGTCGAGCGCGTGGACGCGACCGGCGTTGTACCACTGCGCGAGGATCCTGCCGTTGAAGTAGTTGAGGGTGGTGTTGGCGGTGTCCTTGCAGTAGTCGGGGTTCACCGCGAACTGGCCGTCGCCGACGCGCGCGAGATCGTAGGGCCCCATGATCCCGGAGAGTTCCACCGTGCCGCGCGCGATCTCATCGTGCAGCGCGCGGGTGCGGACCCACTTGCGCACATAGCTCGCGCGGCCGTCGCGGAAATACACCCCGTGCACCATGCCGTCGCCGTCGAACCAGTGATACAGGCCCCGTGGCGCCAGCACCGGGTTGGGGCCGTTGCGCAGGTAGGCGCCGTAGAGATCATCGGGAATCTCACCGTCGACGACCTCGAGATCGACCGCAGTGACCTCGGAGATGACCGGCGTGTACGGACCGTGCAGGTAAGGGTTGTCGATGCCGTCCACCCAGCCCGGGCGGTCCGGCGGATCGACGGGATTCTGCTCGGCATAGGTTCTCATCGGTCGATCTCCTGGTTCATTCCACGCGCTCGATGACGAAGCTCACGGTGGTGGTCGCGCTGCCGCCGACGTTCAGCGTGGCGAAGCGGCGGGCACCGTCGACCTGGCAATCCCCGGCCCGGCCCGTGACCTGCCTGAAGCAATCGAGCGCCATGCGCACGCCAGTGGCGCCGACCGGATGGCCGAGCCCGATCAGGCCGCCGCTGGGATTGACCGGAATGCGGCCGCCGGGCTCGATGTCGCCCGCCTCGATCGCCCGCCAGCTCTCACCCGGCGGCGTGATGCCGAAGTGGTCGATCGCCATGTATTCGGTGGTCGTGAAGCAGTCGTGGGTCTCGATGCCGTCCACGGCCTCGACGCCCGGCAGACCGGCGCGGCGGAAGGCGTCTTCGATGGTGGTTCGCACCCAGGGGAACACGTAGGGCTGGTCGCGGCTCGCGGCGACCTTGGCGGCATAGGTGATCGGGGCCGTACGGTGTCCCCAGCCGGCAAGCCGCGCGAGATCGCCGTCGCGGCGCCCGTGCCGCGCGGCCCAGGCCCGCGCCACCGGCTCGGTGGCGAGGAACACGATCGCCGCGCCGTCGGTGATCTGCCCGCAATCGTGCTTGCGGATGCGCCCGTCGATGACGGGATTGGCGACGTCGTCCTCGGCGAAGCTCTGCGGCGTGAACGTCCAGCGCCGCGTCTGCGCGTTCGGATTGCGGCGCGCGTTCGCGAAGTTGATCTCGGCGATGCGCGCGAGGTGCTCGCGGCGCAGGCCGTAGCGCCGCTCGTACTCGTCGCCGAGCAGGCTGAAGATGTGCGGCCACGGGAAGCGCACGCCCGGGCACTCGTGGCCAGCCCACATCGCGGGGCCGCCGATCAGCTTCGCAGCCTCGTCGCCCGGCACGTTGCGCATCTGCTCGATGCCGATGACGGCCGCGAGGCCGTAGCGGCCCGCCTCGAGCTCGGCGGCCGCGGCAAGCAGCGCGAGGCTGCCCGAGGCGCAGGCACCCTCGTGCCGCGACGCCGGCACGCCGGCGAGGTCGTCGTGCGCCGCCGCGACGAGTCCGCCGAGATGACCCTGGCCGGCGAACAGCTCGGCCGCGAAATTGCCGACGTGCGCCGTCTCGATCTCCCGGGCCTCGAGGCCGGTGCTTGCGAGGCCACCTTCGAGCACGCTGCGGATGCCGTCCGCGAGTTCGAGGCCCTCGCGCGCCCAGTTTGCAGCGAAGTCCGTCTGCCAGCCCCCCAGCACATAGATGTTGCCTGCCACGCGTCGCCCTCAGTCGCCCGCCGATTCAGCCGCGCCGATTCGCGCGACCTCGCCCCGGATCACCTTGCCGACCGGATTGCGAGGCAACTGGCCAACGAGCCGCAGGCGCTCCGGCCACTTGAACCGCGCGAGCCCGCGCGCCTCGAAATGCCGCTGCACATCCTCGAGCGTCAGCGCCTGGCCGGGACGCAGCGCGACCACGGCGCAGATGCGCTCGCCGAGCACCTCGTCCGGCACGCCGACGGTGGCCGCCTCGGCGATCGCGGGTTGCTCGGCCAGCACTGCATCGAGCTCGTCGGGGGAGATCTTCATGCCGCCGCGCACGATGAGCTGCTTGAGGCGGCCGACGAAGCGGTAGAACCGCGGGTCGCCGGGCTCGGCGATCTCGAACAGGTCGCCCGTGCGGAACCAGCCGTCCACCGTGAACGCCGCAGCATTGAGGTCCGGCGCCTGGAAGTAGCCGTCGAACACGGTGGGTCCGCGCACCTGCAACTCGCCTGGCAGGCCCTCAGCCGTGATCTCGGCGCCGGTGTCCGGGTCGATCAGGCGCGTCTCGATCAGCCGCGCGACGCGCTGCGGCCAGGGGACCTCGCGGCGCCCGAAGCGCGGGAAGTAGCGCGCACGCCGCTCGGGATCGGGTGCCTCCGCCGGGCCGCTGCACAGCGACATGCCCTCGTTGGAACCGAACATGTTGACGATCTCGATGCCGTATCGCTCGCGATAGCCGCGGATCATCGCCGGCGGCAGCGGCGCCGATCCCGAGCCGATGCAGCGCAGGCAGGTGAGATCGACGCCCGACAGCAGCGCCTCGTTCTGCAGCAGCAGCATCAGGATCGCCGGCGGTGCAATCGCGTACTCGGGCCGCTCCACGGCGATCTGCCGCAGGTACACGGGCAGTTCGAAGGGATGGTGCAGCAGCAGCGTTCCCGCCGCGTGCAGCCAGCTCGTCAGGCAGCCGCCGATGGCGGCCATGTTCACGAGCGGGAACGGATTCAGCAGGCGGTCGCCGTCGCGCAGCTGCGCACCCTCGTAATGCGCCCAGCTGATCGCCAGCCAGTGATTGTGCGAGCGCGGCACGCCCTTGGGCCGCCCCTCGGTGCCCGAAGTCCAGCAGATCGTGAGGATGTCGTCGGCGTCCGCAGCGGCGGCAGCCTCGAGCGCCGCGGCCCGCTCTTGCGAGGACGACCCCGCGTGGCGCGCGACGCCGAGGGACTGCACGCCCGGCGGCGCGACCTCATCCAGCACCATCACGCGCAGCGACGGCGCGAGCTCGGTTGCGAGGCGCGCGGGCGCCGCGTCCTTGAAGCGATCCACGGTGAGATACGCCTGCGCCCGGGTCAGGGTCAGGATCGGCTCGAGCTCGGCGCGCCGGTACTGCATCGGCACCGGGCTCAGGATGATCCCGAGCCGCGCCGCGGCGAGGTAGATCGCAACGTAGTCGACGACATTGGGCAACTGGGTGACCAGCACGTCGTCACGCTTCAGCCCGGCGTCCGCCAGCGCAAGCGTGGTCGCATCCACCCTCTCGGCCAGTCCGCGATAATCCAGGCGCAGCGGTTCGTGGCCATCCAGCGCGGCACGGTTCGGCGGGTCGACCACGGCAAGCCGCCCCGGGACCCGGGCCGCATTGGCCGCGAACAGGTCCGTGAGCCGCGTACCCGACCAGTCACCGCGGGCGCGGTAGGCTTCTCTCAGGCGCGCGGGCGTCGTCTGCATCCCATCCTCCCCCGACCGTCGCTTCAGTATAGCGGCCGTCCATGCAGCCTAGTATCGTTGTGCAAGTGACTGCAATCCCCGACCTGCCCGCGGCCTCGGCGCCCGGCGACCGCCTCGCTGCGCTGCGCGGCCACCTGCGGCTGCCGCTGGTCGCGGCGCCCATGTTCCTGGTCTCGGGCCCGCAGCTCGTGCTCGCGGCCTGCGCAGCGGGCATCGGCGGCGCCTTCCCGGCCCCGAATGCCCGCACGCTCGAGGCGCTCGAGGACTGGCTGGTGCGCGTCTCGAGCGGACACGCCGCGCTCGCGGCCGGCGGCGGGCGGGTCGGTCCGTGGGCGCTCAACCTCGTCACCCACAGCACTTACGACCGACTCGGCGCAGAGCTCGAACTCCTCGATCGCTACCGCCCGCCGATCGTCATCACCGCGCTCGGCAGCCCCGCGCCGGTGGTGGAACGCGTGCATGCCTACGGCGGACTCGTGATCGCCGACGTCAACAACGTGGCGCTGGCGCGCAAGGCCGCCGCCGCACGGGTGGACGGACTCGCGCTGGTGTGTGCGGGCGCCGGCGGACACACCGGCCGCATCTCCGCGTTCGCCTTCGTGCCGGCGGTGCGCCGCTTCTTCGACGGCCTGATCGTGGTCGGCGGCAGCATCGGCACGGGGAACGCGATCCGCGCAGCGGAGCTGCTCGGCGCCGACCTCGTCTATGCCGGCACGCCGTTCATCGCGGCGAGCGAGAGCCTTGCCAGCGACCGGTACCGCGACATGCTGGTGCGAGCCTCGATCGAGGACCTCGTGCTCTCGCGCGCGCTGACCGGCGCAGATGCGTGGTACCTGCGCGAGAGCATCGTGGCGGCCGGCCTCGATCCCGATGCGCTGGCGGGCAAGTCGAAGGTGGACTGGACCAACTCGGAGGGGCAGCTGAAGGCCTGGCGCGACATCTGGTCCGCTGGCCAGGGAGTCGAGTGTGTGCGCGCCGTCGAGCCGATCGAAGCAATCGTCGATCGCATGGCGGCCGAGTACGCCTCGGCACTCGAGCGGCCGGCATTCAGGTGATGGGCCGTGACCTCGCTCGCTGCAGATGAACTCGTCGGCAGCTGGCGGCTGCAGCATTGGCAGTGCATCTACGAGGACGGCACGACCACCGAGCCGTTCGGCGCGGGCGCCGAGGGCCTGCTGCTGTATTCGGCCGATGGCTGGATGAGCGCCTGCATCATGGCCCGCGGCCGCGCCCGGCTCTCGGTGGCGAATCCGCGCGAGGCGCCCGAGGCCGAGCGCATCGCAGCCTTCGACGGGTATTTCAGTTACGCGGGGCGCTGGAGCATCCTCGACCATCGCGTACAGCACGAAGTGACCCTCGCGCTCAACCCGGGCATGGTGGGCACGCTGCAGTTGCGCGAGGCCCGGCTCGAGGGACGGGAACTCACGCTGTCCGCGGCGGAGCCCGCGCGCGGCGGAACGCGCACGCACCGGCTGGTGTGGCGGCGCCCGGATTCTGGCGCAGGCGACTGACCTCGATTTCGACCCAGGAGCGCAACAGCCCATGAATCCGGCGGACTCGGCGGCACTTCGGCTCTTCGACAAGCACGCCGCCTCGTTGCAGGCCGCGCGTCACGCCTGCCTCGAACGTGGCTGGTTCAGCCTGTTCCAGGAGACTCCCGACCGGCACCCCGGCGGCGAAGCGGCTCGGGAGGCGGCCGCTGCTGCCTTCCGCAGCCAGCTCGGCCGAGCATTCGACCTCGACCAGCCCGGCACGCTCGACCGCGTCGGCGACGAGGTCTCCCCCTACACCTGCGAGCCACTCGGCATCGACTACCCGCTCGCCGACGTCGACGCGCTCTTCGCCGCGGCGCGACAGGCGTTGCCCGGCTGGGCCGCCGCGCCGCCGAATGCACGGCTGGGCGTGTGCATGGAGATCGTCGAGCGCCTGTACGCCGACGTGTTCCTGAATGCACAGGCGGTGATGCACACGGCGGGCCAGGGCGCGCTCATGAGTTACGCCGGCAGCGGCACCAACGCCCTCGATCGCGGCGTCGAGGCGCTCGCCTATGCGCAGGCGGCCATGGCCGACGTGCCGGCCGAGGCCGTGTGGGAGCGACGCTTCGGCTCGACTACCCTGCGGCTGCGCAAGCGCTACCGACTGGTGCCGCGCGGAGTCGCCGTGTGCTTCGCCTGCGCGACCTTCCCGACCTGGAACGCCTATCCCGCCATGCTCGCGAGCCTCGCGACCGGCAATGCGGTGCTCGTGAAGCCGCATCCGACCGCGATCCTGCCCATGGCGCTCGCGGTGCGTGCCTGCCGCGAGGTGCTGGCCGGCGCCGGCTACTCACCCGACCTCGTCACGCTGTGCTGCGACACGGCTGCGCAGCCCGTCGGCAAGCGTCTCGTGAAGCATCCCGAGGCAGCGATCATCGACTTCACCGGCAGCGCGCGTTTCGGCGCGTGGGTCGAGGGCAACGCTGCGCCGGCGTTGTGCTACACGGAGACGTCGGGCGTGAACACGGTCGTGGTCGAGTCCGTCGACGCGCCAGAGCCGGTGGTGCGCAGCCTTGCGATGACCATGAGCCTGTTCTCCGCGCAGATGTGCACGTCGCCACAGAACGTCTACGTGCCGCGCGAGGGCGTTCGCTGCGGCCGTGGACGCATCCCGCCCGACGAGTTCGGAGCGGCGCTCGCCGACGCCATCTCGGCGCTGGCCGCCGACCACCGTCGCGCCGGCCAGATCATGGCGGCGATCCAGTCGCCCGGCACACTCGCGCTGCTGGACGAGATGACCGAGTCCGGACGCAGCCGCGGCCGCCTGCTGCGCGAGTCGGCACCCTACCCGCACGCCGAATTCCCGGCGGCGCGCACGCGCACGCCGCTGCTCGTGGCGGTCGAGACCGGCGCCCAGGAGCTGTATGGCGAGGAGCGATTCGGCCCGGTCGGCTTCGTGATCACGGCCGCCGACCGCGATGCGGCCCTCGCCGAGGCGGCGGCCGATGCACGACGCGGCGGTGCGATCACGGCCTTCGTCTACTCGACCGATCCGGCCTACCTCGCGCGCGCCGAGCAGGCGTTCTCGGCGTCGGGCGCCCAGCTCACCTGCAATCTCACGGGCCCGATGCCGCTCAACTTCGCAGCCGCCTACA
>Ga0105103_10000819_pt1 | contig 17550 bp, 14 predicted proteins | sample PPLLaktember2015_2_FD_79107 | JGI IMG/M metagenome (GOLD analysis project Ga0105103, IMG submission 79107) | Freshwater sediment microbial communities from Prairie Pothole Lake near Jamestown, North Dakota, USA - PPLs Lake P7 Core (6) Depth... | ecosystem: Environmental > Aquatic > Freshwater >...
CGTCGCTGCCCGGGATCTGACCAAGCAGATGCTCGACGACATGGAACTCGAGCAGGAACGCGGCATCACCATCAAGCTGCACGCCATACAGCTGAAGTACACGGCCGAGAACAAGCAGAACTATGTCCTGAATCTCATCGACACGCCGGGCCATGTGGACTTCACCTACGAAGTCTCCCGGTCGCTCGCCGCGTGTGAGGGAGCGATCCTGGTCGTCGATGCGACACAGGGGGTGGAAGCGCAGACGATCTCCAACCTGTATCTCGCGATCGACGCGGGGCTTGAGATCATCCCCTTTATCAACAAGATCGACCTTCCCAGCGCCAAAACGATGATCGACACGGTGAAGAAGCAGATCATCGACCTCATCGGCTGCAGGGAGGAGGAGATCCTGATGGGGAGCGCGAAGTCGGGGATCGGCACGCATGAAGTGCTCGAAGCGATCGTCCAACGCATTTCTGCTCCCGCCGGAAATCCCGATGCGCCATTGCGCGCCCTTATTTTTGATTCCGTGTTTGACGAGTATCGTGGCGCGGTTGCGTACGTCCGCGTCGTCGACGGGACATTGCGCGAAAAGGAGCGGGTCAAGTTCCTCTACAACGGCAAGACATTTCAAGCGGACGATGTGGGCGTTCTGGAGATGGAACGGAAACGGACCGGCACGCTTGGCTGCGGTGATGTCGGTTATCTCATCGCGAACGTGAAGGATGTCCACGATACGAAGGTCGGAGATACGGTCACGTCCGCAGAATCTCCCGCGTCGGAGCCGCTCCCTGGGTACAAGGAAGTGAAGCCGATGGTGTTCAGCGGCCTCTATCCTTCCAACAGCGACGACTTCGCGGAACTCCGCGAGGCGCTGGAGAAGCTTCGACTGAACGATTCATCTCTCACCTTCGAGCCCGAATCTTCCGTTGCGCTCGGCTTCGGTTTCCGCGCAGGCTTTCTCGGTCTTCTGCACATGGAGATCATCCGGGAACGGCTCGAGCGGGAGTACAACCAGGCACTCATCAATACGGTGCCGAACGTTGAATACCGCGTCATCAAGACCGATAAGGATCTCATCCTTGTCGACAATCCCGCGCTGATGCCCGATGCATCGCACATCGAGTCGGTGCAGGAACCGTACGTCAAGGCGCAGATCATCACGCCGACGGAATACATCGGCAGCATCATGAAGTTGTGCATGGATCGACGGGGTGTGCATAAGAACACGACCTATCTGTCGACCGAGCGCGCGGACATCCACTTCGAATTGCCGCTCTCTGAGATCATCTTTGACTTCTACGACAAGCTGAAATCGATGTCCCGCGGCTACGCCTCGTTCGACTACGATTTCCTCGAGTATCGCGAATCCGAATTGGTGAAGCTGGATATTCTGCTCAATGGGGAACCGGTCGACGCTCTTTCGACCATCGTGCATCGCCAAAAAGCCTATGAATGGGGGCGAAAACTGTGTTCGAAACTCAAGGAACTGATTCCGCGTCAAATGTTCGATGTGGCCATCCAGGCCGCGATCGGGAGCAAAGTCATCGCCCGGGAATCGCTGAGCGCGATGCGGAAGAACGTGCTGGCCAAGTGCTATGGCGGCGACATCTCCCGAAAGCGGAAACTGCTTGAGAAGCAGAAGGAAGGAAAGAAGCGGATGAAGCAGGTCGGCCGTGTGGAGATCCCGCAGGAGGCATTCCTCGCCGTTCTGTCGATGGAAGAATAGCGCATTCGAAAGGAGTTGCTGTGTCGAAGAAGCAGAAAGAACAAGAGACCCCCGAAGAACAGCCGAAGCCATTCAAAGAACGGTTTCTCGCCGGATTGAAGGAGATCGGCATCGTCCTGGGGCTTTTCATTCTCATCAACAGTTTCGTCGTCGCCTCCTTCCTTGTTCCGACCGGTTCGATGGAAGACGAAGTGCTGACGGGCGAGTTGCTGTTCGTCAACAAGTTCCTGTATGGTCCCACCTCGCCGCGTACGGTTCCACTGACCGGCATCGACCTTGGCATCGTTCAGATCCCCCCCGTTCCCATCCCGTGGTTCCGGCTTCCGGGATTTCGCGACGTCGAACGGGGCGATGTCATCGTCTTCGAATTTCCCGGATATCGCGATGAGATCACGTCGTCGCAATTCCAATTCTATCTGAAGCGTTGCGTTGGATTGCCCGGGGATACGATCCTCGTCAAAGACCGTGTGCTCTACGTGAACGGCCAGATGTTTCCCATTCCCCGGCGCGTCCGCTACGATCGTCCCTGGAGTATCCCGGCGGCCACTCCCGACGATCAGATCTTTCCGAAGAACTCGGGATGGAACTCCGACAACTACGGTCCCCTCGTGATCCCCTCCAAGGGCATGCAGGTCTCCCTCTCGCCCGAAGTTCTGCCGCGGTGGGACACGTTCATCAGACGCGAAGGGCACGCGGTGACCGTTGTGGGAACCAGCGTTCTGGTCGACGGGATCCCGACGACGACATACACCGTCGAGCGTGATTATTTGTTCGGGATGGGAGATCATCGCGACAACAGTCTCGACAGCCGGTACTGGGGATTCATCCCGAAGGAGAATCTGGTCGGCACGCCGATGATCGTCTATTGGTCGTGGAATACGGATTTGCCGCTGTATGACATCTTTGGCCGGATCGCGTCGGTCCGGTGGAGCCGCATCGGGTCGCTGATCAAATGAACGTCGGGGTTGAGGAACGGAACGATCTGATGACGGGAAAAGGGGAACGGGAGAACCGCACGCGCTGGCGCGACATCGTGCTGGTCGTGGTCTATACGCTTGTGACCGCATTCCTCCTGAAGACGTTTGTCGTTGAAGCGTTTCGCATCCCATCGGCATCGATGGAGAACACCCTGCAGGTCGGCGACTTCCTGCTCGTGAACAAGCTTGCCTACGGTCTCCGAACTCCCCGGTTCGAGACCTCCTCCGCAGTCCTGCTCCCCTCCGTCCGCATTCCGTTGTTTCGATTGGTCCGCCGCGGTGACGTCATTGTATTTGAATTCCCGCGTCGACCGAATGACCTCGACCTGACCGAACGGGTGAATTACATCAAGCGGTGCATCGGCATGCCGGGTGATACGGTGTTGATTCGGGATGGAATGGTGTTCGTCAATGGGGCCCGGGTGATCTCACCGGTCCATGCGAGAAGCGATTGGCGGCCTTCGCACTCCACATATGATGGCGGCCATCGGATCTTCCCGCCGGAAAGCGGGTTCACGGAAACCGAATACGGTCCGATCATCGTTCCCTTCAAGGGAATGGAGGTGGCCGTGGACGGAACGACCTTGACTCGATGGCGCGACTTGATCATGCGCGAGGGACACTCCATTGCGGCGAATGACGAAGGACGTGTCATGATCGACGGAGATTTCATTGAGCGGTATCGGGTCGAGCAGGATCACTACTTCGTCCTGGGAGACAATCGATCGAACAGCCACGACAGCCGGCACTGGGGATTTGTGCCGGAGGAGAATATAATCGGAGAAGCATTGTTCGTTTATTGGTCCTGGCGTCAATCCGAACCCGACGGCCCCATGCAGATCCGGTGGGAAAGAGTCGGTGCATTGATACGCTAGGGAGAAATCAACAATCTGCAATCCTCTGTTCCCCAATTGCCCTCCCTCTATCTCCACATACCGTTCTGCGAACACAAGTGTGTCTACTGCGACTTCTATTCCATCGCGCCGGACGGAAATCGCGGAGGGTACGAGCGGCTCATTCTTGAATTCCTTCGCGCGTTGAGCCGTGAGATCGATCTTCGCGGAACTTCTCCGTTCACCGCGACGTCGTACGACACGGTCTTCTTCGGTGGCGGCACCCCCTCTCTGCTCACACCGACGCAACTCAGCGATATCCTTTCATCCATCCGACGCACCTTCACGATCGATGACCATGCCGAAGTGACCCTCGAGACCAATCCGGGAACGGTTGATCGCGAAAAACTCGAAGCATTTCAACAGGCGGGCGTCAATCGGCTCAGCATCGGCATCCAGTCATTTCATCAGGATGATTTGAATTTCTTAACACGCATTCACTCGGCCGATCAAGCGGCGCAATGCGTGCGCGATGCGCAGGCCGCGGGCTTCTCGAATGTCAGCCTCGACCTCATCTTCGCGCTTCCCGGGCAGACGTTCGACCGCTGGATGTCCAACTTGCATGCTGCCGTCGACCTGGATCCATCCCACGTTTCCTGCTATAGCCTCATTGTCGAGCCGGACACTCCACTCTCGCGGATGGTGCTCACAGGGTCAGTGAAACCGCTGGCGATCGAAGACGATGCGCGCCTGTATGAATCGACGATCGAGTTCCTCGGTCAACACGGGTATGCACAATACGAGGTCTCGAACTTTGCCAAGCCGGGGATGGAATCACGACATAATTCCGCATACTGGAACCATACGGAGTACCTCGGGTTCGGACCGTCGGCGCATTCCTTCTGGGGGGGCGAACGATGGTGGAACATCGCCCAAGTTCAAGGATACATCGATCGCTTGACGCGAGGAGAACTTCCGCTCGCGGGTCGGGAGCGATTATCGGAAGAACAATGGCGGGAAGAAGCGATCTTTCTCGGGCTCCGAAGCGGTGGAATCGATCTTGAGACGTATCGCAAGCGGTTTGGTCGGGAACTTCCCTCGGAAAATTCGAGTCTCATTGGACAATTGATCGCAGATGGGCTGGTCACTATGTCTCGTCAACGCCTCTCCCTGACATCGCGCGGATACGTGATTTGCGACGAGATCTGCCAGCGACTCCTGTAACCCCTCAATTTTCTTGAACTTGAGGGCTTTTCAGTCTACATTAATTAATCTTGCTCATTTTCCATCCATTCTTAAGCCATCGCATTCGGGGTATTCATGGATCCCAAGAAATTGAACCGCCTCATCGCCGTTGGAGTCTTCTTTGCGGCGCTTCTGACCTACATCCGCACGTTGTCGCCCACCGTCGTCTTCTGGGATGTCGGCGAATTCTGCGCCGCGGCGTTCAGTCTGCAAGTGCCGCATCCGCCGGGCGCGCCGCTCTTCCTCCTCATTGCGAAGATCGCGTCGCTGTTTCCGATCGTCGGGGACATCGCCGTACGAATGCACTTCATGTCTGCGTTTTCGGCTGCGGCGGCGGTCGCGTTCCTGTATCTCGTCACCGTTGATCTGATCGAGCTCTGGCGGGGCGTCCCGACGACGATGTTCGACAAGGTCGTCGTTTACGGCTCATCGGTCATTGGAGCCCTGTCCCTCGCTTACAGCAAGACATTTTGGTTCAACGCTGTCGAAGCGGAAGTGTACGGATTGTCCATGTTCTTCGTCGGATTGATCCTCTGGCTGGGCTTGCGTTGGTACGAGCGTGCGGAACGGGACAGCGGAGATCGATACCTGCTCCTGATCGCATACATCGTCGGCCTCGCGGTTGGCGTCCATCTCCTTGCGATTCTGGCATTGTGGCCGGTCATGCTGCTCTGGTACTTCCGGAATCACGAATTCGAAATGAAGAGCTTCATGAAATTCATGGTCGGTGCGACCGTGATCTTCCTGGTGATCTATCCCGGAATCGTCAAAGAACTTCCATCTCTTCTTGATGGTGACTTTCGCGGGACCAAGAGCGATCTGATCACCGTGATCCCCATCGTTGCACTCATCGGCGCAGCCTTCTTCGTCTACCGTTCCCAGCGTGAGAAGCGCCGGCTCCTGAATGTCGCGCTGCTCGGGTTCCTGTTGATCGTGCTTGGGATCTCGACCTATGCGATGGTGTACATTCGTGCGAACGCCCAACCTCCAATGAATGAGAACGACCCGAGCACGATCGGACGGCTTGTGTCGTATCTGAACCGCGAACAATATGGAAGCGCTCCGATGCTCGAGCGTCGGTGGGATGCGGATCCCGAAAAGCAGGCGTACCATGCGCGCTACAAGAGCGACCTGGACTACATGTGGCGGTATCAGATCGTGCACATGTACTTCCGCTACCTGGGATGGAACTACATCGGCTCCGAGGGGGACATGCGGGATGCCGGCGTGGACGTGAAGCAGCTGCTGCTTGTCCCGTTCATTCTCGGTCTGATCGGCGCGTGGTACCAGTGGAAGCGTCAGCCGAAGATCTCCTTCATCATGATCGTAACCTTCGTGTTGATGGGGGTCCTCCTCGCATTGTATCAGAATCAGCAAGAACCGCAGCCACGCGAGCGTGATTACTTCTATGTCGGATCGTATTTTGTCTTTTCGCTCTGGATCGCATTCGGCGTGCTTGGCATCATCGATCTCCTGAAGGAGCGAGTGGGACGGCAGGCCATGGGAGTCGGTGCCGGTGTGCTGGTGGCCGCCTTCGTCTTCGTTCCGGCGAACATGTTCCGCGTCAACTTTGACGATGCGGATCGGACTGGCAACTACGTCGCATGGGACTATTCATACAATCTGCTCCAAAGCTGCGAGCCGGACGCGATCCTCTTCACGAATGGCGACAACGACACCTTCCCGCTCTGGTACCTCCAGGATGTGGAAGCAGTGCGTCGTGACGTCCGCATCGTGAACCTGAGCCTGGTGAACACTTCCTGGTACATCAAACAGCTCAAGCACCAGGAGCCGCACGGCGCGAAGCGTGTGCCGATCAGCCTGTCGGATGCGGAGATCGCCGACATCCGGCCGATGCAGTATGAGCCGCGGATGATGGAACTCCCGGTCGGTCCGGAAGTGGTCCGCCGCTTCACGACAGAGGATAAGCTGACCATCGACACCGCGATCACGAACAACGGCGTTCTGCGCTTCTACATGCCGCACGCGATGGAATACAGCGGCCTGAAACTGTTGAGGGCACAGGACATCATGGTGTATGATATCGTTCGAACCAACAACTGGCAGCGACCGGTCTACTTTGCGATGACGGTCGCGGACGATGGAAAGATAGGATTGCGGGAATACATGCGTCTCTCCGGTCTCGCGTTCAAGCTGGTTCCGGCGAAGGCGAATCCGTACTGGGCGGGCATCGACGAGCAGACGATGCGCACGCACATCTTCAGCGCGCCCGTTCAGCCGTCGTTGACCTATCAGCCCGGGTTCCGTTGGCGCGGACTGGCGGACTCGACGGTCTATTACGACGAGGATACGCGGCGTCTGTTGACGAACAACTACCGCAATATGTTCATCTCGCTTGCGCTGTATTACTCGCAGGGGAACCGACAGGAAGAGGTTGCCCCGATCCTCGACCGGATGGAAGAAGTGATCCCGCGGGGCGTCATTCCGATGGATTATCGTGTGAAGTTCGACGTGTCCAACCTTTACAATAGCGTGGGTCGTGAGGATCGGTTCCGGCAGCTGAACGAGGAACTGATCGCGGAACTTCAGACCATCGTGAGCCGTCCGGTGACGGAACAACTGTCCGTGTACAATCCGTACATCCTGCTGTTCTACGCATATTCATCGCTTGACAAATATCAGGAGGCCGAGCAGGTCCTCGGGACTGTCGGGACGGCATACGCATCCACGCAAGGGATCGATCAGATTCTCATGCAGTTGCGCATGCAGTTGGAACAGCGGAAGCTGCAGGCACAGGCAGACAGCGTACTCAAGCGCTAAGCCGGACCTCCGGGTCGCATGAACATTCTCGTCCTCAACTGGCAGGACATCCGGAATCCGCTGGGGGGCGGGGCGGAAGTACATCTCCATGAGATCTTCTCCCGTCTCGCCGCCCGCGGACATCGAATAACGCTGTTCTGTTCAGCCTTCCCCGGTGTCCCGGCGGAAGAGAATATCGACGGCATCCGGGTGCTTCGCCAGGGAAGCCGCAACCTCTTCAACTACTCTGTCTATCCCCGCTACCGCTCCCAATTCCGTCGCGAGAAGTTCGATGTCGTCGTCGACGATCTGAACAAGATCCCATTCTTCACGCCGTTGTTCGTGCGCGAACCGCTTGTCGGCATTGTGCATCATCTGTTTGGCCGGAGTATCTTCAAGGAAGCCTCGCTCCCGGCGGCCCTCTATGTCTACGGCGCCGAGCAGGCGGCCCTCCGTGTCTATCGGAACGTTCCCGTTGCTGTCGTTTCGGAAAGCACGAAGCAGGAGATGATTGCGCACGGATTCCGGCCGGAAGGGCTGCGGATCGTATCCAATGCCATCGACCATGCGTTGTATCGACAAGTTCCCGTCGCACCTGCATCCGGTCCGATCATCGGCTACCTGGGGCGGATCAAAAAGTATAAGAGCGTGGATCATCTGTTGAAGGCGTTTCCGATCATCCGGAAAGAGAATCCAGCGGCGACGCTGGTCGTGGTGGGAGATGGCGACGCGCGGCCGGAACTTGAGCGACAGGCGCACGAGCTGGGAATTGCGGACGCGGTTCGCTTCACGGGATTCGTGTCGCCGGAGGAGAAGGTGCGCTGGTTGAACCAGATGGACCTTGTGGTGAATCCGTCGGCCAAGGAGGGATGGGGACTTACGGTCATCGAGGCAAACGCGTGCGGAACGCCCGTGGTAGCGAGCGACGTCCCGGGACTCCGCGATTCGGTCCTCGACGGCGAAACGGGATTGCTCTACGAATACGGCAACGTCGAGCAGATCGCGGAGAAGGTTTCACTCGTTCTCCGGGATGACCACCTCCGAATGCGGCTCAAGACGGCAGCAGTGGAATGGGCCGGGAGGTTCACCTGGGAACACTCGGCGGACAGGATGGAAGAGATGTTGAAAGGAGCGGTGGAGGCAGGCAGGTGACTTCTGAGTCCCACGGACTCAACCCGGGTTCGGTCCCGGGATCCAGCCCGGGGTTTTCCCCGGGAATCTCCCCGGGAGTGACCTTGACTTATTGCGATAGAATGCCAAGATCGCAAGAACCAAGAGGCCAAACAAGAACCAATGGCCAAGTGCCAACGGCGGTGTCGTCCTGAGGTTCCGTCTCTGTGAATCAGTGAGATCTCGTGGTGGTTTTAAGCTGCGGCCAACCCTTTTAACTTCTGATTCTTGACTTCCGCTGTATGCTCCAGGCTCAAGGCTCAACGGCGACCAACTCGACCATTTCCTCCACGGTCAGCGCCTTCTTCACGATCGTCGTGCAGTCTCCGGCTCCTTCCCACGCCAGCTCCCCGCGCATCGTTTCGACCACCGGCGTCCAGAATTCTCCCATGACGACGATCGGCCGCGGGGGAATGATCCCCTTGTTCACGAACTCCCACACGCACGCAAGCTCGAGCAACGTTCCCGTTCCCCCTTTGAGTGCTACGTAGGCTTCTCCGAGTTCGATGAGTTTCATCAGGCGTTCGGAGAGATGGCCGGTCTGCACCACGCGGTCGATCCATCTGTTCGGCGTTCGTCCGATAGAGTTGAACGAAACCCCGATCGTCGAGCCCCCCGCTTCCTTCGCACCGCGCGCCGATGCTTCCATCGTCCCGCCGTATCCACCATTGCACACGGTGAATCCTGCCAACGCAAGCGCGCGGCCGACCTGATACGCCTCAGCATACTCCGGACTGTCGACCGGAACGCTTGCACTCCCAAAGACCGTCACAATGGTTTCCAAAGGCTTCAATCCTTGAAGGTCCAGTTCACTCCGATGCGGAATTGTCGCGGCGGCATCGGGTAGATGGGGACGGTGAGATAGCCTGCATCAAGTACATTTTGCATGGCCAACGTCACGTACGCGTCGCCGATCTGAAAGACCGTGAAGAGGTCGAGTGTCGTCACACGCCCCAGTTGATACGACTGGTTCTCAACGTACAGGTTCAGAAGCGGATCATACGATGCGCCGCGGAAGCGGTCGCTGAACCGGACGCGCGCGCCGATCCGCGCTTCCAACGCATCACCGAAGAACGTTCCGCGATAGCTGAGCTCGCCACCGAGCAGGATACCGGGAACCGGCTTCGTTTCTTCGTCGTTCTCCGTGACGCGAAGATAGGAACCTGTTCCTTCAAATTCGAATCCGCTCCAAACACACGAGAGCGAGCCGGTCACCCCTTCGCTTACGAGTTTGCGGATGCTCTGCAGACCAACGGCCGGAGTCCCATGGTCGGTAACATCCGGACGGATGACGATCGCGTCGGAGACCGTTCGTTGGAACGCGCGGAGGGAAACGTCTCCGAGATTCCCAACGCGAAACGTGGTCCTCATCGAGAGGTACTCGTGCTGTTCGGGCCCGATGGGAGTTCGCCGGATCAGCAGCGAGTCGGTCATCGAGGATTCAAGGAGCGTGGGAAATCGATACCCGCTTCCTCCGTTTCCTTCGACGACGACCCACGGACTCAGATGCACCTGTAACCCGAGGTCGACCGATGATCGTGAGGATCTGTACATCCGCTCCGTGCGGATCGTTGCAGACGGAATAAGACCGTCTACGACCGTCAGCCGTGCGGTGGCAGAGAGGGCGCTCCGGAATTCGCCGACGAACGGCATGAGCTCCGTGCGCTCCGTGCCGCGCCATTCTTGTTCCGCCGCGAACGCCGCTGCACCGATCGGACTTGCCAATCGCTGTTCTATCCGCACCCCATAGGACTCACCATTCACGAATACGCGTCTTGCGGGACGATTTGACAGGTCCAGTTGCACGTACTCCCTCTCGCTCGCGGTCGTGTAGGCGGTCATGTGAGTGGTCGAGAGAGTATCTGGCAACAATCGCCCCAGAACCTGAACGCTCAAGTCCTGTCGGGTCGAAAGTGCGTATGCCCTCTCGTCCACGGGGCGCGCACTCCGGCTGTCAAAGGGATCGGCGGTCGCTGTCAGGTCGACCCCGCCGTTCATCCCGCTGGAATTGCGTGAGGAGAGATACGTTGCAGCGATGTTGATCCGGTCAGACGCATTCCACCGGACGCGCGTCCGGATATTCCATGCGTCAAGCTCCGCGTTGAGATAGCGACCTTGCGACACTTGCCGGTTGATCCCCAACTGCAGGTTGACTCCCTGCAAGATGTTTTGCGTGAAGAACGCATCGGTGAACAGCGTTTCGTTCGGATCCTGAACGAACCGAATACGTGTGATGGGCCGCAGAGTGTTGTACCATCGTGTGGCGATGTTCCACGTGGACACGGCGGGGGATGCGGTGTGCAGCGAGCTCGTTCCCTCCATTGCTTCGATGCGATCCGCGAATTCGAGTGAGAGGTCGGACAACAGGATCGCTCCCGACACCGGATCATTGAGAGGCCTTCCATCCATCAACAACGACAGGTGACGCGCATCAAAACCGAGGACCGTCACCTGTGATGGCTTTCCAGCCTCCCCGAGGTCGCGCAGAAAGCTTCCGGGAAGAAGCCAGAGGGATTCCTCAAGCGACTTGATATCGCTCCAGAGCAAGCGGGACCAATCCAGCGGCGCGATCGGACGGGCGTGTCCGATGGAACCCATTCCAGGAAGGAACATCACCTGCAGGCTTTCTGCGGGAGCGAGCGTATCGGCGGGCGCAACGGTCAATGTGTCGGTCTGCGCCAGGAGGAGCGTCGGGCACAGCAGCAGGGTCAGGAGAACCGGAGTCTTCATACGGGCAACGGCAGATCGATCGCACCACGGTGAAAGTGCGGTGGCGTCAGGAAGGTTCGATACTCCACCGGGAATCTGGAGACGGCGTCTTGTGCATCGCGTTCGTCGGCAAAGAGACCAAACACAGACGAGCCGCTTCCGCTCATCAGGGAACAGATCGAGCCGCTCTCAGCCAGTTCTTGTTTCAACTGTCGGATGGCCGGATAGGACCGGAATACCGGTTCCTCAAAATCGTTGACAAGCGCTGAAAGGTGATCGGTCGACGGCGTTTCCAGGCGCTCGAACAGCGCCCGCAACGATCGTGCCGAGGAGCCTTCCTGCGGAGAGACGTTCCCGTATGCCCATGCCGTTGAGATATGCAATGGTGGGACGACGGTCAGGATCCAATAGGGGAGAGTCGCAGGCCGGTGTTCGAGCAGTTCGCCGCGTCCTGTTCCGAATGCTGATCCTCCAACGATGAAAAAGGGAACATCGGAGCCGAGCTGCGCGCCGAGTCGGGCAAGATCGATCGCGGAAATCCCCGTGCCCCAAAGCAGATTGAGTCCCGTCAAGACCGCGGCGGCATCGCTGCTGCCTCCTCCGAGTCCGCTGCCGACCGGAATATTCTTCACGAGCCGAATGTGCGCTCCTCCCTCACAGTTCGTCCATCCGCGGAGCAACGCGGCAGCCTTCATACAAAGGTTGGACGCGTCGGCAGGGAGGGAAGGGAGCGTGCACTCCATCGAAATGCCTGGCGCGTCATGGATCTCCACGAGGTCATGCCAGTCAATTTCCGAGAAGATGGTTTCGATGTCGTGAAAGCCGTCCTCTCGTTTGCGCAGGACGAGGAGGCCCAGATTGATCTTGGCGTGGGCTTTCAGAAGTATGCGTCGGGGGGTCTTCATGCGGGAAATTCCCCAAAAAGTAACGCAATATGCCAGCAGATGCAAGAAAACGGGCGTTTTTTGATTGTTCCTCAATTTTTCGTATGTTTTCAAAAAAACGGGACTGCATGGTCAAGACGATCAACGTTGGATCGGTCAAAATTGGAGGCGGAGCGCCGCTGGTCCTCATCGCCGGGCCTTGCGTGGTCGAAAGCCGGTCGCTGGTGATGAAGACCGCCGAAACGGTGGTCCGGATCGCGGGAAAGAAGAAGATCCCGCTGATCTTCAAATCCTCCTACAAAAAGGCGAACCGGTCGAGCAGTGGATCATTCACGACGCTTGGTGAAGAACGGGCACTCGCGATCCTTGCAGAAGTGAGGAAGGAATTCGGCGTCCCTGTCGTAACGGACATTCACTCGGAACGCGAAGCGGAACTTGCTGCCGACTACGTGGACATGCTCCAGATCCCGGCGTTTCTTTGCCGGCAAACGGAGTTGCTTGAAGCGGCCGGGACAACGGGGCTTGCCGTGAACATCAAGAAGGGTCAGTTCATGGCGCCGGAAGACATGCGGTTGGCTGCAGAAAAGGTCGCCGCTACCGGGAACACACGCATTCTGCTGACGGAACGGGGTGCGACGTTCGGGTATCACAATCTCGTCGTCGACATGCGATCGCTGCCGATCATGCGGAATTCGGGTTATCCGGTCGTGCTTGATGCGACGCATTCGGTGCAGCTCCCCGGCGGTCGGAAGACCAGCAGCGGTGGTCAACCTGAGTTCATCTTCCCCATCGCCCGTGCCGGCGTTGCCGCCGGGTGTGATGCCCTCTTCATTGAGACACATCCGAATCCCGCCAAGGCGTTCAGCGATGCGGCAAGCCAGTTGCGCCTCGCGATGCTCGAACCGCTGTTGAATCAAGTGACCGCGATCGATCGCCTCATGCGCCGGTTCTGACCCAACGCGTCGGGCGGCGTATTCCCTGTTGTGACAAAGGACTCTGTTCCATGCCTGTGAAGAAGCCTTCCCGGACAACACTCCGCAAGGTCAAAATGCTTCTCCTCGACGTCGACGGTGTGATGACCGACGGCGGGATCTACTTTTCGGAGTCGGGTGACGAGCTGAAGAAATTCAATATTCAAGATGGATACGGGATCGTCAAGCTTCGTCGATCTGGGATCGAGGTCGGGATCATCACCGGTCGGGTATCGAAGATCGTTGCGCGCCGCGCCGCAGAGTTGGGGATCACGCAAGTCCATCAGAACCTCCATGACAAGGGCTCGGCCTTTGAGACCATCCGCGCGGCGACTGGGCTTCGGGAGGAGGAGTTCGCGTACATTGGGGATGATGAATTTGACCTCCCGGTTCTCACGCGGGTGGGCTTTTCCGCCACGCCGGCCGATGGGGTCCCCGCAGTGCTGAAGAAGGTAGACTATGTCTGTCGACGGCGGGGAGGCGAGGGAGCAGTTCGGGAGGTCATCGACCTCATTCTTGCTGCGCAGGAAACTGCAGGAAAATCACGAACAACGCATGCTTGAGAAAGATCTCCGCATGGATTCGACGCTTGAAAAAGGGAAGGAAGTCATTCGCATCGAAGCGGATGCCGTTGCCGCGTTGATCGACCGCATCAACGACCGGTTCGTCGCTGCAGTACAGATGATCTTCATGACCGGCGGACGCGTCGTCATCACGGGCATGGGAAAGTCCGGCCTGATCGCGCGCAAGATCGCCGCCACGATGAGCTCCACGGGAACACCGGCGGTGTTCATGCATCCCTCAGATGCCTTCCATGGCGATCTCGGCATGGTGCAGTCCGGGGATGTGGTCATCTGTATTTCCAAGAGCGGAGATACCGAGGAGATCCAGACATTGTTGCCCATCCTGCGCCACCTCGGAGCGAAGGTCATCTCGATGGTTGGGAATGTCCATTCCTTCCTCGGCCGGAACAGCGACGTTGTGCTCGATGTAAGTGTGAAGGAGGAGGCGTGTCCGCACGATCTGGCCCCCACGGCGTCCACTACGGCGACCCTTGCGATGGGGGATGCGCTGGCGATCGCATTGTTGCACAAGCGGAACTTCACGAAAGAGGACTTCGCGCTATTCCATCCTGGCGGCATCTTGGGCCGGCAACTGCTGCTGAAGGTTGAATCGCTCATGGTCACGGGTTCGAGTATTCCGTCGGTCCATGAATCGGTGACGCTCTCCGATGCGATCCTGGTGATCAGCTCCAAGCGGCTCGGCGCAACCTGTGTCATCAACGATGCCGGACAACTGAGCGGGATCATCACCGACGGCGACCTGCGGCGTCTGCTGCAGCGGACGAACAACATCACCAACCTGACTGCCGCGGACGCGATGACGAAGAATCCGAAGGTCATCCGGCGCGACATGCTGGCAGCGCGTGCTCTGGAGATGATGGAATCGCACAAGATCACGCAACTGGTCGTGGTGGATGAAGAGACGAAGCCAGCCGGCATGATCCACTTGCACGACCTCGTCAAGGCAGGATTCACGCCGGAGAGCAACGGATGAAGCAACGGCGAGCGTTCTCGGTGTTGCTTCTCGTCGCGTTGGCTCTTTCGGGATGCGAGGATAAGATGAAGCCGTCGGTCCTTACGAGCGTCGATAGCCGGCTCCTCCCGCAGCAGGAAAGCGCGAACAGCGACATTGTCCTCTCGGATTCGGGACGCATTCGGGCGATGATCCACGCCGGACTGATCAGAGTGTACGACGGAACCCGCGTCACACAGATGAGCGGCGGCGTTCGGGTCCGGTTCATCAATCCGATGGGCGAATTGACCACCATCTTGACGAGTCAAGAGGGTTCGGTCGATGAAGCGACCAACAATCTTGAAGCGCGGAAGAACGTGTACGTCGTCTCTCGTGATTCGGTCAAGCTCTGGACGGAGGAGCTCTACTGGGACAACCGACGACAGCTGATCCACACACCGGCTTTCGTACGCATCGTGTCGCCCCGGGAGCAACTGCAAGGTCAAGGATTCGAATCCGACCAGGCGCTGGAGAACTATCGTATCTTCAAGGTCACGGGAGAGTCGGTTCCCCAATGAAGCGGACGCTCGCATCTCTCATGTTGGTGCTGACGACAGGTCTCGTCGTGACCGCACAGGAACAACGGGTGATCGAACTTCGCTCCGCCCAGCGTTTGGAAGGGCGTGTGGAGAACGGCGAGAATGTCCGGGAGTTGATCGGCGATGTTCATTTTGTCCAGCGCACGGCCGAAGGGGGAATGGTGTTCGTCTGGTGCGACCGCGGATTACAGTATCTGGATCGCAATCGCATCGATCTCAGCGGGCGTGTGCGGATCGTCCGCGACAGCATGGTCATCACGGCTCCGGACGGAACGTATGACGGCAACACGCGCCAGATGCAGGCTCGCAACGGCGTCCGCCTGATCCGCGGACGCATGGTACTGACCGCTCGCCGCGGCGATTACTGGGCCGATACGCGTATCGCCCGCTTCGTTGGCCAGGTCGTGTTGGTGGATTCGACAACGACGGTCCGTTGCGAGGATCTCACGTATTTCGAAGACGAAGGGCGATCGGTCGCTGTCAAGGATGTGCACGTCTACGAGTCCGTCAATGCGACGGACGTGTATGGGGATTCGCTCATCCATATCGATTCGACCGGATACAGCGTCGTCATGGGGCGCGCGCGTCTCGTGCGCATCGATACGTCGGGTTCGGGTATGATCGACACGATGGTGGTTGCGAGCCGCTTGCTCCATTCCTATCGGGATACGACACAACGGTTCGTTGCTGAAGATCTCGTCCGGGTTGTGCGCGCCGATCTCTCCGCGCGCTGTGGCCGCGCCTTCCTTGAAGGAGGACAGGAGCGCGTCCGGTTGGAGTCGTCACCCATCGTGTGGAGTGCGGAAAACCAGATCACCGGGGATTCGATGACGATCCATCTCGAACAGCGCCGGCTTCGGAGTTTGTATGTGAAAGGGAAGGCGATGGCGGTGTCGCAGGCTGATTCCGTGCGCACGAACCGGTTTCATCAGTTGACAGGGCGCGAGATGACGTTGTACTTTGCCGAGAAGGCGCTCGAACGCGTGGTCGTGGAGCGAAATGCAACAAGTCTGTACTACATCTACGACGACGAAGCCCCGAACGGCGTCAATCGCTCAAGCGGCGACCGCATCGTCATCGATCTCGCGGACGGAGCGACCGAACGCATTCACATCGCCGGAGGAGTGCAGGGAACCTACATCCCCGAGCGGCTGATCGTCGGGCAAGAGGCAGAACAGAATCTGGACGGTTTTTTCTGGAGAACGGACCGTCCCCTGCGCTATGGATTGTCGATCATCGATCCGATCCCTGCGATGCCGGGAGTGCCGCAGGCCACAACACCCTCAGACGAACGCAAGGCACCATGAGCGAATCGAACGTCCCATCCAGCATGGAACAGAACACCTTGCGGTCGCAGGGACTCATCAAGCGGTACAAGAAGCGGACCGTCGTGAACGACGTGAGTGTGCAGGTCCGACAGGGGGAGATCGTCGGCCTCCTGGGTCCGAACGGTGCGGGAAAGACCACCACGTTCTACATGATCGTGGGAATGATCCGCCCGAACGGCGGCAAGGTCTATATGGATGAGAGCGACATCACAAAGCAACCGATGTACCGGCGAGCGCGTTTGGGGATCGGATATCTTCCGCAGGAGGCCTCCGTTTTCCGGCGCCTCTCCGTGCGCGACAACATCCTCTCGGTGTTGCAGTTGACCAAGCTGTCGCGCAAGTCGCAAGAGGAGAAGACGGACCGATTGCTCGAGGACTTTGGCCTGACGCATATCGCGAAGAGCAAGGGATACGTGCTTTCCGGCGGCGAGCGTCGCCGGACGGAGATCGCGCGGGCACTGGCCCTTGACCCGAAGTTCATGCTGCTCGACGAACCATTCGCGGGTATCGATCCGATCGCTGTCGAAGAGATCATGCGCGTCGTGACCACGCTGAAGGGAAGGAATATCGGCGTTCTGATCACGGACCACAACGTGCACGAAACGCTCTCGATCACCGATCGTTCCTATTTGCTCTTTGAGGGGAAGATCCTGAAATCCGGAACAGCTGACTTCCTCGCGAACGACGATGAAGCACGGAAACTGTATCTGGGCGAGAAATTCAAGCTGGATCGATATGAATGAGATGATGAGCCCGTGAGCCCGCTAGGCCCATGAGTCGTTGAGCCCTTGAGCCGCGAGCCAAGAATCGATGCTTCTTCTCATGGACTTTGGACTCAACGGCTTCAG